>Ga0210410_10005593_pt1 | contig 10927 bp, 10 predicted proteins | sample IncBWC4MmetaG_FD_161058 | JGI IMG/M metagenome (GOLD analysis project Ga0210410, IMG submission 161058) | Forest soil microbial communities from Barre Woods Harvard Forest LTER site, Petersham, Massachusetts, United States - Inc-BW-C-4-M | ecosystem: Environmental > Terrestrial > Soil >... | reverse complement strand
CGAGAAGTGTCTGTGAACTCTCGATGGGCGCGGCCTTGGAATCCGCAAGCTCGGCCCAAGCGGCTTCGTCATAAGGCTTGATCGTCGGCTTGTCCTCCGTGAGGGCGAGTTTCAAACGCACAAATGCATTTACATGGCTGTCTGGGACGTGATGGACGACCTGGCGCACGGTCCATCCGCCCTGCCGATAGGGCGTATCCAGTTGCGCATCATCTAGTCCCTCGACCGCCCCACGCAATTTGGCGGGCAGTGAGGCCAGCTCGTTGATGGCTTCTTGGCGTCGTTCCGGCGTCACTTCGGCGGGCAACGCGAATTTTCCAATGGGATAGCGTGGATCCATGTGATTCTCTCCTCGGGCAACCCCGATCTTTCGTTCGCTGATGATTGGGACTATAGCCGCAGCCGTCTCGGATGGTCAATGCGGCGCGACAAAAACAACTTTCCAATTTGGCCGCTTCGCCGTCCGGCCCGCCAGGAAGGGGATGCTACAATACCGAACTCCGGGGCGCATCGAGCACTTGTATCGGACAGACGCGTTGCTGAATCTAATAGGTGGAGACAATCGGAATGCACAACGTAGTGATTATCGGCAGTGGCTGCGCCGGCCTCACCGCCGCGATCTACGGTGCGCGCGCCAATCTGAAGCCCTTGGTGATTGACGGCCGTGAGCAGGGCGGCCAGCTCGCTCTCACCACCCACGTCGAGAACTATCCCGGCTTTCCCGACGGCATCCTGGGGCCGGAACTCATCGAAAATATGCGCAAGCAGGCGCAGAGATTCGGCGCGGAGTTCAAAGCCGGAGCCGTGAACGAGGTGGACCTTACGCATCGCCCGTTCAAGATCACCGCTGGCAAAGACACGTACGAGGCCAAGGCGCTGATCGTGGCCGCCGGCGCCACCGCACGTTTGTTGGGCCTGGCGGGCGAACACGACTTGATCGGCCGCGGCCTTTCGACCTGCGCGACCTGTGACGGCTACTTCTTTCGCGAGAAGGCCATCGCGGTTGTCGGCGGAGGTGATTCCGCGATGGAAGAGGCCAATTTTCTGACACGCTACGCCAGCAGGGTCTACCTCATCCACCGGCGCAAAGAATTTCGCGCCTCTAAAATCATGATTGATCGCGTTCGAGCCAATCCCAAAGTTGAACTTGTCATCCCTGCGGTTGTTGAGGAAATTCACGCTCCGAACGGCCACGTTACCGGCGTGCGCGTGGGCAATCCGGAAGGAAAAGAAAGTAAGGAAATTGCCCTCGACGGAGTATTCGTGGCCATCGGGCACGATCCTAACTCCACCGTTTTCAAGGGCCAGCTGGAGATGGACAGCAATGGCTACCTCATTTCGAGACACGGCAGCCTGACCTCCGTTCCCGGCGTATTCGTCGCCGGAGATGTGCAGGACCATCGCTACCGCCAAGCGGTCACCGCCGCAGGCTCCGGCTGTATGGCCGCCCTGGACGCGGAAAAGTTCCTGGAAGAGCACACGGACTAGTCGCAAAGGATTTACACGGGCATAATCATATTCGATGCTCCGAGCGACGCTTCTCAAGCTCTCCGAAAGTCCCCGCTTCGCCAAATGGGTTACCTCCAACGGCACCACGCGCCGCATGGCACGCCGCTTCGTCGCTGGCGAGACGCTCGACGAAGCCATCACCGCCGCCCGCGCCTGCAACAACGCCGGAATGCTCGCCAGCCTGGATTATCTCGGAGAAAACTGTTTGACCACCGCGGACGCCCAGCGCGCTCGCGACGCTTACCTCGGAATATTCGAACGCATTGACCGTGAAAAGATCCACGCCAACGTTTCATGCAAATTGACGCAACTCGGTTTGGACCTGAATGTCGAGTTTTGCGAGGGCCTGGTGCTTTCCATCGCGGAACGCGCTGCCGCTTATGACAATTTTCTCCGTATTGATATGGAAAGCTCGGTTTACACGCAGCGCACCGTCGAACTCGTCAAGCGCGCGCGTTCCAAGACGCCCGCAGTGGGCACCGTGATTCAATCCTATCTTTATCGCAGCGAAACCGACGTCCAGGATTTGCTTGCCTACGGTTGCCGTATCCGTCTTTGCAAGGGCGCCTATAAAGAATCCTCGGACGTCGCCTACCCTCGCAAAAGAGACACTGATTTCAACTATATCCGTTTGATGAAAATTCTTTTGCCCAGCGGCTTTTACCACGGAATCGCCACGCACGACCCGCACATGATCGCGGAAACCATTCGCTGGGCGGCCACCCGGGGGATTTCCAAAGACGATTTCGAGTTTCAGATGCTCTACGGCGTGCGCACTGACTTGCAGCGCATGCTTGTGAAAGACGGCTATCGCCTGCGCATCTACATCCCCTACGGCAACGACTGGTTCCCGTATTTCATGCGCCGCCTTGCCGAGCGCCCCGCCAACCTCGGATTCTTTATCCGAAGCTTTTTGCATTCCTAGCGCTCGCCGTGCCTCACTGCTTGCGGCAAACGGTCACGCCATCGCGAAGCGGGATCAGTACCGGATACAATTCTAGGGAGGCATACACGAGCCGGTTGAATTCCTGCACGCCCAGCGTCGCAGCATCATCGGCGGATGCAGGCCGCGCCGCTTTGCCTGACCACAGGGTATTGTCCGTGATGAATAATCCTCCCCGCCGCAGCTTCGGCAGGGCCGCTCGTAACGCGTCAGGATATTGGTGCTTGTCGACGTCGTTGAAGATCAGGTCAAATTTTCCAGAAGTTTTCTTCAGCAATTCGAGCGCGTCGCCCACCTGAACGTCAATGCGCTTCGCCACTCCCGCCCGCCGGAAATACTCGCGCGCGCGCTGCGCATTCGCGGGATCTCCGTCGGTGTAGTGCACTTTTCCTTTTGGGCCGGCGGCGCGTGCCAGCCATATTGTCGAATAGCCGATCGCCGAGCCCATCTCAAAAATGCGTTTGGCGCCGGAAACTTGCGCGAACAGCGCGAGCAAGCGCGCCACCGCCGGCCCTATGATCGGCACGCGGTGTTCTTCGGCATAGTGCTCCATTTCGCTGACGACCGCGTCCCGCTCCGGCAGCAATTCGTACAGATACTGCTCGACGTCATCCTGGATGTAGCCACTGCGCAAGTTGGCCGCGCGAATCACAGACTTTCTCCCGGTTTGAGCGCATGAATCTCCAGCCCGGCAATTTCCCGTGTTTCCTGCCTCAGCCCATCCACGGTGCCGGTCAAAAACGGGAACGTCGCATAGTGCATTGGGATAACGTGTTTCAATCCGAGCAACCGGATGGCATACGCCGCCTCGCGCGGCCCCATCGTGAAGCGATCGCCAATCGGCAGCATCGCCAGGTCGGGCTTGTACAGCTCCATGATAAGCGTCATGTCCCCGAACAACGCCGTGTCTCCCGCATGATAAATCGTGAATCCTCCCGGCATCCGAATCACGTAGCCCGCCGGCTCGCCGCCATAATGCCGCACGCCATTTTCATCGATCGAATTCGAGTGAAACGCATGCGTCATGGTCACTAGAAACTCGCCCGCCTTTTGCGAACCACCTTTTCCCATCGGGCAGGTTTCCTCTCTAAATCCCTTGCTTTCGATCCAAAGGCAGGTCTCGAAGATCGCTACAATCTTCGGCTTGTGCTGTTTCGCGAGCGCCAGCAGGTCGCCCAAGTGGTCCCCGTGCGCGTGCGTAAGGAAAATGACATCCAGTCGCGGTATGCTTTTCAGCGCTGCCGGGCACACCGGATTGCTCATCACCCACGGATCGATGATCGCCACCTGCCCCGACGGCGTCGTCAGCGAAAACGTGCTATGCCCAAAGTAGGTAATGCGATTACCCCTCAAATCGAACATCCGATCTTCTCCCCATTCTTCATTTGGGTTTTGAACCGAAGCGCTACTTTCCCGGCGACGCGGCGGATCCATTGCCTGCTAGCAGCCCGCGGATGGCCTGCTCATACTGTTCCCGGCCCTTCTCGCCAATAAAATGTCCCACTTGCCGGCCATCCTTCCCGTAAAAGACGGTCACCGGCATCGTCCCCGTCCACCCCGCCAGCACAGACTGTCTAAATGCGGCCTCCGCCCCGGCGGTCTTGCGGTAGTTCGGGAAAACCGGTTTGTAGCGTGCCAGGAACCGCCGCATCAAAATCAGGTCCCCGTCGTCATCCATGCTCACGCCCACGACCTCGAGCCCCTTGGGCGCATATTGTTTTGCCAGTTCATTCAGCATGGGGTATTCGTCGCGGCAGGGCTCGCAATATGTCGCCCAGAAGTTCACCATCAGCGCTTTCCCGCGGTTTTGTTCCAGGATCCTTTGAAACCCCTGTATATCGATCATTTCAGGATCGCGCGGCGCTTTGGCTTGCGGCGCCGCAAGCGCGGTCCCAGCGGCCAACAACATCACTGCGGCTATGGCAGTCCGTATGTTCATCGCTTGTACCTTCCCCAACCATTCTAGCTGGTTGTCGGCAGGTTGAGAATCCTCCCCTCGCACAGTACAATCAACGCAGTCGCTTGTTGGCCCCGGCAGGGGCGTGGTATAAGAAAATTCCACCGGGCGCTTCCATTCCCCGGAAGATCTCGGCCCGTTGTCCGAGCAAAGGAGATTTGAATGGCTTACGTAATCGCTGAGCCCTGCATCGGCACAAAAGACACCGCCTGCGTGGACGTCTGTCCCGTCGATTGCATCCACCCCCGTAAGGATGAGCCGGCGTATGAAAAGGTCACACAGCTCTATATTAATCCCACGGAATGCATCGACTGTGGCGCCTGCGTCCCGGTCTGCCCGGTGACCGCGATCTTCGCTTTGGAAGACCTGCCGGAGAAGTGGCATAGCTTCACGCCGGTCAACGCAGACTTCTACACGGCGAAATAATACGACCGGTTGTCCTAGAGTCTGGAATTAGATGCTTACCGCGGCACGCCCAGGCGTGCCGTTTCATTTAGGCTCAGCTTTCGAGCCGCGCCGTTTCTGTCCGCCGCAACGCGCCATTCAAGGTCCGCTTGCGCACATCCCCGAACGAAGTCGCAAACAGAATTTTCTCCACCGCCCCCTGAACATCTTTCCAAATCTGTTTCAGTCCGCAGCTTTCTCCCTCTACACATACGCCGCCCATTGCTTCGTTGTGCACGCAACTGGATTCCGCGAACGCCCCATCAACCACTCGCAACACCGCCCCCACGGAAATCTCCTCGGGCGCCCGCGCCAGCGTATAGCCGCCGCGCACGCCTCGCCGGCTCTCTAAAATGCCGCCGCGCTTCAATTCCAGCAGAATTTGCTCCAGGTACTTCAGGGGAATGTGATGCCGCTCGGCAATCTCGTGGATGGTTACCACTTCAGGATACTGAAGGCTTAGGTGCAGCACCGCTTGCGTGGCGTATTCGCCTTTTGCTGTAACTCGCATCGTGTACTCGATTCCTTGGTTAGCCTTTCACACGCAGGAAGGGTGTGTCAATCTCCGCTACCGGCCACGCCGCCAGGGCCGTCCCCGGGGATCCGACCACCATCGGTCAGAGCAGCATGCATCCAAGCAAAGTGCGCCTTCAGCGCAATTTTCTCATCTCTTGAATCGGAAATGTTGCGCCGCACGGTATGATGTTTCGGAGCAAAATTGTCCCCATGCCAGAGCGCTTCCATCTCGTCCTCCTGATTCATGCCCACCAGCCATGCGGCAATTTCGGCCACGTGCTCGAAAAGGCCTTCAAGGACTCCTATCTGCCTTTCGTCGAACTCCTCGAGAAACATCCGGGCGTCCACCTGGGCCTGCATTATTCAGGCCCGCTACTCACCTGGATCGAAGAGCACCGTCCCGAGTATTTCGCCCGCCTGAGAGCCCTGGTCGGCTCTGGACAAATCGAACTGATCGGCGGCGGCTTCTACGAACCGATCCTCGTCTCCATCCCGCCCGCGGACCAGCGCGAGCAAATCACGCGCCTGGCCACCTATCTTGAAAAACAGTTTGGCCATCGCCCGACGGGTGCCTGGATCGCCGAGCGCGTTTGGGAGCCACAGCTTCCCTCCGCGCTAGGCGCTGCTGCCGTCAGCTACACTCTCGTCGACGACATCCATTTCCTTTCTGCTGGCTTCGAACCCGAGGAACTCTTCGGCGCCTACATCGCCGAAGACCGCGGCCAAAGCGTCTGGCTCTTTCCCGGCCAAAAGGCCCTCCGATATTTCATCCCGTTTGGCAAGGTCGAAGAGGTGATCACCTACCTGCGCGACGCCGCGGCTCTCTATCCCGGTGGAGTTGCCGCCATGGGCGATGACATGGAAAAATTCGGCGTCTGGCCGGGCACCAACGCACATTGCTACAAAGACGGCTGGCTCGAAGATTTCTTCACCGCCCTCGAGAAAAACTCCTCCTGGCTGCGCGTCTCAACCCCCAGTGAATACCTCGCCGATCACTCGCCTTTGGGACGCGCCGATCTTCCCACCGCCTCTTACACCGAAATGATGGAGTGGGTTTTGCCCACGCGTGTCCGTCAGCGTTACCACGCTGTCCAAAAAGAGTTCGCCGCGCGCCCCGAGATCCTCTCGTTCCTCCGCGGCGGCTCATGGCGCGGTTTCTTCCGCAAGTACGCCGAATCCAACTTGCTCCACAAGAAAATGCTGCGCGTCTCCGCCCGCATCGCGGCGACTCCCGCGCGCCACACCAGCTCAAAAGCTACCGATGAGCTTGTCCACGCCCGCGACCTGCTGCTACGCGCGCAATGCAATGACGCCTACTGGCACGGCATCTTCGGCGGCCTGTATGCCCCGCATCTCCGCACCGAGCTTTGGCGCAATTTAATTCGCGCCGAAGCTATTGCCGACCGGCAGACCGCCGGCGCACTCTATCCACGGGTCGAATTGCTGGACTACGACGCCGACGGCGCTCATGAGCATCTCTTCACCGCGTCCGAATACCAGGCTTTGCTCAAGCCGACGGATGGCGGCACGCTCGCCGCTTTCGATTTTCGCCCCGCTGCCGCGACCCTTATCAATTCCATTCAGCGTAGGCCCGAGGCTTACCACGCCCGCCTGCGCGAAGCCGCGAAAACTGCCGTGCCCGGCGCTGTCGCCTCCATTCACGAGCAGACGCTCGTCAAAGAGCCAGGTCTTGAACGTTTTCTCCGCTACGACCGTTGGCCTCGCCACGCGTTCCGGGTCTTGCTCTACGACCCCGCTCGCACGCAGGTCGAATATCAGACGCTCGAACTACAGGAAGATCCGGGATTTGCCGGCGGCGCCTTTTATGTTAAATCCTCCTCCGCCAACGATGCGCAGCTGATTTGCGAAGACGAACTGAAGGTCGCTGCGAAAGGTGAGTACGCCGCCCCGAGGCTTTCCCTGGCGAAACGATTTTCTTTCGGCCCCGCCCCGAACGGTTGCGAAGTCGGCTGCGAGATCGGTCTAAAACTCAAGCAGCCGCTTCGAACGCCCCTCGCCGTCGGCCTCGAATCGGTTATCAATCTGCTCGCCCCCGCCGAACCCGACCGTTTTTTTGAAACGCCCGAGGGTCCCCAAAATCTTCGCTTCAGCGGCATCCTGCCGGGTCCGCTACTGCGCATGGAAGATGGCTGGCAGCGTTTCCGCATCACTCTGCACGCGCCCGGCGCAAAGGAATTCTGGGTAGCTCCCATTGAAACGGTTTCCGAATCCGAGGAAGGTTTCGAACGCGTCTACCAAGGCTCTCAAATCCTCGCCATCTGGCATCCCCCCCTGGCGCCCGAAGAGCCATGGTTCGCTCGCCTCGTCTGGCGCATCGAATCTTTTTAGCGTTCGATCCGGAAGAAAAACAATGAGCGATCAGGGGGACCTATACGGTCGAAGGTTGAGAATCTCAAGGGGCGGGCCCGGCCCGCCCGGATACGCTAGGTTCTGCGAACAGCAATTTTTCAAAGCCACAGCTCAAATCATTCCACGATCAACAAATTCTGCGCGAAGGGCCACTCCTGGTCCACCCACTGGCCTTCGCATCGAAACCCGGTCCGCTCCGCCATTTCCGCAGCTTCGCCAATTCTGTATTTGTGCGAGCTCTCCGTCCAAATCGTTTCATCTTCATCCAGCGAAACGCGTAGCCCCGCCGCCGGAATCTCCACACGCTGCCGGCATGTCGATCGCAAGTGCATTTCCATCCGACGCTCCCTCGCGTTCCACCGCGCTTCGTGCCGGAAACATGCCAAATCGAAGTCCCCGCCGAGCTCCCGGTCAATTCTCGCCAGCAAATTCATATTGAACGCCGCGGTCACCCCAGCCGGATCGTCATAGGCCAGTATTTGATCTGCTATGTTTTTCTCCAAGTCAGTCCCCAAGAGCAAAGCGTCGCCCTGGCGCAAAGTGTTGCGCACGTTCCGCAAGAACTCCTCTCCAGCTTCGCGATCGAAATTCCCGATCGTGCTCCCGAGAAACAACACCAGCAAGTGATCGCCGTCGGCGCGTCCATCCGCCACCGTCCGCAAGCCTTCCAGGTACGGCTGTTCATGCCCGACGATGCTCACCAGATCGATGTGCCCCAATTCCTTCTCGCAAGCCGCCAGCGCCGAAGGTGAAATCTCGATAGGGAAGTAATAGGTCTTCTGCCGCCGCGAAAGCGCTTCCAAAATCCAACGCGTTTTTTTTCCGCTTCCGCTCCCAAGCTCCGCGACGTGCACCGGCGATGGTAACAGCCCAACGATTTGACCTGCATGTTTCTCGAGCAGCCGGGCATCCGCGCGCGTCAGGCCGTATTCAGGCAAGACGCTGATGGCTTCAAACAACGCCGAGCCCACCTCGTCATACAAATACTTTGAAGGCAATTCTCTCTGCCCGCTCTTGGTCAGGCCCGCGCGCACATCGGCTGCGAACTCCGACACATGTCTCGACGGAAGGGTTTGCATCAGCATGTCGTCTCCCCAGGCCCGGGCTTGTCTTGCTAGTCTTCCACGCAACGGAATGTCGCGTAGACGTACGGATAATGCGGCTGGAACCAGTTCCGAAAGGATCGCCGCAACATGCACGCGGCCGTTCGCGGCGATCCACCCTTCATCACGTAGTGTTTGCCATCGAAGAAATTCGCGGAATAGCCGGGGTAGAAGGGCATCGGCACAAATCCAGGGAACGGCGCGAATTTCGTCCGCGTCCATTCCCAGCCATTGCCCACCAGATCGTGAACTCCAAACGCGCTGGCCCCCTCCGGATGCGCGCCTGCCGGTGCAGGATCCCACTGGCGAAAATCAAAATTGCCATGCCGTGCGCTCGGCGCGTCCTCGCCCCACGGATAAGCGCGCTCGCCCCCACCCTCGCGCGTTCCATAAGCAGCGCGGTGAAATTGTTCTTCACTCGGCAGCGCGCGCCCAAGCCACTTGGCGTACGCGGTGGCTTCTGCGTGGCTCACATACGCGGGCCAATCCAGAGGCAAGCGGACATCGCCAAACATCGCCCGGTACATCCAAAGACTTCCGTCTTTCCTCCAAAATCCCGGATGCTCTGCGCGTACTTTTTCCTTCCACGCCCAGGCTTCCGCGCTCCACAGCCCGGCATCGTCGTACCCGCCTGCCTGAATAAACCGCAAAAAATCCCCGTTCGTGACGTTGCCGCTCTCGATCGCAAATTCCGCGACGCCCACCTCCTGGGCTTCCAATTCGTTGTCCCAGCCGAATTCATCTCCCGTCACGTGTTGCAGCCCCAACGTAACTCGCCCGGCTGGTATCTCCACCAGCCGCGACTTCCATCGCGTGGTTCTGGACGCCGGCGCAATCGGCCCGCGAATTTTTCTCTCCGTCGGCAGCCGGTGCAACATGTACGCCAGCGTCTCTGCGTGCATCAAGCGGTGCTCAATAGCCACTTCCAGCATGGCAATCAGTTGCGGATGCCCCTCGGCCGGTCGCGCCAGCGCGTGTTCGATAGCCTCGTCCAATTCATTCCGCAATCGACGATTGTAGTGTTGTACCTCTTCGCGCTTGGGCCAATCGCTTGGCCTGTCGCCCGGCAATGCACCTCCCACGGGGTCGATTCCGAACGCAAATAGGTCATCGAACGTTCGTTGCTTGGTCTGCAACCCAAATGCGCGTTGCGCCAGCAGGTTCCAGTCGAACGCTTCGACGTGTCCGAGGTAGAAAATGATCCGGTGTCGCTCAGGGATAGGTCGGTCGTAGATCGCCTCGTTGTCGACAATGCCAAACAACGCATCCGATTGCGCGCGAGCATCTAACATCCGGGCGTGAAGGTCGTGCCTTATGCGGACAGCAGTGGCGATAGCTCCCATGGCATTTTCCCCTTATCTTTGGATGCGGCTTCCGCGAGAAGGATGCGCCAGAAGCAGGCGTAGGGGGGCTGAGTAGGGTACGATGTTCCCCCACACGTGCGAGGCTGTCAATCGAAATGAATGCGAAGACCGCAGCGCCTCTGGACGTCGCCATCGAATTTCGCGGCGTGACCTACTACATAAACGATATTCCTGCCCGTGCCATCGTCTCGAACGTCTCACTAACCATCTCGCGCGGCGAAACCCTGGTTCTCCTCGGCCGCAGCGGCAGCGGCAAGACCACCCTCCTCAAGCTCATCAATCGCATGCTCATCCCCTCAGAAGGGCAAGTTCTTGTCGAAGGTCGCCCCACCACCGAGACGAATCCCATCCGTCTCCGTCGCGGCATCGGATACGTCATTCAAGAAGCCGGCCTCTTTCCGCATTTCACCATCGCGGCAAACATCCCCCTCGTCCCCACCCTTGAAAAATGGGACTGCGCGCGAATCGCCGACCGGGTTGATGAACTATTGCGCCTGGTAGGTCTAGATCCCGCTGAATTTTCCACGCGCTACCCGCGTGAACTCTCTGGCGGCCAGCGCCAGCGCGTAGGTGTCGCCCGCGCTCTAGCCGCCAATCCTCCGATTCTTCTCATGGACGAGCCTTTCGGCGCCCTCGATCCTGTAACCCGCGCCGAACTTCAGCGCGAATTCAGCGCCCTAACTCGCCGTCTCGGCAGAACCATCGTCTTCGTCACCCACGA
>Ga0210410_10005591_pt1 | contig 10930 bp, 9 predicted proteins | sample IncBWC4MmetaG_FD_161058 | JGI IMG/M metagenome (GOLD analysis project Ga0210410, IMG submission 161058) | Forest soil microbial communities from Barre Woods Harvard Forest LTER site, Petersham, Massachusetts, United States - Inc-BW-C-4-M | ecosystem: Environmental > Terrestrial > Soil >... | reverse complement strand
CCGCCAGCGCCTCGTCCATGGAATTGTCGATGACCTCGGCGAACAGATGATGCAGCGCCTTTTCGTCGGTGCCGCCGATATACATGCCGGGCCGGCGCCGCACCGGCTCGAGGCCTTCCAGCACCTCGATATCGGCCGCAGTGTAGCCGGCTTCCGCGCCGGAAGCGCGTGAGGCGACCTTGAGGGGGCTGCGGCCTTTCGCTTCCGAGGCCCCGAACAGGTCGTTGGTGCTTTTTGTTTTAGAAGGGGATTTCAATGGCTTGTTCATACTTTTTCATGTGTTGCGCGCGATCTCGGCGCGGCGAATCGGTTCCCCTGACTATGCCATGGATGAGCTTAAAAAGTGACGGCAGGGGGTCAGGATCGGCATTCCGGCGGGGGTGACTCGCGCGGGGAAGTTCTAACGTCCCTCGATAAACCCCGACTTCACGGGTTGCCGGCCGCCCCTTGATTTCACCCAAAGGTTGCGTGAAGCTTCGGATGGGCTGGGGGAAAACAATCCAATGATCAGACTGCTTTTGGCTGCAGCACTTGCGCTGCCGTGTGTCGGCTGCGCGTCGGTGACGCGCGGAACGACCGAAAATATTTCGATTTCGACGACGCCCGCGGGCGCGACCGCCGAGTTATCCGGGCTCGATAATCCCGCTGCCTGCGTGACTCCCTGTGTGGTCGTGGCGAAGCGCAACGCCGATATTACGGTGACGATCAACAAAGAGGGCTACGAGCCGCAGGTTATTCCGCTCACCAAGGAAATTCCCGCAACCGGCGCCGCGGGATTCGCAGGCAACGTTCTCCTCGGCGGCCTGGTCGGCATGGGCGTGGACGCTGCCACCGGCGCGGCGCAGGATCACAAACCGAATCCGGTGATCGTGACGCTGCAGCCGCTCGCACCGGTATCGCCTCGGCCGGAAAGAGCGCGACCACCGCGAAAGCCTCCGCCGTCGCAGCCGCAGAGTTGAAGCCTCGCGATCAGTTAAGCGCGTGAAGTCCGGAACACAATCACCATAAACAGTGCCATCGCAGCAACTACGATCAAGGATCCGACGATCGGCGCGGCGATGAACGAGGTGCCCTTCAGCACGACGATCGCGACGCCCGCCGGAAACAGGATAGCACCAGCGATATGGAGCCAGCCCTGAACTTTCGCCAGCGTGCTGGTCCCGGTGCAGGGACCAGCCGGTAATAGAGCCCGAACATGAACAATAATACGCCGCCGACCAGGTTGAGATGCGCATGCGCCGGTGCCAGCGCAAAATCCTGCAGGACACCCATTGCGATGCCGGCCAGCATCCCGATCAACAGGATTACAACGCTCATGCATATCATCAACGATCCGATCATCCGTCTTCCTCACGTTACTGCTGGAGTTGCAAGCGGGCCGGCGAGCGGGAGCTCACGCGCGGTCCCCGTCTTTGTGATTTGATGTCGCTGATGGGGCTCGCTTACCTGTTCTTAGCCATCGAACCCTAAAAAAGGTTCAAACGGGACAATCGCCGGGGAAGGGCGTTCGGAATGGAAGATTTTGGACGCGCCGTGGCCGATTTCGTGCGCGACCATCAGGCTTGGGCCGCACCGATCGTACTCTTGCTGGCATTCGGCGAGTCGCTTGCCTTCATTTCGCTGCTGATCCCGGCCTGGGGGGCGCTGGTGGCGATCGGCGCGCTGATCGGCGTCAGCGGCATCAGCTTCTGGCCGGTGTGGATTGCCGGCGGGCTCGGCGCGGGGCTGGGCGACTGGGTCTCCTACTGGTTCGGCTTCAGATACAAGGAACAAGTCGCGCAGATCTGGCCGCTGTCGCGCTATCCGGGGTTACTGGAGCGCGGCGAAGCCTTTGTGAAAAGCTGGGGCGTGCCGAGCATCTTCATCGGGCGGTTTTTCGGACCGCTGCGCGCCACGGTGCCGCTCGCCGCCGGGATATTCGAGATGCCGTACTGGCCATTTCAGATCGCCAATTTCGTCTCGGCGCTGGTCTGGTCTGCGGTGCTGCTGCTGTTCGGCGATGTGCTTGGCAAAATCGCCGAGTGGCTGTGGCGGGCCGCTTAGCCGGCCCGCAAAGCCGGCTTCTTGGCAAAGCTTTCCCGGTCGTCCCCCTTACACCTTGTAAGAGAAGATAAAATTTTTTCTATCTAAGGAGAGGGACGGTAATTTCCCTGATGTAACTGAGCAGTGGATGTATCGGTCACCCGCGGGGCTCTCGGCATCATGATCGCGCGTATTTTTCCGGCGTTGCTGTTGTCGCTGATCTCGTCGACGTTTGTCGTTGCCAATGCTGCAGATACGACCGGCGCGCATCAGGCGGCCGTCTGGGTCGATCCAGGCTGGCGGCGAACGGTCAGCCACTACAACGTCACGTTCGACGAGCAGGGCTTGAGTACGGGAGTTTTCGAGTTCGAAATCCAGGCACTCGACGAGAAGGGCGCCGAGGCCATCTCACGGCAGACCATTGCCTATAACAGCTACTTCAACGCATTGAGCTCGGATGACCTCGCCACCGTGAAGGCGGACGGGAGTGTGATCGCGGTCGACAAGCGTGCCATCCGCGACCAGCCGGCATCGGCGGATACGTCATCGCCCTATTTCGACGAGCAGCGACAAAGGATCATTGCTTATTCAAATGTCGTCCCCGGTGATAAAATAAGAGGACGCCTGACTTACAAGGCGAAGCGGCCCGAATTCGCCGGCGAGTTTGCGCATTACTGGGTCCTGCCGGCGGATCAGCCCCCCGAGGTGATCGAAATTACGCTCGACGGCCCGGCCTCCAAACCGCTGCATATCGCCGGGAACGTCGAGCACAGCGAAGAGCGATCTGGCAAGCGGATCATTCATCATGTGCGCATGAGACAGGAGACGCCGAGGCCGCGGCTGATGGCTGCGGACTCCTTTGACGACGGCCGGCGCTTCGAGGTCAGCACCTTCGCGGATTATGCTGCTTTCGCCGCCATGCTGAATGCGCGCAACGCGCCGATGGCAATACCCGACAAGACACTCAGGGCGCTCTCGACCGAGATTGTCGGTGATGCCACCGACATCCGTCTCAAGGTGAAACGAATCCACAATTGGGTAGCCCGGAATATCCGCTATGTCGGGATTGGATTTCAGGACGGGGGTTGGACGTCGCAGCCTGCATCGGCGGTGCTTGCGTCCCGCTATGGCGACTGCAAGGCGCATGCGACGATTCTCAAAGCTCTGCTGGCCGCGCAGGGGATCAAAGCCAATCTCGTCGCCGTGAATGCCGACGCGCAATACACGCTCACCGAGGTCGCCACGGCGAATTTCAACCACGCCATTGTCTATGTGCCTGAGATCGACCAGTACCTTGATCCGACCGTGTCGCTTCTGGCCTTCGGCGCGTTGCCTGCGAACCTTGGCGGCAAGCCGGTGCTCAACATAGACAATGGCACTTTAGCCAGTATTCCCGTGCCAAAGCCGGAGAATTTCGCGATCGCCGCGGATACGGATTATACGTTGGCCGGCGACGGCACGCGGCGGGCCCGTTCGATCTTTTCAGGTAGCGGGTTGGGCGCGGCGCTGGGGCGCGTGGTGGCTCAGGGCCTCGAAAAGGTGGACCGGCCGAGCGCCGCCAAAAAGATGATCGAAAATGCCAACCTGGGCGGCAGCGGCGACTACACCTTTCCAAGCCCGCGCGAGCTCTCCGACGGCTACGCGATCACGGCCACCTTCCAGATCAGCACGCCCGTCGAACGCCGCGACAGGGCGCGTATCAAGATGCTGCCCTTGACCGATCCTCGGCCCTCGCTCTCGGCGCTGACGAGCGGTGGCGCAGACGGCGAGCCTTTTCCCTGCCGCTCGTTCGAGTACCGCGAGACCAGTTCGCTTACCCTCCCGGAGGGAGCGAATTTCTACGAAAAACCGGCGCCGGTCACCTACACCGCAAGCTTCGACGGCAGGACGCCGTTCGGCACCGCAAACGGTCGCATCGAAGTGAGCGGCGCCGATGTACTCGACGGCCGGACCATGCGTTCCAGCGCGCTTGTCCGGCTGACGGTCGATGCCGCGATTTGTCCCGCGGAGTTCGCCGCGGCGATCAAAACCGGACTCGAGAAGTTCACGGCATTCAAGTACGGCCCGATCGGCCTGACGCCACATCGGGCTCCCTATATCACCGAGGTCAGCGCCGACCTCGATGAAGGGACGAAGGCCTACTGGGCAGGAAACTACCAACGCGCAATGGCGCTGCTCAAACCGTTCGCCGAACACGGCAGCGCGCTGGCCCAATGGCATCTGGGCCAAATGTACGATGGCGGCCGTGGCGTTAAGCAGGATTTGCCCGAGGCCATCCGTTGGTACCTGATGTCGGCAGAGCAGGGCGACACGGATAGCCAATCTCGTTTGGGCTTTTTCTACGAGAGAGGAATGGGAACAGCGCGCGACGAAAAGCTCGCGGCCCGATGGTACGAAAAGGCGGCCGATCAAGGCGATGTCTACAGCCAGGCTTGTCTGGCGACCTTGTACAGAGACGGCCGTGGGCTGGCCCAGGACTTTCAGCAAGCCGCCAGCTGGTATGCGAAGGCGGCCGATCAGGGCTACGCCTGGGCACAGATGAATCTCGGTTTGCTCTACGCTGAAGGCAAGGGTGTGCCGCTCGACTACGCCAAGGCGATTTCGTTCTTCCGCAAAGCCGCCGAGCGCAACGACAGCTATGCTCAATACAATCTGGGCTGGGTCTATGAGAGCGGAAAGGGCGTTCCCAAGGATACGCAGCAGGCCATCGAATGGTACAGCAAGGCGGCCGAGGGCGGAAACGCGCTGGCCCGCGCCCATCTGGCGGGGCTGACCTCCGGAGCTTCCTTCTGGGAGACCCTCTTCCGCCACATCGGTTCGTTCGGCGGACTGTGACAGCCGGTGCCGCCTTGACGCCGGCCCGGCGCGGCCTTATAGCCCCGCCCATGAAGAACGCCGCGACCATTGTCATCGCTCGCCGCCGTACATCAGCGGTATGGGCGGATATCTGCGTTTAAGATACAGCCTATGCCGCCGGATCCGGTCCGCGGCATCTTCCTTCTCCTGCAGCGCGATCTAACCCGGCGGCTCACACCAGAGCAAGCAGGAGACCGCCATGTATACCCCTCCCATGTTCAAGCCGGACCGCATCGCGAGCCTTGCGTTTGCGCAGGCGCGCGGATTTGGCACGGTCACGGCCTGGGACGGCCGCAAGCCGGTGGCCTCGTCGCTGCCGTTTTACCTCACCTATGCCGATGACGGCACGCCGCACGCCGCCTTTCACGTCGCGCGCAACAATCCGCTGCTAAAACTTGCGGACGGAAAATCGCACTGGCTGATGGCCGTCACCGGCGCGGATACCTATGTATCTGCCGACTGGTACGTCTCGCCCGATCATGTGCCAACCTGGCTTTATCAGGCCGTGCATCTCACCGGTACCATGCGGATGCTGTCCGATTCCGAACTCGGCCCGCATCTGGACGCGCTGAGCGCCAAATTTGAGAACTGGCTTGCGCCGAAGCCGCCCTGGTTGGTCTCGAAGGTGACGGCGGGACGCCTCGATACCTTGAAGAAGGCGATCGTTGGCCTGGTGATGACGGTGGATGAGGTCGAAGGCAGCTTCAAGCTCAACCAGCACAAATCCGACGCCGACTATGCTGCGGTTGCCTCGGCAATCCTCCAGCGGCCCGACGAAGCTGCACAGACGATCGGAAAACAGATGGTCGCGCTGCGGCCGCACTTGGACTACAAATCATCCGCGCCCGTCAGTGTATCCGCGGATTGAAGGAGCACGTCATGACCCTCTCCGACACCAAGCAGCCGAAAGGCCAATCCCAGGCCACCGGCGCCGCCGCGCGGCCCAATGTGTTCGTTGATGGCGCCGCCGGGACCACGGGCCTCGGCATTCGCGAGCGCCTCGCCCTGCAGAACGATGTCGTGCTCAAGAGCATTGCCGAGGACAAGCGCAAGGATGCGCAGGCCAAGCGGGCGTTGATGGAGGAGGTGGACCTCGTCATCCTCTGCCTGCCGGATGACGCCGCGCGCGAAACCGTTGCGCTGATCGACGGCATGGGATCGGCCGCTCCGAAGGTGCTGGACGCATCGACGGCGTTTCGCGTCGCGGGCGACTGGACCTATGGCTTTCCGGAGCTGGCGGCCGACCAGGCGGACAAGATACGGACGGCGCGGAAAGTTTCCAACCCGGGCTGCTATCCTACCGGCGCGGTGGCGCTGCTGCGGCCGCTGGTGGACGCCGGGCTCGTGCCTGCGGACTATCCCGTCACCATCAATGCGGTGAGCGGCTATTCGGGCGGCGGCAAGTCCATGATCGATAGTTTCGAAAACGGCACCGCACCGGCCTTCGAACTCTATGGTCTAGGCTTCGAGCACAAGCATCTGCCGGAGACGCAGCTTTACTCGAATCTCACTCGGCGGCCGATCTTTGTTCCGTCGGTCGGGAACTACCGGCAGGGCATGCTGGTATCGGTGCCGCTGCATCTCGACACGCTGCCGGGCAAGCCCGGCGCCGCCGACCTCCACGCTGCGTTGGAAAAGCGCTACGCGGGAAGCAAATACGTTTCGGTCGTGCCGCTCGACGGCGCGGCAACCAAGAGCGGACGCATCGAACCCGAGGCGCTCAACGAGACCAACAGGCTCGAGCTCTATGTCTTTGCGAGCCCCAAATACCCTCAGGCGGTTCTGGTCGCGCGTCTCGACAACCTGGGCAAGGGTGCCTCGGGCGCTGCGGTCCAGAACATGCGGCTGATGCTGGGCTTTGCCGATACCTGAAGCTGAACGACCGAAATCGTCATTGTGCCAACGGGTCGCGCGAATGCGCGGCCGATGACAAGCCCGGCGAAGCAATCCACGGCCACGAGGGAAGGCTGGATTGCTTCGTCGCTAACGCTTCTCGCAATAACGGCTGTTGCCTGATCGCCTCAAACAATCCCGAAAATCGCCAGCACCAGCACCGCCTGCGCCAGGAAGCCGACGGTGAAGGCGAGCGTACGGAACACCGGCAGGCCCAGCGTGTAGACGATGACATGCGCGAGGCGGGCCCAGAAGTAGACCGCGCAGGCGAGCACGGTCCATTTGGTCGAATAGTCGATCGCGTTCAGGATCAGCACCAGCGGCGCGAAGATGATGAGGTTCTCGACCGCATTGTCGTGCGCGAACATCAGCCGCGTCGCCCACTCCACATGCGGCTTGTCGCCCCGTGTCGGATTGGCCATTGCGCCGGAGAGGCCGCGAACCTGACTGCGATTGAGCATGTAGGGGATCCACAGCAACCCGGTCAGAATGACCGTCGCCGTCAGCCAGAACAATTCGCGCGTCATCGGATGTCCCCCTCAAACTCTCAAATGGCCAGTCCCGTCCCGGCGGGACGAGCGCCTTATACAGGAGCCTGCGGAGTCGCGCTACGCGCGGACCCGCACATAGCTGCCGGGCGCGTCTTCGATCGGCGGCAATGCCTCGGTACCAACCGCGCGCGCGGGCACTTGTTCCGCGTCGATGCTTTCGAGCCATTCGCGCCAGTCGGGCCACCACGATCCCTTGTGTTCCTGGGCCGCCTTGAGCCAGTCCGAAAGCGTCACGTCGCGGATATTGTCGTTGGTCCAGAACTGGTACTTGCCCGACGACGGCGGGTTGACGACGCCGGCGATATGGCCGGACCCGGACAGCACGTATTTCACCGGCCCGCCGAAGAACTGCGAGCCGTACAGCACGGAATCGGCCGGCGCGATGTGGTCCTCGCGCGTCGCCAGATTGTAGACCGGCACTTTCACCTTCGACAGATCGAGCAGCGTGTTGTCCAGCACCATGCTGCCGGCCGAGAGCCGGTTCTCCAGATAGCAGTTGCGCAGGTAATAGGAATGGTTCGCCGCCGGCATCCGCGTCGCGTCCGAATTCCAGTGCAGCAGGTCGAACGAGGAGGGCGGTTGTCCCTTCAGGTAATTGCTGACGACATAGGACCAGATCAGGTCGTTCGAGCGCAGCATGTTGAAGGCCATCGCCATCCTGCTGCCTTCGAGGATGCCGGATTCCTGCATGTCGCGTTCGAGCGCCGAGATCTGGTCTTCGTCGACGAACACCAGGAGATCGCCGGCGTGGGTGAAATCGACCTGCGCCGCCAGGAAGGTCGCCGAGGTCACGCGAACGCGGCGCTTTTCCGCAAGCCAGGCCAGCGTGGTGGCGAGCAGGGTGCCGCCGACGCAATAGCCCATGGTATGGACTTTCATCTCGCCGGTGGCGCGCTCGATGGCGTCCATCGCCGCCAGCGGACCTTCCTTCATGTAGTCTTCCCAGGTTTTCGCCCCGAGGTTCCTGTCCGGGTTAACCCAGGAAATCACGAACACCGTGATGCCCTGGTCGACACACCACTTGATGAAGGATTTTTCCGGCCTGAGGTCGAGGATGTAGAACTTGTTGATCCAGGGCGGCACGATCAGGAGCGGCGTGCGCAGCACGTTCTCCGTTGTTGGCGTATACTGGATCAGCTGCATCAGATCGTTCTGGAAGATCACCTTGCCCGGCGTCGTCGCCATATTGACGCCGACGACGAGGTTAGACGGGTCGGACTGGCGGATGCGCAGCGTGCCGCCTCCCGCCTCGATATCCTCCGCCAGCATCTTCATGCCGCGCACGAGGTTGTCGCCGTTGGACGCCAGCGTCTCGCGCAGGACTTCCGGATTGGTGAGAACGAAATTCGACGGCGCCAGCGCGTTGCTGATCTGCTGGACGTAGAACTCGGCCTTCTTGCGGGTGTGCGCATCGAGGCCGTCGGCATTGCGCACCAGATCCTGCGCCCATTGCGTGGAGAGCAGATAGGCCTGCAACAGGAAGTCGAAAAACTGGTTGGACTTCCACTCGGGATCGCTGAATCGCTTGTCGCGTGGCGACGGCTCGATCGCCGGCGGCGCCTGTTCACCGGCCAGACGCCGCACCGATGAGCCCCACAGATCGAGATAGGCCTTGGCCAGCTTCTTTTGCAGCTCCGCCGACCGCTCGTTGTCCGACAGCCAATATTCCGCCACCGCCGTGAAGGTCTTGATTACTTCGGTGAGTTCGCTGGGCGGCTTGTCCTGCACTTCGCCGCTCCCGCGCGGCTTCAGATAGGCGGCGAGCGCCTGGCCGCTCGTCTCCATCGCCCGCGCGAGGTTCATCGCGAAGGCTTCGGGATCGAATTTTTTCGCGGCCTGGGTCTCAATCGTGACGTCGCTCATGCCTGCAACACTATAGGTTCATTTCCGGTTCGTCACCGCGTCGATCGATAATGCGGCTTCGAAGTTAATCGCTGTCGCGGGCGTGTTGCACTGCGACAAAGTTTCCTGGTTCGGCCATATTGAAGCCTCAGCGCTCGGTTTTGCTCCGTGGGCTTTAATCGTTTCGGGCGACAATGGTTTGAGCTGCAGCAATAGTTGATGAAATATGCGTCAGGGTGCTGCAAGGTTGAACCGGTGACGTGGGATTTCCTGAAGCCGATGTCGGTGAAGCGAAACAAGAGGGCGCTGGCCTTGGGAGCGCTGCTGCTGTCGGCGCTTGCGCTGGGCGGCTGCTCGAGTTCAATCGCCGACCTGCCGCTGGTCGGCACGCCCGCCGACGCGCCCGCGCGTCCTAGCGAAAACGGCGCCTACCTTCCGGTTCATGATCTGCCGCCGGATCGCGCGGAGGCGGTGATCCCGCCGGCGGAGCGGGCCAAGATCGAGAAGGAACTGGCTGCGGCGCGGGACCGGCAGGCGCAGGTCGCGGCCAAAGACGCCGCGGCAAAGTGACCCGACAACACTGGCGCAGCCGGGCGTCCGTGGTAAAAGAACCCCAATTCAACCGCAAATCAGGGCGAAGACACTCATTTTGCGCCTGAATTCGCCCTAAATCATTGATTTAGCGCGATTTCTGGACGAGGCCGTATCCGGTTTCGAAAACGCAGGAGTTCGGCGATTCTGCCCCGCCGGTTGCCGGAGCGAGGTCCCATGGAAGAATTTTACCGCATCCGCCGTTTGCCGCCTTACGTATTCGAGCAGGTCAACCGGGCCAAGGCGGCCGCGCGGAATGCCGGCGCCGACATCATCGACCTCGGTATGGGCAATCCCGATCTGCCGACGCCGCCCCATGTCATCGAAAAACTCAAGGAAACGTTGGGCAAGCCGCGGACCGACCGCTACTCGGCCTCGCGCGGCATTACCGGCCTGCGCAAGGCCCAAGCGGCCTATTACGGCCGGCGTTTTGGCGTGAAGCTTAATCCGGAAACCCAGATCGTTGCGACGTTGGGCTCGAAGGAGGGGTTTGCCAACGTAGCGCAGGCGATCACCGCGCCCGGCGACGTCATCCTGTGTCCAAATCCGAGCTACCCGATCCACGCTTTTGGCTTCCTGATGGCCGGAGGGGTGATCCGCTCGGTCCCGTCCGAGCCGACGCCGCAATTCTTCGAGGCGGTGGAACGCGCCATCATCCATTCGATCCCCAAGCCGATCGCGCTCGTGGTTTGCTATCCCTCCAATCCGACCGCCTATGTCGCGAGCCTCGATTTCTACCGGGATCTGGTGGCATTCGCGAAGAGGCACGAGATCTTCATCTTGTCGGATCTGGCCTATGCGGAGGTCTATTTCGACGACAACAACCCGCCGCCCTCGGTGCTGCAGATCCCCGGCGCGATCGACGTGACCGTGGAATTCACCTCGATGTCGAAGACGTTTTCGATGGCCGGCTGGCGCATGGGATTCGCCGTCGGCAACGAGCGCATCATCGCGGCACTGGCGCGGGTGAAATCCTACCTCGATTACGGTGCGTTCACCCCGATCCAGGTCGCGGCGACCGCGGCGCTGAACGGTCCGGACGATTGCATCCGCGAAATGCGCGATACCTACCGCAAGCGTCGTGACGCGCTGGTCGAATCGTTCGGCCGGGCCGGGTGGGAGATTCCGCCGCCGCAGGCTTCGATGTTCGCCTGGGCGCCGCTGCCGCCGGTTTT
>Ga0210410_10005590_pt1 | contig 10930 bp, 8 predicted proteins | sample IncBWC4MmetaG_FD_161058 | JGI IMG/M metagenome (GOLD analysis project Ga0210410, IMG submission 161058) | Forest soil microbial communities from Barre Woods Harvard Forest LTER site, Petersham, Massachusetts, United States - Inc-BW-C-4-M | ecosystem: Environmental > Terrestrial > Soil >... | reverse complement strand
ACCGCCATTCTGTTCGGTATCGTGCCGGCCTGGCGCTTGGCACACATTTCGCCCCAGGGTTGCTTGAAGGAAACCACCCAGGCGGGCCCGGCGCGCGGTACGCAGCGGGTGCAGAATTCGGTCGCGACGATCGAGATTGCCGCGGCTCTGGTACTGCTGATCGCCGGTGGATTGTTGATCAGAAGTTTTGTCCGGCTGCTGGATTCTCCGTTTGGGTTCGATCCAAAAGGCGTATTCGTGATGCGGACTTTGTTCGACCGTGCTCGCTATCCTGATCCCCTGAAGCGCCAAGCCGCACAGAAGGAGCTCCTCGACCGGCTTTCGCACTTGCCGGGAGTAACCAGCGTTGCCGTTGCAAGCCATCTCCCGCTCAGCGACACGAGGCAGATCGGTTTTCGTTTGGATCACGCCGCCCCCGATGACTATCACTGGGCGCAGAATTCCCTAGTTAGCCCGGGCTATTTCCGTTCCATGGGAATCTCGCTGCTTGAAGGCAGGGATTTCACTGAGCAAGATCGTGCAGACACTGTGAGCGTAGCCATCATCAGCGAGAAGATGGCCAGACAGTATTTTCCCGGACAAAGCCCGGTTGGACAGCGATTTCAGTGGGGTGATCGAAACCTCTTCACTATCATTGGCGTCGCCGCAGACGTTCACATCTCGGCCCTGGATGCCGATCCGCCTCCGATGATTTACGACTCTATGTTCCAGGTTGAAAGCGGGGCCAGTGGGCGCAACGCGTTTGTGTTGCGCAGTAACGGAGAGGAGCAGGGCTTGTTCCAGGAAGTACAGCGGCAGGTCTGGTCTGTGGACAAGGACCTGCCAATCTATAACACGACGACTCTGGCAAGACTGGTTTCGGAATCCCTGGCGCAGCGGCGCTTCACTGTGCTGCTGTTGGGCAGCTTTGCGGTTGTCGCTGTGCTTCTGGCCGCCATCGGCCTCTTTGGGGTGATCTCTTACCTGGTGGCCGAGCGGACGCGGGAATTCGGCGTGCGCATGGCGCTGGGCGCGGACCGGACCAGCATCTATTGGCAAGTGCTGAAACGCGCGGCAGTATTGGCCGTCGGAGGCTGTGGAATCGGCCTGTTGCTGTCCCTGTTAACTTCGCGGCTGCTGCAGGCAAGCCTCTATCAGGTGAGTCGATTCGATTGGCCGACTCTGGTGCTGCTGCCGTTGTTGCTGCTCAGCATCGCGCTGGTTGCGGCCTATTGGCCAGCCCGGCGCGCGACCAGGGTCGATCCCATGGTGGCGCTGCGCTACGAGTAAGGCGAACACCCGTGGAAACACGAACGAAGTTCTTTTAGACCAATACAGGAGAACCATGAAAGCACGTATTAATAGTGACGTACAGGCTGTAGTGAAAGTGATACTTGTGGTTGGAATTTTGCTCGCAACCCTTGCGGCCACGGCCCAAAACCTGGTCGATTATTCCAAGCCGACCTCCCATTTTCCGACCCTGGTTGGACCTTACCTGGCGCATGAAGTGCCACCGCCGAGTTTCGGGAACGCTCCGCGCATTGAGACGCTACTCAAGGATGGCAAGCTGAGGCTTTCGCTGAGCGACGCCGTTGTCCTGGCGCTGGAGAACAACCTTGATCTGGCTATCGCCCGGTTTAATCTGTCCATTGCCGACACAGATATTATGCGTGCCAAGTCCGGACAGAGCGTCCGCGGCGTTGCGACCGGACTGGTGCAGGGAACTCCCGGCGGCGGTGTGGGCGGATTTGGCAGCGGTGCTCCCGGCGCGGGCGCGGGTGGGACGTCGGGCGGCGCGGGCGGCGCGGGCACTGGCGCTTCCGGACTGGTGCAGTCCACCCTGGGCGTGGGCACCATCATCGACTCTTTCGATCCAATCGTGGTTGGCGGCATGAATGTTGAGCACGCCACTTTCCCCGAATCGACCACGGTTCTGACCGGTGTGCCCACGTTGCAGCAGCATGTCGGCGTCGCCAACTTTGGTTATTCCCAGGGGTTTGGCACGGGAACGCTGATGAGCCTCACATTCAACAATGACCGGGTAACGACCAACGGTCTGTTCAGCATCCTTTCGCCGGAGGTGGACAGTGGCTTCCGCCTCACCTTGCGTCAGCACCTGCTGGCTGGTTTCGGCTTTGGGCCCAACCTCCGCTTCATCCGCATCGCCCGCAACAACCGCGAGATTTCCGACGTGGCCTTTCGCGGCCAGGTGATCGCCACCGTTTCTCAAATCCAGAATATCTACTGGGACCTGGTGAATGCATATGAAGACGTAAAAGTGAAAGAACGTTCTTTGGAAGTGGCTGAGAAAACGCTCTCCGACAATCGTGAGCAATTGAAAATCGGCGCCATCGCACCCATGGAAGTGATGAGGGCAGAAAGCGAGGAATCGGCGCGCAACCAGGATTTACTGCTTTCACAAAACGGACTGCAATTGCAGGAGCTGCTGGTGAAGAACGCGATCACGCGTGATCTGAGCGATCCGGTCCTGGCTTCTGCTTCGGTCATTCCAACCGACACTATGAGCATCCCCGAGGAAGAGCCCGTGACGCCGCTGCAGGACTTGATTGGCGACTCCAACGCCCACCGTCCGGAACTGGCGGAGGCGCGCATCGATCTGAACAATCGCGATATTACCCGCAAGGGTGCGACCAACGCCCTCAGACCGTCAGTTGACCTGATTGCCTGGTACGGCGCTTCCAGTTTGGCCGGGCAGACCAACACAAAGTATAGGGGCACTCCTGTACCGGGTTCCGGCTATTCCGACGCCTTTACCGATCTGTTCAGGAATAATGCTCCGGACTATGCCGTGGGACTGAACATCACCATCCCGCTGCGCAACCGGGCAGCGCAGGCCGACCAGATACGTTCCCAGTTGGAATATCGACAGGCCCAACTCCACTTGCAGCAACTGCAGAACCAGATTGGAATCGAAGTGCGCAACGCCCAGTTCGCTTTGCTCCAGAACCGCGCCCTGGTGGAATCCGCGCGCAAGGCGCGTGATCTGGCGCAGCAGACCTTTGACGTCGAGCAGAAAAAGAAAGCCCTAGGTGCTTCCACCAGCAATCTGGTGCTGCAGGCGGATCGTGATCTGGCGCAGGCGGAGTCGAATTTTGTGGCGGCGATGTCCACCTATGAGAAGTCGCGGGTGGAACTCGACCGCTCTACGGGGCTGACGCTGGCTCACGCCGGCATCGAGGTTGAAGATGCGGTGCGCGGCCAGGTGCAGCAGTTGCCGCACTTCGCAGGGGTCGCTCCGCGCAAGGACACTGGAGTGAACCAGCCGCGGCCAGAGAACAACTAACGTTGAAAAGCACGACCGTCGGACCGGCTGCGACTCGGTTCCTCGCGCTCAGGATTGAGACGACATGACCACAACCGCGTTATCCTCTATGACTATGCCGACCAGTTCGACTTCCGGAGCGCGGTTGTTGATTGCCGACGATCAGCGCGATGTGTTGGAAGCCTTGCGGCTGCTATTGAAGCCGGAAGGTTTCGTTATTGAAGCGGTCACCTCGCCTTCGGGTGTGCTCGACGCGCTCCAGTCACGCGAATTCGACGCCGTGCTGATCGACCTGAATTACACCCGCGACACAACTTCCGGCCAGGAAGGTCTCGACCTGCTTTCTCGAATCCAGGCGAATGACAGCACTCTGCCGGTGATCGTCATGACCGCATGGGGAAGCGTGGATGTGGCGGTCGAGGCCATGCGGCGGGGCGCACGCGACTTCATCCAGAAACCCTGGGAGAACGCTCGGCTGCTCTCGGTATTGCGCACTCAGGTTGAATTGAGCGGCGCGCTGCGGCGTGGCGCTCGGCTCGAGGCAGAGAATCGCCTGCTGCGGGCGGAAGGGCTTCCCAAGTTCATTGCCAACTCCGAAGCGATGCAGCCGGTTTTGCGCCTGATCAGCAGCGTGGGTCCATCCGATGCCAACGTTCTGATTACGGGAGAACACGGAAGCGGGAAGGAAGTCGTAGCTCGAACCCTGCACGCGCTCTCCAGTCGGGCTTCTCGGCCGCTGGTTGCGGTGAACACGGGCGGATTGTCGGAGGGAATCTTTGAAAGTGAGCTGTTCGGCCATGTGAAAGGAGCTTTCACCGACGCCCGGACGGACCGCATCGGCCGCTTTGAATTGGCTCACGGCGGCACGCTGTTTCTGGACGAGATCGCAAACGTTCCCCTCTCCCAGCAAGCCAAGCTTTTGCGTGTTTTGGAAAGCGGCGAGATGGAGCGAGTGGGTTCTTCGCAGACACGACGTGTGGACGCACGAATCATTTCCGCGACCAATGCCAACCTGAACGCGGAGGTTGACGCGGGGCGCTTCCGGCAAGATCTGCTTTTCCGCTTGAACACGGTCGAGGTCCACGTTCCTCCGTTGCGCGAGCGCCGCCAGGACATCTCGCAGCTTGCCATGTACTTTCTGAACCGCTACGCTGAGCGCTATCGCAAGCCGGCTAAGACGCTCGATCCTTCCGCCATGCAGGCCATGTTGGAGTATTCTTGGCCTGGAAATGTGCGCGAACTGGACCACGCGGTGGAACGTGCCGTACTGTTGTCCAGCGGGGACCTGGTGCGAGTCAGTGATTTAAGCCTGCGGAACCCGCGCGAAGCCACGCAGCGGATGGAGGATCTCAGCCTGGAAGAGGTCGAGTCCCTACTGATTCGCAAAGCCATCGACCGTTACGGTGGCAACATCAGTCAGGCGGCGGACGCGCTGGGTCTCAGCCGCAGCGCCCTTTACCGACGGCTGCAGAAATATGGAATCGGAAGCAGCACCTAGCCATGCCCGGGTCTCGGCGACGGCCACAGAAACCTCAAGGCCGGAGCCTCTGGTCCATCCTCGACGAAAATCCAAGCGTCATCTGAGCCACGAGAACCGGATTCTGCTGCTGACCCTGGCATCCGGCGCCATCGGAGTCGTGCTTGCCCTGGTCCTGCTCTGGACCGGCGATCACGACTTCAGCACGCGCTGGACCTTAACCTTTCTCGTGGTCATGCTCTGGATGGGCTTTGCCTTCGCCCTGCGTTCTGCCGTAATCCGCCCGTTGCAGACTCTTTCCAATATGCAGTCCGCCCTGCGAGAGGGTGATTTTTCCTTCCGCGTACGCGGCGCAAAAATGGGCGACGCTCTGGGCGAGTTGATGCTCGAAGTCAATGCGCTTTCGGAAATGCTGCGCGAGCAACGCCTCGGTGCGATGGAAGCAAGCGCGCTGCTCACCACGGTGATGACTGAAATCGAAGTTGCCGTTTTCGCTTTTGATGGTGATCGCAAACTGCGGCTGGTGAACCGCGCCGGCGAACGCGTCATGGCCCAGAATGCCGAGCGCCTGCTGGGAAAGACCGCCGAAGAATTGGGCCTTTCCGATTGCCTCGAAGGAGAGTCGGCGCGCACCCTGGAAAAGAGCTTCCCTGGGCAAACAGGCCGCTGGGGCGTTCGCCGTTCGGTGTTCCGGCAGGGCGGCAAGCCGCACTATCTGGTTGTAATCGCCGATTTGAGCCGCGCTTTGCGTGAGGAAGAACGGCAAGCCTGGCAGCGCCTGGTGCGTGTGCTCGGCCATGAACTGAATAATTCTCTAGCGCCGATCTGTTCGATCGCGGGTAGCCTGGAAGACATCATGAAGCGCGAAGTTCGCGCTGCTGACTGGGAAGACGATTTGCGGCGCGGGCTGCGCGTGATTGTCGATCGCTCGGACGCGCTGAGTCGTTTCATGCGCGACTACTCACGCCTTACGCGGCTGCCCAAGCCTCAGCTTCGTCCCACGGACATGGGTACACTCGTCCGGGTTGCCGTCGGATTGGAACAGCGCATTGCGGTGGACATCGAGCCAGGGACAGAAGTCACGCTGGAAGCCGATCCCGACCAACTACAGCAGTTGCTGATCAACTTAATCCGCAACGCGGTTGACGCATCACTCGAGAGTGGGGGAAAAGTGAAAGTTGGATGGTCCCGCAACGGAAGCTGGCTCCATCTGTTTGTGCAGGACGAAGGCCCCGGAATTGCCAATCCCTCGAATCTGTTCGTGCCCTTCTTCACCACCAAACCCGGAGGGTCCGGCATCGGCTTGGCCTTGAGCCGGCAAATCGCCGAGGCCCATGGGGGAAGCGTTTCGCTGCACAATCGCGCCCAAGGAAAAGGCTGCGAAGCGGTGGTCCAGTTGCCGCTGGAAAGCTGACGGTCACCACCGCTAGACTTTGCGTGCAAACTCCTTCTGCCCGCTCGTCCTGCAGAAACCTCGGTCTGCAGTTTCCGCGAGATTGGTCTAGCCGCAAGACTTCCTGGGTTACAATGTCTCTCTTTTCCAAATTAGCTGGGCGGGAGGCTCCGAGAACGGCCTGCATCGTCGGAGGCCCGGCGAACAGTTGAGACTTTCCCTCGCGCGAAATAAGGAAAATTTGTCCGGAGGCTACATGAAACGGCTGCTGCTGTGGACAGTCTTATGTCTAGTTTTGCCCGGAGCGTTACAGGCGCAAGAAAGTGACTCTGTAACCGACACATCCGACCGCACCTTCTTTCCCCACGATGCATTTTGGGGCTATGGGCAGTTTGACCTGGCTCCTCCGCACAACGAGATTGACCCAAATCTGTGCGCAGGAAACGCCAAAAACTATGGAGGCGTCAACGCTCCCTGCAACGCCTTCGCCCGTTATATGCTCTCGGGATACTTGGAGGTGCGTCCTTTTGGCAAGGGCCAGCTCCGCCGCTTCATGCTCTTCGGGCAGCCGGCAATTCTATTTGGCAAGAACGTCCCGCAGTCCCTCTATACCTGGTCGTTTGATGCGATCGGCATCGAGCATTCCTGGGGATTGGGAGTTTACATGGGAAAGGGATTCGAATTTCGCGTGACTCAACATTTCCTTTTCGACCGGCTGGGCGCTCGCGACCGAAATCTCGGGCCAGCGGATCTGGGCAACAATGGCCCATGGGGCCGGTACAACGCGATCGGAGTGCGAAAGTATTTCGGCACGCGAAGATGGTGAACTCTTCACGTCGCTCCTCCCATTAGCGATGCTTGGATTCGAGCGCGTAGTTGCGGACATCTCCAAACGCCGTGACGCCAATATGGCCAATCGATAACCATCGCTCGAGCTTGTGATGTCCAGTGCGATGGAGCAAGTAGGAGAGGCCCACGGAGGTCATGGTTGCGGCTGCCTCCAGGCTGGCGAATCCAGCGGAATTGTTTACCACGTCGTCGGGGAGGAGAATCTCCTGCCGACCGCGGGCCTGGAAGTTGCGAGTGGAAGCGTAGTCCATGCCCCGCGTGACGGCGATTCCGGAAAAGAGCGCAAGATTTGTACGGTCCCAGAACGCGTGTTGAGGAGGAGCGGGCTTGGCCGGCAAATTCGCCGGAGCGGATGGGAGCGCAACTGGTGTTGTCTCCTGAGCGGTGGCCGGTTGCGAAGCGAAGATGCAAATTCCCAAAACGATGCTTGCGATGAACGATTCTCTAAAGAACCAGGCCGCCACTCCCTTGCGCATCGTAGCATTGTAATAGCGAACGCAGAGGTCGCCGAAATTGGCGAGTCCTGCGATCAGAGTGGCCATTTCTCGTGCGTCCCTTGGAACCTTTATAATTGTTACTTTTACTAGTCCCTCCGGAGGATATGTGATGGCGGTCTCCTACAACGGCCTTCCGGTGCCCACGAGTGGCGCCCGGATCACTTACAGCAACGGGCGCTACCAGGTGCCGGATAATCCGATTATCCCGTTTATTGAAGGCGATGGTACCGGGCGGGACATTTGGAAGGCATCGGTGCGTGTGTTCGACGCCGCGGTGCAGAAAGCTTATCGGGGCAAGCGCCGCGTGGCCTGGTACGAGGTGTTTGCCGGCGAGAAGGCGAAAGCCGAGTTCGACAATTGGCTGCCCGATGACACCGTGGCCGCGATTCGTGAGTTTCGCGTCGCCATCAAAGGTCCATTGACCACACCCGTGGGCGGCGGCATGCGTTCGCTGAACGTTGCGCTGCGGCAGATTCTCGATCTTTATGCATGTGTGCGTCCGGTGAAGTACTACAAGGGCACGCCGTCCCCGGTGAAGCATCCCGAAAGCATGGACATCGTGATCTATCGCGAAAACACCGAAGACGTTTACGCCGGCATCGAGTGGGAAGAGGGCACGCCGGAAGCCGCGCGACTGATCGAGTTTCTGAACAAAGACATGCTCAAGGGAAGCAAGAAGCAGATTCGGCTGGATTCAGGCGTGGGAATCAAGCCGATGTCAGTGACCGGCACCAAGCGCCTGGTGCGGATGGCGATTCAGTTTGCATTGGACAGCGGCCGCAAGACTGTCACCTTGATGCACAAGGGCAACATCCAGAAGTTTACCGAGGGCGCGTTCCGCAAGTGGGGATATGAATTAGCTACGCAAGAATTCCGCAACAAAGTTGTCACCGAACGCGAGAGCTGGATCCTCGATAACAAAGATAAGAACCCGAATATCACGATTGAGGAAAATGCCAACCTGACTGAGCCCGGGCTGGAGTTCGCGACCGAGGAATTCCGTCAATCCGTTTATCAGGAAGTACGAGACGTTCTAAACGCGATCTATACGACCCACGGCAAAGGCGCGTGGAAGAAGAAGTTGATGATCAACGACCGCATCGCCGATTCCATCTTCCAACAGGTAGTCACGCGCGCCGATGAATATTCAGTCCTCGCCACGCCCAACCTGAACGGTGACTATATTTCCGATGCCTGCGCCGCGCAGGTTGGCGGGTTGGGCATCGCGCCGGGCGCCAACATCGGCGATGGCTACGCGATCTTCGAGGCCACGCACGGCACTGCTCCCAAATACGCGGATCGAGACGTAATTAATCCCGGCTCGGTGATCCTGTCTGGAGTGATGATGTTCCGCCTCATGGGCTGGAACGAGGCGGCGGACCTGATCGAGCATGGCATGGAGCGCACCATCGAACAAAAGCAGGTCACGTACGATTTTGAACGGCTGATGGAAGGCGCCACCAAGGTGAAGACCAGCGAGTTCGCCGGCCACATCATCGAAAACATGGATGCAGCGGTTTTGAGCGCGTCGCGCTAACAACTAAAAGCAATAACCACAAAGGATACAAAGGTACACAAAGAAGAAGAGAGCTTCGATCCAGATTCCTTTGTGAACCTTCGTGTCCTTTGTGGTTATCGGTTTTGATCTCTTAACTTAGAAAGGGAACTCATGCGTAAGAAAGTCACGGTAGTAGGCTCTGGAAATGTGGGCGCGACCGCTGCCCACTGGATCGCCTCCAAGGAACTCGCAGACGTAGTCTTGATTGACATCATCGAAGGAGTTCCTCAGGGCAAAGGCCTGGACCTGCTGGAAGCCATGCCCATTGAGAAACGCGACTCGCACATCCTGGGAACGCAGGATTACGCTGACACCGCGAATTCCGACATCGTCGTGATCACCGCCGGCATCCCGCGCAAGCCAGGCATGAGCCGCGACGATCTGCTGAATACCAACCACAAGATCATGAAAGATGTAGTGGGCAAGGCGGTGCAGCACTCGCCTAATTGTATTTTGATCATCGTGTCGAATCCCCTCGATGCCATGGCGCAGGCCGCATACAAGATGAGCGACTTTCCCCGCGAGCGTGTGATCGGAATGGCCGGTGTGCTCGACTCCGCCCGCTTCCGGGCTTTTATTTCGGAGGAGTTGAAAGTCAGCGTAGAGAATGTGACCGCGTTCGTCCTCGGCGGCCACGGCGACACCATGGTTCCTTTGCCGCGTTACTCCACCGTCGCAGGAATCCCGATCACCGAACTGATGGACGCAGCGACCGTGGCCCGCCTGGTACAGCGCACCCGCGACGGCGGCGCCGAGATCGTGAAGTATCTGAAAACCGGCAGCGCTTACTACGCCCCGTCCGCGGCGGTGGCGGAGATGGTCGAGGCGATCTTGAAAGACAAGAAGAAAATCCTGCCCTGTGCGGCGTACCTGGAAGGTGAGTACGGGATCAAAGGTCTCTACGTGGGAGTTCCGGTGAAACTGGGATCGAAGGGAATCGAGCAGATCATTCAAATCAAACTCACGCCCGAAGAGAAAGCAGCCCTGGATAAGAGCGCCGAGGCGGTGAAGGAGTTGGTGGGCGTGATTGGGGTGTAGAGTGAACCGGTTGCCGCTAGCAAAAGGACTGACTCCTCGGTAGTGTTAGAGCCTGCGGAAGGGATCCCATGAGAAAGTTGATTCTTGTTTTTTGTATCCTCGTGGCTGTTCTGGTGGTGGTCGTGTTTCCGCTTGGAAGACGCGCAAACCACAAGCTAAACGTAAAGGCATACTTCCAGAGTGCTACCGGACTGAGCGCTGGAGCAGCTGTTCGTGTGGATGGGGTTAATGTCGGTTCGGTAACTGGCGTTCGCGTACGACCAGAGCGTGGCGAGCGTCCGATCGAAGTGCTGATGGCGATTGGTACGCCCTACGACTTGGCAATCCCAAATGATTCACTTGTATCTCTGACCACTGACGGTGTGCTAGGTCCGACAGTGGCTGATATCGACACCCGCCACGCCCACGGCGCTGGGGTTGCAAACAATGGCGTATTGACGAGCAAGGAGCTTACTCAGGAAGAAGCCGCGCAGGCCACTAAGCGGATTAAAGACACTATTATCAAAGCCGTAGATCAAGCCTTACCCGACGTGCCGACTACGAACTCCAGCACCAAGCAAACTGATTCTGCGAAGTAGCCCTGGCGTACGCCCTCCTAGTCACTCCTTGCCATGACATCGTTTCATACGGGTTTGTCTCCCGATTTTTCCTGACAACCAAAGATTGACCATAGTCTCTGACCATGGTATAAACAGGGAAATGAAAGAAGTCGCCATTTCGGAGTTCAAAGCGAAATGCCTAGGCATCCTCGAGGAGGTCCGCAAGACGCGGAAACCCATTCGAGTCACGCGCTTCGGTGAACCTGTAGCCGAGGTCGTCCCATCGACAGCCGAAAAAAATAAGGGAAGGCGACTAG
>Ga0210410_10005588_pt1 | contig 10932 bp, 11 predicted proteins | sample IncBWC4MmetaG_FD_161058 | JGI IMG/M metagenome (GOLD analysis project Ga0210410, IMG submission 161058) | Forest soil microbial communities from Barre Woods Harvard Forest LTER site, Petersham, Massachusetts, United States - Inc-BW-C-4-M | ecosystem: Environmental > Terrestrial > Soil >... | reverse complement strand
CGAGGAAACCACGTTCAAGGAAAGGCGCCCGGCGCTGATTTGATCAATGTTCGCCGCTTGCTTGGCCAGCAACGCCGGAAGATGAAAGGTGGGACGCACAGCCACCATCAGTTCGATTTTCTCGGTGACCGCCGCTAGCGCCGCCGCTGTCGACCAGGCATCCAGAGAGGGTGCCTGCGGCCCCTTAATGTCATTGAGGTTCAGCTCGGCAATCAGGGTGAGGCCGTAGCCGAGCGCTTCACTCCGCTGCGTCAGTTTCTTGACGTAGCTCCAACTTGCCTCCATATGCTCGTCTTCAATATTGCGCAGCCACCCGCCGAACACTGGCATCCAGTACCCGTAGCGCATGGACCGTTCACCCGGCCTTTCCGGTGCCAACGGCTTGCTGCGCCTGCTGCGCTTCGTGGCCTCGCGCTTCCGCAATCAGATAATCGGCGAGCCGCGAGTATGGATTGAAACCGACAATGCGTTCGGGATCGGCGACAAAATTTGAAAGCGCGTTGACGTCGTAATAGAGGAGCCGGCCGTCGCGATCGTCGATTACGTATTCGATTCCGCCTACTTCAATGCCCGCCGCGCTCATGATGCGTTCCACATCCTGAACCACTTGCCGCGGAGGAGCGTAGCCTTCCACTTGTAGACCATTTTTCGGAGCGTCCACGGGACACGCGGGGCGCGCCAATTCTTCTCCCCTGGTGCTCTGGCAAATGTCGGCGGGGCAAAGGTTGAACGTATCGCCGGTGGTATGAATTTGGATTGCGTAAAGGAACTTGCCGCCCAGAACTTCCACGCGAGTGATCACGCTATCGCGCGCGGGGAAAAATTCCTGCACCAACGCAACCTGGTCGATTCCAAAGTAAAGCTGATTTTCGTCGACGGCGCTCTTCAACTGTTCGGGCCGGTCGAAGCGAACGATTCCTGCGCCGCTGCCGCCGATGTTTGGCTTGACCACCAGCGGATAGCCGATTTTCTCCGCGGCCGCGAGCGCCTGCGAAGGATGATTGATTACGAGCGCCTTCGGATAGGGCAATCCGAGCGATTCAAGCACAGTGAGTTGCAACGCCTTGGAAATCTCGTGCGTGAAGGCGCGCGAACCGTTCACCACGCGGACGCCTTGCGCTTCGAGATGCTGCAAATAATTGAGCGTGTAGAAAATCACATGGCCCAGGCCGCGCTGCCACGCCGAAGGGCTCATGCGGTTGAACACCAGCGAATATTCCGGCTCGCGCAGGACCACATCATAGGAATGTTCGCCCGCGTGAATCTTCTCCCAGTTCACGCCGCGCGCATCGAGTTGCTGGAACAGAGGCCGGTACCAATCCGGGTGCTCGTAATAAATGCCAATCGGTTTTGAGAGTTGTGCCCCGCGCGTGGGGGCGCCGCTTATTCCGCTCATGATTTCCCCTTAGGCTGCCCTTTCTTGGATGCGCGGTTCCGGTAGGACATTATCCACAATTACCGGGTTTTTCGCCTTTTGGGCGTCTGTCTGAGCTGCTTTTCATCTTTCCCAAACACTGCAAAGTAGATAGCCAAGGCCCCAACGAAAAGACCAATTGGGACAAACGCTGCTTCGCCCGAATAGGTCTGATAGAACATGTGGCCCCGCAGAAGGTGGCCCAAACTTACGGACAGAAATCCAAGGCCCACGAGCGCCAAACCGAATCGAGCGTACCACCGGAGGCGGGCTTTCGGTCTCATATTCAGGAATTGCCCGAAAGAAGGTCGGGGCGGTTACGCCGGGTCTTCTCCGCGGCCTGCCGGGCGCGCCATTTGGCGACCTCGGCGTGATGCCCGCCAATCAGGACGTCCGGCACTTTCCAGCCGCGATACTCGGCGGGACGCGTGTAATGCGGGTAGTCCAGAAGAAGCCGTGCCCTGCGCGGATGGGAATTGTCGGCCACCGAAATGGATTCTTCGACTTCGAGCTTACGGAAGGATTCGTTTTGGGTGGACGCTTCGTTGCCGAGCGCGCCCGGCAACAAACGCGTCACCGCATCCAGCACGATGGCTGCGGGCAATTCTCCGCCGCTCAGGACATAATCGCCAACGGATATTTCTTCCGTGGCCAGGTGCTCGGCCACGCGTTCGTCCACGCCTTCGTAGCGGCCGCAAATCAAAACAATTCTCTCCAGCTTGGCCAAACGCCGCGCCGTTTCCTGGGTAAACAATTTACCCGCGGCGGAGAGCAGCACCACCGCCGTTCCGCTGGGCATGGCGGTTGCCTGGGCCGAATCCCCAATGGACTGTCCCAGCAACTTCTCCACGGCTTCAAACAGCGGCTCCGGCTTCAACACCATGCCCTCGCCGCCGCCAAACGGGCGGTCATCCACCGTCTTGTGCCGGTCTTTCGTAAATTCGCGCAGATCCTGGACATGAATCTGCGCAATCCCGGCTTCCCGGGCGCGCCGCACGATTCCGTGGTCCAGCGGCCCGGCAAAAAATTCGGGGAAAATGGTGATCAGATCAAATCGCACGTTATTCGCCCGTGTTCAGCTCGCGCAAGCCTTCTGGCAGCGTAACATCAATGCGACGCGCGGCAACATCAATGCGGCGGCAGATATCCTCTGCCAGCGGCACCAGCAACTCGCTCGTGCCCGTCTGCACCTGCAACAACGGAGTGCCCGCCATGCCTTCGCCCGGAAAGAAAACGTCCCGCACCGTTCCCAGCACACGAGGCGCGTCTTCCATCGCACACGCGGGAGATGAGAGTTTCGTTTCAACCTTCGGATTTTCAAAAACAGAGCAGCCAATCAGGTCGCTGACGAAATACTTGCCGGCGGGGAGTTTCACGCGGTCCGCAAACGGAAGCAGCACATCGAGCCCCCGCAGCTTTTCCGCCGCGTCGATGGAAGCACATCCTTCAAAATGAAAGATCCCATGCTCCGGGTGATTGCGGTCCACCCAGAAATTCTGCAAGCCCACCAGGCGCGGCTCGTCCTGCGCGCCGCGCAAATAGATTTTAAATAGAGAAGAAAGGCGCGCGGGAAAATCGGTGAACAGCTCGGCCAGAACTTCGCCTTTGTTGCCGCGCGGTCGAATGATGCGGGCAACCTGCACCCAGGCTTGTTCTTCAGAGGAGGGTTTCAATCTTCGAGTATCTCTAGCGTGAAGCGCTTGCGCAGTTTCATTCCGGCCGCGCCCAAAAGCGTCCGGATGGCTTTGGCCGTGCGACCCTGGCGCCCAATCACTTTGCCCAGATCCTCAGGATGGACCCGCAACTCAAGTACGGTCACCTGCGAGCCTTCTACGGCATCCACTCGCACTCCCTCAGGATGATCCACCAAGGCTTTGGCAATCTCCTCAACTAGGTCCTTCATCTGGGCCCCCGCTTACGTGTCCAAACCGCGAAGCAATACACATAACCCCTTTTCCGTCGAAAGGAGTGCGAGCAATAAGACCTGGACATGAGCAAGAGAGCTGAGCTTGAGCCAAAACTATGCTATTTTTTGCTGCTTGAGAAAACTCCGAACGGTATCGCTCGGCTGTGCCCCTACCCCAAGCCAATACTTGATGCGATCGGAATCCAACTTGATCTCCGCAGGCTTTTTCAGCGGGTCATATGTTCCGACGGCTTCACGCACACGGCCGTCACGGGCCCGGGTCCGCTCAATCACTACCACGCGATAATACGGCTTCTTCTTTTTGCCAATTCTGGCCAAGCGAATCGTTAACACTAAAGTACGTCCTCCCTAAAGACTATCTATTCTACGTGAGTTCCCACCGGTCAGCAACGATAGGTTCGTTACCGAATCTCCCTTCGCCGTACCCAAGCGTCAGTGTAAATTCCCGAGAACAAGCGCCATAGGGGAGCACTCGGGGGACCGTATGTGCACCCGAATTGGATTCGTACGATCGATGTTATGGATTCCAATTTTGCGTTTGCCGGCACCGCATACCCCAGCTATGCTTCTTACTATGTTCAAGAACTCCCACAAGGCCACGTCGAACTGTCGCTGCCACTGCTGCGCGCGTGCGTGTTCTGGTGGGGGGAGGCTGAACCTCTAGCAATCGCTTTAGCCTCAACGAATTGCAGCCCACCGCCGGAACACCTGGCAGGTGGGTTTTTTGTTTCTGGGGCCTGGTCAATGCAAATGCAAGACCGGATGGCGCGGTAGCCAAGTGGTAAGGCATGGGTCTGCAAAACCCTCATCGGCGGTTCGATTCCGCTCCGCGCCTCCAATTTCCCATTCGTTCTCGGTTCCTGCCAGAGAACCCCAGAGAACCTGCCGCGCGGGCGGCGACAACAGGAGCTTGTAAATTCCTCGAGATCAACTCAGACGGTTCAGGCCGTTAAAAGCCGCTGCCTTGTAGCATTCGGCGAGAGTCGGGTAGTTGAAAACCGTATTGATGAAATAGGTGATTTTGCCCTTCAGCAGCAGCACGGCCTGCCCGATATGCAGAAGTTCTGCAGCGTCCTCACCGAAGATGTGCACACCCAACAACTCCAACGTTTCGCGGTGGAAGAGAAGCTTCAGCCGCCCATCGGTATGCCCGGAGATTTGGCCGCGCGCAATTTCCCGGTAGTAGGCGACCCCCACTTCGTAGGGCACATCGCTTTCCGTGAGCTGCTCTTCGGTTTTCCCGATGAAGGATATCTGGGGAATCGTATAAATGCCGTAAGGATAGCCCGCTGGATCGGATTCCATTTGCAGCCCGAATGCTCGCGCCGCGGCGATGCGGCCTTGTTCCATGGACACGGAGGCCAGACTGGGAAAGCCAATGACGTCACCCACGGCAAAGATGTGCGGCAGGTTGGTGCGGAAATCCTTATCCACCTTGATTCGCCCGCGATCATCCGCTTCGATCCCGGCCGCGGCCAGATTCAGGCGATCGATATTTCCCTGCCTGCCAACCGCATACAGCAGCGCGTCGCCCACGATCCGTTTATTGCTGCCTAGGTGGGCGGCAACCTTTCCGTCCGGCAACTCTTCGACGCTTTCGACCTCTTCATTCAAGCGCATGGTCGCGCGCCGATCGCGCATGTGGTAGCTCAACGCCTCCACCATTTCCGCGTCGGCAAACTCCAGCAGGCGCGGCCGCTTTTCCACGATGATTACGCGCACGCCGAGGGTGGCGTACATGCAGGCATATTCCACGCCAATCACGCCGCCGCCGACCACAATTATCGTGCGCGGGATCACCGGCATGGACAGAATCTGGTCGCTGTTGATGATATTGCGGCCGTTGATCGGCACCTTCGGATTGGTGGCCGGTTTCGTTCCAGTGGCGACGACCACATAATCGCCCTCCAGTTCGCTGAAGCCCGTGCTGTTTTCCACGCGGATGTGGTGGGGATCCATGAACGAGGCCGTGCCGTGGAACAGCTCCACGTTGTTGCGGCGCAACTGGTCCTGCAACACGGCGGCTTCATTCTCGATGACGCGGTTCACGCGAAAATTGAGATCGCTCATCGTGACGTTTTCTTTGGCGTGGTAGTTCGCGCCGTAAAACGCCTGATCGTAAAAACCGGAGAGATGCAGCACGGCCTCGCGCATCGTCTTGCTGGGAATCGTTCCACTGTTGATGCACACCCCGCCGACCATGGCCTGCTTCTCCACCACAGCAACGGATTTCCCGATTTTCGAAGCTTGGATGGCGGCGCGCTGCCCACCGGGGCCGGAGCCGATCACTACAAGATCAAACGGTCGCATTCAGAGAATCCTGGACGTCTTCGGCGGGTACCGCGGGTTCTGCTGGGGCGGCTCCTTCCGCAACACTAGTATAAGTGACTCCCGAGGCGGGTTTCTTGCGTCTACCCGCGCCGTTAATATTGCCGTGCGCGAGAGCCATCAGATGTTCCTGGACGGAGAATCCCTTGACCCCCTTTCGGCGTTGGACGTTGCGGTACGCTCCATCCGACCCCAAAACACGAGCTTTCAAATTGTCCGCGAGACACGACGGAAGAATTTCTTCAATGATGCGCTGCCGCAGAATTTCATCCTTCAACGGAAAGAGAACTTCCACGCGATCGTAGAGATTCCGCGGCATCCAGTCCGCGCTGCCCAAATAGATTTCCGGCATGCCGCCATTTCCGAAATAAAAAATACGGCTGTGCTCCAGAAACCTGCCCACGATGCTGCGCACGCGAATCCGGCTGCTGATTCCCCGCAAACCCGGCACCAGCGTGCACTGGCCACGAACGATCAGGTCGATTTCCACGCCGGCCTGCGAGGCGCGGTACAGCGCTCGTATAATCGGCGGGTCGACCACGGCGTTGCACTTGGCAATGATTCGCGCCGGACGCCCGCGGCGGGCGTGGCGAGCTTCACGGTCAATCAGCGCGATGCAGCTCTTGGCCATGTCCCTGGGCGCGACCAGCAATGGCTTGTAATGCGACTTCTCCGCATAGGCGGTCAGAAAATTAAATACGTCGTGGACCGCGGAGGTGATCGCAGGATCGCTCGTGAACAGGCTCAGGTCGGAATAGAAACGCGCGGTCGAGGGATTGTAATTTCCGGTGCCGAGGTGCGCATACCGCCTGATTTTCCCGTTGGGGTCCTGGCGCACGATCATCGCCAGTTTCGCGTGGGTCTTCAATCCCACCAGGCCGTGAAACACCTGCACGCCGGCGTCTTCAAAGCTGCGCGCCCAGCGGATATTTGTTGCTTCGTCGAAGCTGGCTTTCAATTCCACCACGACCGTTACTTCTTTCTTGCCCGCGGCTTCCAGCAGCGCTTTGGCGATCGGAGAATCCGAATTCGTTCGATAAAGCGTCTGTTTGATCGACAGCACCCGTGGATCCTGGGCCGCCGTCTCGAGGAAATGCACCACCGGGTCATAGGAATCGTAGGGATGGTGCAAAAGCAGATCCTGGCGGCGCAACGTGTCAAACAGCGAGTCCGCATCATGGCCGATTTGCACCTGCCGAGGCACGAACTTCGGGTACTTCAGATCCGGCCGGGGTGTTTCATCATAAAGGTGAAACAGCCGCTGAAGATTCACCGGGCCTGCGGCCCGGAATACCAGGGATTCGTCGAGTTCGAATGTGGAGACCAGATGATCCACAATCTCCGGATGCGCCCCCGCCTCGATTTCCAGGCGCACGGCGTTTCCCTTGCGTCGCTGCGCCACCTGCGAATCCACCGCGTCCATCAGCGTGCGGGCCTCTTCTTCCTCAAGATAGAGATTGCTGTTGCGCGTGATGCGGAATGGCGCGGACGCCAGGATTTCGTAACCACGGTACAGTTTTGCAGCGTACGCTGAGATGATGTCCTGCAGAAACACGAAGTGAATGCCGCCGTTTCCCGTCGGAACTCGCAAGAGGCGCGGCAACGCCCGCGGTACCGTGACCACGCCAAAAAAGGGCTTCTCCGCTGAATGCCGCTTTCGCCGCAGCAAAAATGCGATGCACAGAGCCTTGTTCAGCACGTGCGGGAACGGATGGGTGGGATCCACGGTTACCGGCGTCAGCATCGGATAGACGCGCCGGTCGTAAAACGCTTTTGCCAGTTCCGCCGCTTTGCTGTTCAGATGGTCCACGGGCAGAACGCGAATCTGGTGCTTGGCCAACGCGGGAAGCAACTCGTCGTTCCAGCACCTGTACTGCTCTCGTACGAAAACCTGCATCGAAGACGTGACGCGCTCCAACTCCTCGGCCGGTGTCAGGCCATCGGTACTGACATCCCGGGAACCATGCTCGATTTTCTGCAGGAAGCTGGAGACGCGAATTTCCACGAATTCGTCCAGATTATTGGCGGTGATGGCGAGGAACTTTACGCGCTCGAGAAGTGGGTTGCTGCGGTCCCGGGCCTCCTGCAGTACGCGGTGATTAAAGGCCATCCACTGCAGGTGGCGGTTGAGATAGAACTGCGGATCGTCAAGAGCAATGCGTTTCATGATGCGTCCAGGGTGGCCGATAAGAGTATCTCACGCGTATTACGCCCGCATAAATAGCCTATCCTGGTGGTATGCTGCAGCGTTTTGTGGAGCCTTCGTCTCGCGCTCAAAATCGGTGGCATTTATCTGGGAAGTGAAAAGTAGAACCAGCGTCAATTAGGAATAAATTTTCCATCTGCGCTTTCGCAAATTCCAGAATCTTTATTTCGTTGATTTTGTGTGGTTCCGTATCCACACAGCAAAATCCTCTTCGCTAAATTCGCCTGCGGCCAGACTCAGCATGGTTTGAATTTCGTCGAGCGGATCTGAGGAAAGCCGATACCCGTTAAGGCGCAAGAACAATGCCGTCGCGATGAACGCGATTCTCTTGTTTCCATCGACAAACGGATGGTTTCGTGCCAGACCGAATCCGTAGGCGGCAGCCAATTCGTCCAAGTGTGCCACCGGATTGTTGTTCCACTTGTTAATGGGACTCGTGAGCGTGAGATCGAGCAGGCCTGCATCGTTAGTCCCCGAGCTTCCGCCATGTTCAGAGAGACTTACGGATTGCAATAAACGTACGCCCTTACTATCCAGCCAGACCGGCTCATTCATTTGCCAACGCCCGGAACACCTCCCGATGCTCTTTCATGATTTCGAGGCCGAGTTTCACCTGTCTCTCTACTTCCGGGTCGTAAGGCGTCAACAAATAGCCCTCTGGAGTCTCCGACGCAAAGAGGACATCGTTCTTCTTCAGCTTCAGGCGATCAAGAAGTTGTTTGGGGAGGATGACGCCTGCGGAGGTGCCAATAGAACGAAGCTTGAGTTTCATGAGGCCTCCTCAATTACCATGAACATTATAATATAACTCGGAAGCATCCCATCACAACAAGTTGCGGGGGTTCTTCTGCCTCATTCCTTCTACCCCTCCCGCTTCGGCAAGCCCCACGTCAACCTCCTTAATTATTGCCGCGGCTTGCACTTAACACACATTTTATAATTTTTTGTTTAGCAGCAAAGCCATCCTGTTAGATAATCCGCGACCATGAGCCAGGTTGCGTGTTGTGAGTGTTCTCAATCCATCTCCAGCGGCGAAGCTTACGAATTAAATGGAAAGGTTTATTGTGCACCCTGCGCGCGAACCGCGGCCGAACGCGCAAAGGCCGCTGGCCAACCAATTTCAGTAACCCGTTACGTAGACAAGTCCCTCTGCGCCCGCTGCAGTACCTACATCGGTGAAGGCGGCGAAGTTGCCGTGGGAAATGCGCGACTCTGCGTTGCTTGTTCAGAACTCGTGAAGGATTGGCCGTATCCCCAATGGTTGAAACTGAGCCTGGCCGGATTTTTGCTCTTACTTGTGTTCGCGCTGATTCACGGGCGCAAATACTTCCAGGCTGGAAAGGATCTTTACCGTGGTGAGCAACTGATCGAGAAAGGAGAGTATCAACAAGCGCTGCCCTACCTGAAGGCCACCATGAAGCTTGCCCCAAACTCGGACAAGGGAGCGCTGCTTACTGCAAAGGCGGCCCTGTTGAGCGGTGACGTGCTGACTGCCGCGCATGTGCTGGAAGGGCACAATAACGGCCGCTTTGAAAACTCCGACAAACCTGATTTTCAAGAGGTGAAAAGGTTGTGGGACAATGCAAATGCGGCGATGGATAAACTTCAAATTGCCGCAAAACTAGAGGAGCAGGACGGGAAAGAAGTCGAAGCGGCAAAGTTGGCTCACGAGGCCGCGGCCATTTATCCGCGATTCCCGCATCTGGATATTTTGCTGGATCAGTACGACGAAGGCGTGGCCTTCGCAAAGAAAGATTACGACACGTTCCTTGCCCTCGCGGAGAAGGATTGGAACTTGCTGCCGGCCAGCGGGTCAGCCGCGATGATTTCAAGCGCCCTGGCCTGCGAATACGCGGTGACGGGTAATGCAACCTATCGTCAGCGGTCCGAAGAGATGCTGGCTAAAGCGAAGGAACTCGCCAAGGGCGACAAGGAAAGTTTGGACCGATTGGCCGAATTCGAGAAGCGGAATACGTACCGCCTGGAAACCCGTCAGATTATTACGAAGTCCGAATACGATCGGAAATTTCCCAATCCAAAGAACTCAGGCAATTGAAATGAGGTAACCATGTTTTTTATCCCTGGCCAAGTGATCGCCTTTCTGACGTTTCCGGGCGTAATTGTCCACGAAGCCGCCCATCTGTTTTTCTGCAAACTGTTCAAGCTCAAAGTGTTTAACGTTTGCTTTTTTCGGTTTGGAAATCCTGCCGGATTTGTAATTCATGAAAACTCGGAAAACTTTACCGCGCAGTTCTTCGTAAGCATGGGCCCATTCGTGGTGAACACCGTACTTTGCGTAGTCTTTTGTACCGCGGCTTTCCTGCCGGTTTGGGAGCTTAAAGTGAATGACCCGCTCGCTTATTTCTTTTACTGGCTCGGGCTCTCCATAGGCATGCACGCGTTTCCGTCAACCACCGACCTATCGCATCTCTGGAAGGCCGCCCCGGCCCTGGCGAAAAAGGGCAATTTATTGGCGATCGTAAGTTTGCCGCTCAGTGGGGTGCTTGTGGTTCTAAACTACGGGCGGGTTATCTGGGCCGATCTGGGATATGGCATTGCTGTGGGAGTGCTTGGACCGCTTGCGATTTTTCGTGCCTTCGCAAGAATGTAGCGCAGGTGAAAGCTAGAGCTTGCGGTTATCCGAGGCCTGCTAGTTTGCCGAGGCCTTTCATCCGGGAGCGCGCGGCCATCGCGCCGTACTGCTTCATCATGGTGCGCATCTGCAGGTATTGCTTGATCACCTGATTCACGTCCTGGACGGTGGTGCCGCTTCCCTTGGCAATGCGCTTGCGCCTCTTGCCGTCGATCACGTTGTGGTCGCGGCGCTCTTCGTTGGTCATCGAGTTGATGATCGCCTCAACCTGCTTCAGCTTGCCCTCGTCAACGGAAGCGTCTTTCGGAAGATTCTGCAACGGCCCGACTTTCGGGAGCATATCCACCAACTGGTCCAGGGGACCCATCTTGCGGATCTGCTTCAGTTGGTCGCGGAAGTCTTCCAACGTGAACTCTTCCTTGCGCAACTTGCGCTCGAGTTCCATCGCCGTTCTTTTATCAAAG
>Ga0210410_10005586_pt1 | contig 10934 bp, 8 predicted proteins | sample IncBWC4MmetaG_FD_161058 | JGI IMG/M metagenome (GOLD analysis project Ga0210410, IMG submission 161058) | Forest soil microbial communities from Barre Woods Harvard Forest LTER site, Petersham, Massachusetts, United States - Inc-BW-C-4-M | ecosystem: Environmental > Terrestrial > Soil >... | reverse complement strand
ATTTTCCCGCAAGTATTTAACGGCGAGCTTTTCTTCACCAACACGCCGGACGGACACTCCGATTTCCAGAACTTCCTGCTCGGAAGTCCGCAGTTCAGCTTTGGCGGCGGTGGCTTGTCCAATCATCAGTACCGCAGCAATAATTTTGGAATCTTCGCGCAGGACGATTGGAAAGTTCGCCAGAACCTCACGCTGAACTTGGGCTTGCGCACCGAATGGTTTGGCGCTTTCCACGACAATCTCTGCCACATCGGCAATCTTGACCCTGCCCTCGCCAACGCGGGCCAATTCCCCTTCATCTATCCCGCGTGCGTTAGCAAGTTGGGCCTCGCTGGCCTCACCGGCAAAGGTAACAGCACGACTTACGACAATAACTATTCGACGGGCATCGGCCCGCGCATCGGCATGGCCTACGATTTCGGCGGTCATCACACCACCACCCTTCGCGCTGGATACGGGATCTACTACGTGCGCGAAGACGTTGGCACGGTCGACCAACTCTCTTTCCAAACGCCTTTTCTTCCCGTGGCCTTTGGCGGTGGTGCGCCCGGTTGCTTGGGTTCCTTCTTCTCGCAAACCCCGCTGGCTGGTTGCCCCAATCCCAATCCTAACGGTCTGCCGCAAGCCGGCACACTCGACCCCACATTCATTCCGTGCCTCTCCGTTTTCCAGGGCTTCCCAGGAGGCGACACAACACAGGCGGCCAACTATGGTCCGGCATCTGGCGCGGCTTGCCCTGGGCCACTCCTCTCCACCAATATTTTCGGTTTGCAGGTTCCTCGGCACTACGTCGTGCCCAATACCCAGCAATGGAATTTGACCATGCAGCGAGCATTGGGTCGCCAGTGGGTGCTGGAGCTAGGCTACGTCGGCGCCAAGGGCACGCACTTGCGCGAGACGCGCAACAGCCTGCAATCGCAGGATGCCACGCCCTCAAACCCGGTAACAATCAACAGCTCATTCTGCAACCCGAACCCATGCACGGTTACCGCGAATACTTTCGCTAACGCCGTCGCTCGTTCTCGTGCTCAGGGTATAAACGGCTATGCCGGCTTTCAGCTATTCGCCGACGACGCCTACTCCCATTACCACTCGTTGCAAAGCACGCTTTCGCGGCGCTGGGGAGCCGGCTACTTTCAGGCTGCTTACACTTTCTCCAAATCGACTGACGCCACTTCCACCGGCAATACTGCCTTCAATACGGCTTTCAATGATGAATCAACCCTCGCGGCCTCGCGTGGCCTTTCCGATTTCGACCGCACCCATCGCTTCGTTGCCAGCTATCGGTATGACCTCCCCTTCTTTGCTGCGGAAACCGGTGTGAAGGGAGCATTCCTCCGCGGTTGGGCGATAAGCGGAATCACCATCGTCCAATCGGGCTCGCCGTTCTCCGTCACCGATTCAGGCGCGGGAAGCGCCTTCTTGGGTCTGGGTTCCACCCCATCCACGCTGACGGGCCAACTCGCGTCCGGCACCACCCTTTCGAGCACCCTGACCAGCGGCGGAATCCGCAGCCGCCTGGACGGTTATTTGAATCCAGCCGCATTCACCACAGCGCCTCAGCTCTACCCGGCGCAGTGCGCTGTTGACCCCAATTTCTGCACAACCGGCTTCGGCAATCTCGGCCGCAACGTTTTCCGTGGTCCCGGGCAGCAGAATTGGGACTTCTCCCTCATCAAGAATTTCAAGCTCACCGAGCGCCAGACCCTGCGCTTTACCAGCGATTTCTTCAACGTTTGGAACCACGCCAATTTCGGCAATCCCGCCGTAAACGATGTGGAAACTATCGGCACGGCCAACAGCCCGTTCGGCAAAATCACCAGCACGGTGGGCACACCACGCCTGATCCAATTCTCGCTGCGCTACGCCTTCTAACGCCTAACGGTAATGCCTGTGGGGGTGTCGGCTTCACAGACACCCCCGGTTTCACCTAAAAGCACCAATACCTAAACTTTACTATTGAAATAACTTAGGACTTAGGATTTATAGTGTGCTCCGTTATTCTAGCCACACGAAGCTGCGTAAGTTCTTTCCTTCTTATTACATCCCTGCAACCCAAGTATTTTGATGAACTTATGGACTTCTTTTGCGCAACGGCGGCGCTCTATCTCTTGCAGTATCAATCGGTTCCGCACTCTTTCTATTGTCACGGCGGTGGTGGTACCCCCACGCCTCCGTTTCTGCGTTCTTACTGCTGGCGGGCGTGAAATCGCGTGGCTACCTCACATCTGATAGGATTCTGGACTCGACCATGGCACAAATCGCATCGCGCGTAGCAGAACTCAACGGCGAGGGCGCCCTATCCGTCTTTGCCCGCGCCAAAGAACTCGAAAAGCAGGGCCGCTCCATCATCCATCTCGAGCTCGGCGAGCCGGATTTTCATCCCGCCGCACCCGTAGTCGATGCCCTACGCAGCGCCGTCGCCGGCGGACGCGACCGCTATGTCTCGCCGCGCGGCATTCCCGCTCTGCGCGAAGCCGTTGCCGGCTACCTGAAGGGCACCCGAGCCGTGCAAGCTGCTCCGGAGCAAGTCTTGATCGCGCCGGGCTGCAAAATGGCCCTCTCGCTAGCGATGATGGCTCTCATCGAGCCTGGCGACGAAGTCCTCTATCCCGATCCTGGCTTTCCCATCTATCCGTCCTTCGTGCGCGGCCTCGGCGCCAAAGCCGTTCCATTCTTTCTTGAAGAGAAGAATCAATTTCAGCCCAACGTGCGCGAAATTGTCGCAAAGATTTCGCCGCGCACCAGAGTCCTGATTTTCAATTCGCCGAATAATCCCACCGGAACCGTTTTCACCGACGAAACGCTCTCCCAAATCGCCGAGCTCGCGAAGAAGCACGATCTCTGGATCATTGCCGACGAAATCTACGCGCGCATCCTCTTCTCCGGTACATACAAATCCATTTGGTCGCTTCCCGGAATGGCCGAGCGCACCATCATCATCGATGGCTTCTCCAAAAGTTTCGCCATGACCGGATGGCGACTGGGCTACGCCGTAGCGCCCCAGCGCGTGATCGATGCGATGGACCTGCTCGTCCTGAACACCTTCACCTGCGCGGCTGAATTCACGCAAGTCGCCGCAATCGAAGCACTGCGCGACTCCACAAACGCGGTGGATGCCATGGTCGCGGAGTATCGCAAGCGCCGCGAGCTGTTCGTCGCTGGACTGAATCGCATTCCCGGTTTCCGCTGCCATTCCCCCGAAGGCGCGTTCTACGCCTGGGTCAATATCGAAGACACTGGAATCCCCGCGCAGGAACTGGCGTCAACCTTGCTCGAAGAAGCAGGCGTAGCCGCAATCGCTGGAGCAGCATTCGGCACCGCCGGCAAAAACTACCTCCGCTTTTCGCTAGTAAGCGCCCGCAACCTACTGGAAGAAGCGCTAGAGCGCATCGAGCGAGTGTCCGCGCGCTGGCGTGGCGTAGTGGCGGCGCGAACCTTGTAGGGGCCGGGCTTTAACCCGGCCAGCACGTCGCGCCATCAGTTTTCAGGAGTGTGGAATGACCAGAATCATTCGGATTGGGTTCGTCTTCGTTGCCGTTCTCGCCGCGGCAACTTCTGCGCGCCCGCAAGCGAAGCCTCTGGCCTCCCCGCAAGACGTTCAGAAAATTTACGACAAGCTATTGCCCCAGATCGACCGCATCCCCATTTACGACAATCATTCGCACGCCACGTTTCCAGACGACTCCGATATGGATGCGCAAGCCGCCCCTCCCGACGAAAGCTCCGTTCTTCGCCTCCGCGACACAAATCCCGAATTCATCGCCGCGGCGAAGTCGCTCTTCGGCTATCCGTATGATGACTTCCAACCCGAACATGCCAAGTGGCTGGTCGAAAAAGAAAAAGCCGCGGAAAAAGACGGCGGCCCCGCCTATTGGAACAGCATCTTGGACAAACTCAATATCGAAACATGCTTGGCGAATCGCGTCGCCATGGCGCCCTACCTCGATCCCAAGCGTTTCCACTGGGTCTTTTTCGTCGACTCTTTCCTCTTTCCCCTTAACAATCGCGACCAAACCGGCAAGAACCCGGACATGGGCGTGTACATTCCGTTGCAAGAAAAAGTTCTGCATCGCTACATGCAGCAGGAAAATGTCAGCGGCTTGCCGGCCGATCTCGCCGGCTACGAAGCCTTCGTGCGCCAAACCGTCGCCGATAATCAGAAAAAAGGCGGCGTGGCCATGAAGTTTGAGGCCGCCTATTTCCGCACGCTCTATTTCAGCGATCCGCCTCGCGACAAAGCGGAGGCCATTTACGCGAAGTATCACGGCGGCGGCGTTCCCTCAAATGACGACTACCGCACATTTCAGGATTACATCTTTCGCGTCTTGATCGATCAAGCCGGCAAGCTCAATCTCCCCGCCCACTTTCACAGCGCCGTAGGCATCGGCGACTACTTCAGCCTGCGTAACGGCAATCCGCTCAATCTCGAAAATGTTTTGCGCGACCCGCGCTATGCCGAAAACAAATTCGTACTGATCCACGGCGGCTATCCGTACACTTTGGAAATGATCTGGCTCACCGCAGCCAAAAACGTCTACACCGATTCCTCGCTGGTCGGCTACTACGTCTATCCCTCCGAGCTGAAAAATATCTTCAAGCAATGGATCTCGCTCTATCCCGAGCGCATGATGTTCGGTTCCGACGCCTTCCCATTTAGCGACGCCCTGGGCGCCGAGGAGACCTTCTGGCTCGCAGCGCGTTCGGCGCGTACCGCCGTTGCCGCCGCCCTGGCGGAACTCGTAGCCGAAGGCGCATTCACCGAAGACAAAGCACTTGAGCTCGCGCGCATGTATCTGCACGACAATGCCGCGCACCTCTATGGAGAAACAAAATGAGCGCAGCAGCAAAAATGAAGTACATTCCCTGGAAAACGGTCGAACGCGAAAAACTCAATCCGCTCATCGACCGCGAAATGCTCGTCGGCGACAAAGTGATGCTCGCCCGCGTGCTGATGAAAAAAGGCGCGCACGTTCCTCTACATCATCACCACAACGAGCAAGTCACCTACATCCTGGAAGGCGCGCTGAAATTCGCCATCGACGGCAAAGAAATCGTCGTCCGCGCCGGCGAAGTTCTCTGCATCCCCCCGCACATGCCGCACGAAGCCTGGGCGCTCGAAGACACGATCGACCTAGATATCTTCGATCCCCCCCGCGAAGACTGGCTAAACAAGACCGACGACTACCTCCGAGGGGACCGCTAGCGCAGCAATGCATGCGTCGTCACGAAAGGCTTGTGGGTTAGCGAGTGCGCAGGATTAGAGTTGAATTGGTTTCAAAGCAAGGCCTTGCGATGCAACGAGAAGCTCTCCGCGGAACGCGCATTCTTCCGGCCGACGGCCCAGAGCTTCTTCCGCTGAAATTTTGGCGGTATGAGGATTATTGTTTTCCTCAGAGAGGTGCGCGAGGACGAGGTAGCGCGCAGATGCGTCAAAGCCCTCTGGATCAGCGAGGTACTCGCTGACCGCGTGGTTCGAGAGATGGCCAGTGCGGCTCAATACTCGCTGCTTAACAACCCATGGATACGGACCCGCCTTGAGCATGTCCGGATCGTGATTTGATTCTAAGACGACGCAATCAGATTCTCGGAGATGGACTTTGACATGGTTTGGCATGTATCCCAGGTCCGTGACCAGCGCCAGCTTCACGCCGTCGGCGCGAAACGTGAATCCGATCGGGTCCGCCGCATCGTGCGGAATCGCAAACGCATGCACTTCGATATCGCCGATGCAAAACCGCTGTCCCGCTTGAATTTTCTCAACGCCGCGCAGCCGCTTTCCAAGCGTCTCCGGCAGCGTGCGCTGCAGCGCGTCCATGGTCGGCTCGGTCACGTACAGCGGCGCCTTCCACAAGCCGAGCATCTGCGGCAATCCGTTGCAATGATCGCTATGTTCGTGGGTAATCAGAATGCCGTCGAGGCGGTCAACACTTTGCTCGACAGCGGCGAGGCGGGCCAGGGTTTCACGCTTGCCCAGTCCGGCGTCAATAAGGAGTCGGGTGCTCTCTGTCTCGAGTAAAGTAATATTCCCCGAGCTGCCTGACGCCAGTATGGACACCCGCAAGCCGATCACTTTCCCCCAGTACAACCCAAACAAGTACAGCACAACAAATTTCCAGAATCATCGCATCGCGCAACCCCGCCGTCAATGAAATAGCGCTGAATTTGCTTAACGTTTTATGTTTTGGAGGTTTTGGAAGTACGAGGAAATTAGCAGGCGAGACGCGAGCGGTCTAGCGTGAAGCCGTTTAGGGAGCCGAGCACGGTTACGGCGATCTGCTCCGGGCGGAAGAATTCCTGGGCTAGCGATTGCACATCGTCGCGCGTCACCGCACCGATCGACTGGAGGATTTCATCTAGCGAATAGAAGCGGCCGAAGTACAGTTCTTGCCGCGCCAGGTTGGACATTCGCGCGCTCGTCGATTCCAGCGACAGCATCAGCGAGCCTTTCAAGTGATTCTTCGCGCGCAGCAACTCTTCCTCGCTGACCGGCGACTCCTTCAAGTCGCGAAATTCTTTGACGATCAAATCAATCACTTGACCCACGGTTTCGCGCGCCGTACCCGCATACACGGTCATCATGCCCGCGTCCGAATACGGCGTCAGTTCACTGAACACCGCGTACGCGAGCCCCAATTTCTCTCGAATGTTCTGGAAGAGACGCGAGGACATCCCGCCGCCCAGCAAATTATTCATCACGGCAACGGCAAACCTCCCCTTGTGTGCCAGCGGATATGAAGGCACACCCATGCACACATGCACCTGCTCGAGATCGCGTTTCGTTTCCAGATGAATCGGCGCCTCCGTAGAAGGCGCGGCGTGCCCTTCACATTTTCCTGCCGCCTTCAGCGCACCGAATTCGCGTTGCACCAGCTCCAGCACTTGTTCGTGCGGCACGTTTCCCGCCGCCGTCAGCACAATCCGGTCCGGCGCGAACCATGACGCGAAGCGCGTCCGCAGCGCATCCTTGTTGAATTTGCGTACCGTATCCGGAGTCCCCAGAATTGGCCGGCCCAACGCGTGCCTCGGCCAGAAGCCGCGCGTGAAAATTTCATGCAGTAGATATTCGGGATTATCCAGGTCCATCTTGATCTCTTCCAAGACTACCTGGCGTTCCTTCTTCACATCCTCGGAATCGAACTTCGGCCGCAACACCAAGTCCGCGATGATGTCGAATGCAATCGGCAAATGCTCGTCCAACACTTTAGCGTTGAAGCAAATCTGCTCTTTCGAAGTGAACGCGTCCAGCATTCCGCCAATGGAATCCATTTCCCGCGCAATCGCTTCCGCCGAGCGGCGCTCCGTGCCCTTGAAGACCATGTGTTCCATGAAGTGGGCCAGGCCGTTCTCTTCCTGGGCCTCGCGGCGCGAGCCGTTGCGCACCCAAACGCCAACGGAAACGGAGCGCACGTGTGTCATCGTTTCTGTAATGACCACCAGCCCATTGGGCAGGACATGCTTGCGGATATCGCGCGGCTCCGTCGTCATAATAGAATTGTGACATACAGAGGAGGAAAGAAGAAATCAGGAGAAAATAGGACGGCAACTCGCGTGTTTGCTTGGAGTTGCGGAAAAAGAGAATAAGAATTTGCTTAGGTTCAGCAGAAAATTGAAATTGGAGGTGCGCAACGTTGCTAAACGGCTTTTGACGCAAGAAGTTATGGTCTACCGCCCCAGTTACAAGGCGAGGCAAAAAACGATTACAGCAACTTCTCCGCCGGATTCAGCTTTCCATACTCGCTGGTGTAATGCAGTGGCACATCAGCGTACGTGCCCTTTTCGCGCTGATAAATCTCGCAGGTGTCAAACGGTTTCGAATACACGTGGATGCTCACCGCGCGCTGGCTAAATTCCACTAAATTGAGCACCTGATGCACCGGCTCGAGCGGATTCACGTACGCCGGGTGTGTTGCATCCATATCGTAAGTCTCCGTGGGAACGATGTGGCAGGTGCCGCAGTTTGGGTCGCGCTCGTCGACTCGAAAGTTCTGCACGCGCAGCCGGCCGATGGGCGCGGACATCCAGCAGTTCTGGTCGCGATGATTGTGAATGCGGCTGCACTGCCCGATTTCCCAGCAAATGGTCATGCACTCGAACACTTCATTCTTGAAAATCAGATTTCGCGTGTAATTTCCCTTCGAAAAGAAAAGATATTTCTCCAACGTCTCCGGCCGCACTGCATGCTGCAGGATGTAATCCTGCACACCTTGCAACGTGAACTCGCGCTCGCGTATGGCCGCCAACCCGGCGACCCAATCACCGATGGCCAATTGTTCTGCAGCGATTTTCACTTGTTTGGTCATTTCGTAAGCCTCAGGCATTTCGAAGCCGGACTTTCCGTCAAATTATAGCGCGCAGCGCCAAAGAAGTAGAGCGCTCCATCTCCCCTCGCCGCTAGAGCCGCAAACATCTTCGCTTCGTGAAATAATGGACCTAGCAGGGACAGCGATGGAGCTTCTAGGCAAATCCAAAAACGAGCTGCGCGATTTCTGCGTCTCGCTCGGCGAGCCCGCCTACCGCGGCGGCCAGATCTACCACGCTCTGTACGCCGAGCGGAAATCTTCGGTTCGCGAAATCAGCAATCTTCCCGCGTCCCTGCGCGAGCGCCTCGCCGCTGAGGCGACCATCACATTGCCGACCGAGCGGCAGACCTATGCTTCGCAGGACGGATCGGTACGCTACCTGCTTGGGTTACCGGATTCCGGAGCGGATGCGAAAAGAAAGTCGGGACCTGCCTCCGTTGAAGCGGTGTTTATGCCCAGCGAAGGCCGCCAAACCATCTGCATCTCGACGCAAGCAGGCTGCGCCGTAGACTGCCAATTTTGCCTGACCGCGCAACTCGGCCTGATCCGCAACCTCACGCCCGGGGAAATCCTTGCGCAAGTTCTGATCCCGCTCGAGCAGCACAAATCTCAACTCGCGCCACAAACCAATCTCGTCCTCATGGGCCAAGGCGAACCGCTGCTCAACTTCGACGCCGTAATGGCCGCGCTGCGCATCATCCTCGATCCTGAAGGAATCGCGATTTCTCCGAAGCACGTAACACTTTCCACCAGCGGCATCGTTCCCGGCATCGAGCGGCTCGCTCAAGAGAGAATTCGCCCGAAGCTCGCCATCTCGCTCAACGCATCCAATGACGAGCAGCGCGACGCGATCATGCCCATCAACCGCAAATATCCGCTCACGGCCCTGCTTGCAGCGTGCCAAGACTATCCGCTTCGCCCTTGGGAGCACCTGACCTTCGAGTATGTGATGCTAGGTGGCGTCAACGATTCCCCTGAAGACGCTCGTCGCGTCGTGCGCCTCCTTGCGAGTCTGAAGTCTGTGAAGGTTAACCTGATCCCGTGGAATCCCGGAGAACTTCCGTATCACGAGTCTTCACCGGAATCGATCGAAGCGTTCCGCAAAATTCTTGTCGACCGCGGCGTTCCCGCTTTCGTACGCTACTCGCGAGGCCGCGACGTAATGGCGGCGTGCGGCCAACTCGCCCTGCTAAATATCGCTCCGGCAAACGCGAACAGCGCGGCGGCACAACTATAATCCGCGATACGACTCCAATCTAGCGTCCCGCCGATTTCTTTTCTTGCGTTCGAATCCCGATCACGGCCATCATCCGACCGCTCTGCGCGCCTTCTTTGCGATAACTGAACAAAAGATCCCGCCGGCACCCAGTACACAAATCGCTCACAAAAATGTTTGTCGCTGCCACGCCCGCGGCTTCCAATTGCGACCGATTGGCCTTCGGCAAATCCAAAAGCACTTTCTTCGGCGGCGGCTGATGTCCCGGCGGCATCATGTTCAGCCATTGCAAGGGATTTGGCTCGTCCCCCGTGCGCAGCTCATCGAAAAATTCCGCCGCATTCGCAAATTGCCCGCTAAATGCCGCCGCTACTTCGGTTCCCACCTCGTAGCAGCATCCGCCGATGGCCGGGCCAATCGCCGCAAGCAAATCCGCCGCCTGCGAGCCGAACTGCATCTGCATCCGGCCAATCGCCTTCTCTACGATACGCGCCAGCGTCCCTCGCCATCCCGCGTGCACCGCCGCGACCGCCCGATTTTTTGGGTCTACCAGCAGAATTGGCACGCAGTCCGCGGTCTGCACCGCCAACAATAGCCCCGCAGTTTTTGTAACTGAAGCGTCCGCCCGCGAAGGCTCCGTGGGCGCCGATTCGAAATGCAAAATTGCGTCGGAATGAAATTGCAGCAGCGATACCAGTTTAAAGTCTTGCGCGCCAACCGCGGCTTGCAAGCGCGTTCGGTTTTCCTTCACATTTTCGCGCGCGTCCCATTCTGTAAACCCCAGATTCAAAACGCGCTCGCCATTAAGTTGGCTCGCGCCGCCTTGCCGCGTGCTAAACCCATGCACCAGCCACGGCAGCTTTGCCAGCTCCGGAACCTGCAAGATTCGAAGTCCTCGGTGAGTACGCTCCGTCCAATTCGTTGCGCCCGCTTGACGCGGGGTTCGCTGCCTGGTTTTTTTGCCCTTGGCCCTGGTTCCCTTGGTCGCTGCCATGTGGGTACCAGTATAATCGCAGTTCACGAGCGATTGCCGCTCGAGAGCCGGAGAAATTTTGATCATAGGTTTAGGTGTGGACATCGCCGAAGTACCGCGCATCAAGGCCACCATCGAACGCCGGGGCGAGCCGTTCCTGCGGCGCGTGTTCACGCCCAAGGAAATTGAATATTGCGAACGCTTCAAGAACAAGTTCGAACGCTACGCCGGGCGCTTCGCCGCGAAAGAAGCGGCCATGAAAGCGCTCGGTACCGGATGGAGCCGCGGGGTTCGCTGGGTCGACCTGGAAGTTGTCCGCGAGCAAAGCGGCCGCCCCACCATGGCGCTCGCCGGTGAAGCTGCAAAAATTGCCGGGCGGCTTGGTGTGCAGCACATTTCGCTAAGCATCACACACACCGAAGCGCAAGCGCTGGCCCAAGTT
>Ga0210410_10005584_pt1 | contig 10938 bp, 11 predicted proteins | sample IncBWC4MmetaG_FD_161058 | JGI IMG/M metagenome (GOLD analysis project Ga0210410, IMG submission 161058) | Forest soil microbial communities from Barre Woods Harvard Forest LTER site, Petersham, Massachusetts, United States - Inc-BW-C-4-M | ecosystem: Environmental > Terrestrial > Soil >... | reverse complement strand
CAGACTACGTTTGCATTGACGATGCTCAATCCGTGCAAGCTGGCAGTGGTGGTCGACTTCTGGGGATTCCACTGCCCGAACGCGGACGCCGCCACAAGACAAGTCAGGAAAATCTTGATTTTCACACGCGCCAATGTACTCGAAGAAAGAGTGCAAGACATGCGCTCGTCCTTTTCTACTGCTACAAGATACGTTGATTAGGCGCAGCGGAGCAGCAAAGGTGATCAACGCCGCGGTGGGCGGCGAAGCCGATGAAGCAAGCTTAACGCCCGCGTCATGAAGCAAGCTTAACGCCAGCGTCATGAACCAAGCCTCGCCAGGGCATTTCAGTGGCTCAATGAGGACGGCTACATCTCATCTCTTGTTGTCGCCAGACGGTCGTTGGTAGGCACTCCGTATAGCCGGCAATCCGGAAGTTGCACCAGCGATGGCTGGCTCCGAGCATAGAGTTTCGAAACAGTCTCGGACCTTATCCGTAAAGACTTGAAACGGGGCGCTAAATAGGTTTAGAAAACGCTGGATGGGTAAGAATTAACGGCAGTTATCCGGCATTCGCAAATTGCGGTAGAACGCACTCCCATTTGTTACACTTGAAGTGTAGAGAATGATCCGCGGCCTCCTTCAGGGGGGCCATTGTGTTTTGGAGAAAGTCGTACTTCAACCAGACCAAGTCTGGACTTAAAGTCTCTCCTTCGAAGACTTTAGGACTTTTGTCACCCCATGGGGGTCAGGAACGCGGTTGCGTTTGGTGATGCCGGGGTTTGCGGATATACTAAAAGTCTTGCCAACAGGCGAAAATTTTAGACATACCAGCTAGGAGCGCACTTCCATGCCGAAGCGCACATTTCAACCGAACCGCCGTCACCGTGCGAAGACTCACGGATTCTTGAGCCGCATGAAGACCAAGGCGGGCGCAGCAGTAATTAACCGCCGTCGCGCGAAGGGTCGCGTACGTCTCGCCCCCAGCGCCGGATTCCGCGACTAGCAGGAGCCGCCATGCAGAACGAGCGTGTGAATCTCGACGCTGCATTTGGCAAGCTGCAGGAGTATTTCTCTCCCAAGGTCGTTGGCCGCGTCAACGACCAGTACGTCAAAGTCACGAAACTAAAGGGCGAATTCCCCTGGCACACGCACGAGCATGAGGACGAGATGTTCCTTGTGGTGCGCGGGCGTTTGACCATTGGCCGCAGCGAGCAGGACGGCGGGCCGGTGGTGCTGGAGCCGGGCGAGTTCTTTATCGTGCCGCGCGGCATGCGCCACAACACCTCTGCCACGGAAGAGACGTGGAACATTCTGATTGAGCCGGTGACTACAACGCATTCTGGCGATGTTCAGTCTCCGCTGACGAAGAGCATCGCTGAGCAGCTCGCTTAGTGCCGGGTCGCAGATGACCTCACCGCTGGAAGAACACAGATTGCGGAAGCACGCGGATTATCAGCGTGTGTATCGCGATGGACGCCGGCGGAGCGCTTCGCTGCTGACGTACTTCGCTGCTCCGCGCGTGGATCAGCAGGCGGATTCAGGCCCGCGGATCGGGTTTACCACTCCGCGGGCCTTAGGAAAAGCTGTGGATCGCAACCGGATTCGGCGCCGTACACGCGAAGCGGTGCGGCTGCATATCGCGGAGCTGACGGCGAATGTGGACGTGGTTTTGCACCCGCGCCGGACGGTTTTGACCGCGGAGTTTGATGCACTTGAACGCGAAATAGTGCGGGTCTTCAAGCAGGTGCAGGCGGCGCCGGTTGCGAGCGCAGCCAAAACGGAAGCGTGATGCGGCCCGCGGCGCGGTTTCTGCTGGGGTTCTATAAGTACGCGGTCATGCCTCCGCTGCATTCGTTGAGCGCGATTACGGGGGTGCGCGGCGGGTGCCGGTTTCAGCCGACATGCTCGGAATATGCGGCCGAGGCGCTGTCGCGGTTTGGCGCGATTCGCGGCGGATGGATGGCGGCGCGCAGGATTGCCAGATGTCATCCGTTTACGCGGGGAGGATTTGATCCGGTGCCGGAGGTTGCGGGATCCGGCCGGGGCTTTCACCGCGAGCATTTACCATAGAAGTACACATAGTTTATGAACGCCGCGCCGCGGACTAAGCCGCGACTAAAGCGCCGGCATACAGATAGGAAGTAGTCTCTCTTGGCAGAACATCGGAATCCCAATCAACAGGGCGGGCAGGACACGCGCTCGCTCATGATATTTGCGCTGCTTTTTGTAGTGCTGTTTATCGGCCTTAATTATTTGCGCGGCAAGAAGCCGGCTGAGCCCGTGGGTGCTCCCACGCCGGCGCAGCGGTCAGCGTTGCCGCAGACTCCGCCACCACAACCGCAGGTTGCAGCGCCGGCAGCGGTCGCGGCAGCGCAGGCGCAGACCCAGCCGGTGGCTGCGAGCGCCGAACAGACGACGGTGGTCGAGAACGACCTGTATCGCATCGTCTTCACCAATCGCGGCGCGCAGGTTAAGAGCTGGATTCTCAAGAAATATAAGGATGACGCGGGCAAGCCGCTGGACCTGGTGCAGACAAAGGCCAGCCAGCTTGCGGGCCTTCCGCTCTCCGTTTTCACTTATGACCCGACGCTCCGGAAGCAGTTGGACCAGGCGCTCTTCGTGCCGTCTGCAACGGAAACGCAGAGTGTTCCGACGACACTTACGTTCGTTTACTCAGGCAATGGAATTACTGCACACAAGACATTTCACTTCGACAACAGCTATGTGCTGCACGCCGATGTTGCCGTAACGCAGAACGGCGTTCCGGTGGAGGCGAAGCTGGCGTGGCCGAGTGGTTTCGGCGACGCGAATGAGGTGAAGCACTTCCAGTCGCTGCAGCTCGATTACTCGCAGAACGGCAAGGCCGTACACACCGCGCCGAAACATGTCTCTGGCGGCGGCACGATGAACGGCGAGTTCGACTGGGTCGGCACCAGCGACTCATACTTTGCGGCAATCTTCTTGCCGGACTCGCCCGACCAGGCCAGCGTCGTGACTTTGAATAACGAGGTCCAGGTTCCGCGCGACGCCAAAGACCCGAGCAAGACTGCTCCGGTTTCCATCATCGGCGCGGCGGTTGGTTCGACGGATGGTCGCGGCACGCGTGTTTACGTCGGGCCGAAGTCGATCGACGTACTGAAGACGGTGCATGCGACGACTACTGAAGGAACGCTGACAGGGCCGAGTCTCGAGCCGATTATCGATTTCGGTTTCTGGGGATTTATCGCGAAGCCGCTGTTCTTTGCGCTGCGCTGGGTACAGCAGCACATCGTCTCGAACTGGGGATGGGCCATCGTCATCCTGACGGTGCTGTTGAACATTCTGCTGTTGCCGACGCGCATCACGATGATGCGTTCGGCGTTGAAGATGCAGCGCATTCAGCCGCAGATCAAGGCGATCCAGGAGCGGTACAAGAAGTACAAGATGAACGATCCGCAGAAGCTGGAGATGAACAAGGAGGTGCAGGCGCTCTATAAGGAGCACAACGTCAATCCGTTTGGCGGATGCCTGCCGACCCTGCTGCAACTGCCGATCCTGATCGCGTTCTATGGCATGCTGGCGCACACGACGGAACTGCGTCAGGCGCACTTTCTGTGGCTGCCTGATCTTTCCGCGCCCGATCCGCTGCACATTCTGCCGATTCTCTTTGTCATCGCGATGGTGGCCAGCCAGCGGCTGACACCGACGCCGGGCATGGATCCGGCGCAGCAGAAGATGATGACGTTCACGATGCCGATCATGTACGCATTCTTCTTCTGGAACTACGCGTCTGGTCTGGCGCTCTACGCGTTTACCGGCGCGCTGATCGGCGTGCTGCAGCAAGTGGTGCTGAACCGGACCGAGCTTGGCAAGGAGATGCGCGCCATCGCGGCGAAACGCGCTGCGCGGAAGCAGACGAAGACGGGCGGCAAGGTGATTCAGGCGCGGAGGTAGCGGCTGCGGGTCGGCGAGTCAGCGAGTCAGCGGGTTAGCAAGTCAGTCCGGGGCTAAAGCCCCGGTGAGTGGTGGGCTTTGACGCCGGGCTAAAGCCCGGCTCTTCCACCAGAACACCGCGTCTTTCAAGTCTGGGATGGAGCCCGGGTCTTTACCATGAACATCCGCCATGGTGTGGAGCATCAGTTCCACCTTTCAGCTGAGCAACTTTGGGCGGGCTTGGCTTTCTTGTTTGCAGCGGTATTGAACTGCTGCAATACTGAACGCGGATGCCGATTGCTGACCTGAACGCCGCAGCGCAGAAGATTGCGCACTTTCTCAACCAGCTCGTCAAGAGCGGACTACGCGTGAAGTTTCGCATTACCGCTGGGGCCGGTGCCGCGGACCCTGAAGGGCTGGAGTCACGCGAGATTTACGTCGAGCTTTCCGGGCCGGACGCCCCGCTGCTGCTGGCGCGCAATGCTGAACTATTGCATGCGCTTGAGCACATTGCGGCGAAGATTCTGCGGCTGGAGCAGGACGAGCACGACCGGATTTCGTTCGACAGCGGTGGATATAAGGCGATGCGCGTGCGCGAACTGCGGCTCGCGGCACAGACCGCGGTCGAGCGCGTGCGCCATACGAAAGAGCCGTTTCAGTTTCAGCCGATGAGTTCGCGTGAACGGCGCATGCTGCATCTTGCGTTCCGCGATTACGACGATGTGCGGACGGAGTCGACGGGCGAAGGCCCGCGGCGATTTGTTACGGCGTATCCAAAGGACTATGAGCCGCGGGAGCGGACGCCGGGGCGCGCGCGTACGTTTGGACGGCGCTAGCTTTGAAAGCCTGAGAAGAATTTCGTTTCGCGGAAAGGGCACGGCTAACGCCGTGCCCTTCCTGTTTGCGAGTTATTTCTTTGCGCCGGTGGGTGCTGTCATTTCTTTTAGAAACTCGTAGTAGAAATCAACGCCGTTGTAGAACGACGTTGCGAGCACTCTTTCATCTTTGCCGTGTGCGCGATCATCGCCGTGGTCGATGAGCACGCCGTTGATTCCGTAGCTCGGGATTCCGGCGGCCATGGTGTAGATGGAGTCGGACGCGCCTGTCTCCATATGAGGAACGACGGGGACGCCGGGCCAGAATTTCGCGGCGACATGGTCAAGCGGAACAAACACCGCCGGCATCGGTGGTGGCGGCGGCAGGGCAACGCGTGTGGGTGCGCCGTGCGAAATTCCGCCGGCATTGCTGACGTAGTTCACCGTGATCTTGCCGTCGTCGAAAACCTTGATCAACTGCTGACGTACTTCTTCCGGCGAATGGCCGGGGAGGATGCGGCAGTTCACGTTTGCTTCTGCCTGCTGCGGCAGGGCATTGTGCGCGTGGCCGCCGCTGACCAACGTCGCGACGCAGGTGGTGTGCGTGATGGAGTTGTATGAGGGGTCCTTTGAGAGGCGCGCGATTGCAGCTTCGTCTGGTCGCGTTCTCAAAATGGCGATCATGTCGTCGCCGGTTTGCTTCGGGACTCGAGTAGCCGTCCTTTCGAAGGAAACGCGTGTGACGGGATTGAGTTCGAAGGGAAAGTTGTATTGTTCGAGGTGACTGAGAGCGTCGGAAATGCGGTAGATCGGGTTGTTGCCGTGCGGAACAGAGCTGTGTCCGCCGACGTCGGTGGCGACGAGTTGGTAGTCCGCGTAGAGCTTCTCGGTGGCCTCCACCAGGACGATGGTCGCTTTGGCGTTGTCGCCGTCTACTCCGCCGGAGTCGGGGTTCAAGGCGAACTCCGCGTCAACGAGGTCGCGGTGGTTGTTGAGCAGCCAGTCGACTCCGTTCGAGCTGCCGCCTTCTTCGTCTGCGGTGAGCGCGAGAATGATGTCGCGGTCGGGGACGAAGCCTTCTTTCTTCATGCGGATGAGCGACACGACGGCGATGGCGTCGGAGTCCTTCATGTCCTGCGTGCCGCGTCCGTAGAAGTAGCCGTCTTTTTCGACGAACTGGAACGGGTCGGTTGTCCAGTCACTGCGGCGCGCTTCGACGACGTCAATGTGGCCGATGATCAGCACCGGGCGCTTGCTGCCGTTGCCGTGCAGGCGGACGACTAAATTCTTCTTGCGGTCATTGGGGCCGAGAAGGTGCAGGTCGGCGTCGGGGAATCCGGCATCTTTGAAGCGCTGCTGCATTGCTTCGGTGGCGGTCGTTACATTGCCGGCAGGCGTGTCGGTGGTGTTGATTTCAATCAACTGTTTGAAGACGTCGTGCGCCATCTGGTGATAAGGGCTGTCGGGCTGTTGAGCGAATGCGCTGCTGGTGAGCGCAAGGCAGGCGAGGGCGGCGGCGAGACGTTTCATTTTTTCTCCACGATGCAAGTGAGCAGCTTAACAGGAAGTCGCGACGGAACGGGAGCCGTAGCGCGACGCAAGCTGCGAAGAAAATAGAATGGTTCGAGTGCGGCCTGAAGCCTCAAGCCCGACCGAGACCATCGTCGCGATTGCGACGCCGCCGGGACGCGGCGGAATCGGCGTGGTGCGCATCGCCGGGCCGGATGCGGTCGCAATTGCAGCGCCGATGCTGCGGCTGCAGTACGCGCTCGCTCCGCGCGTTGCGCGGTTCGGCGAAGTGCTCGATGTTGAGAGCGGGCAGCGTCTTGATGAAGCAGTGGTGACGTGGTTCGAGGCGCCGCATTCCTACACCGGCGATCATGTCGTCGAGATCGCGGCGCATGGCGCGCCAGTGCTTCTGGAATATCTGTTGCGACAGGCAATCGCGCGTGGCGCGCGCATGGCGCGTCCGGGGGAATTCACTGAGCGCGCATTTCTCGCGGGCCGGCTCGATCTGACGCAGGCCGAGGCGGTGCGCGATCTGATCGAGGCGCAGACGCTGTACCAGGCGCGTGTTGCCGCGGAGCAGTTGCACGGCGCGCTTTCACGGCGTGTGCAGCCGATCAAGTCCGCGCTGGTTGATTTGATTGCGCTGCTCGAGGCGGGCATCGATTTTGCCGAAGATGATATCGACGTGCTGCCAGACGCGGAGATTCTGTTGCGCCTTGCGCGGGTCGAGGAGCCATTGGGCGCGCTGGCGGATTCATTTGCGTTTGGCCGCATCGTGCATCACGGATTCACGCTGGCGATTGTGGGGCCGCCGAACGCGGGCAAGTCTTCGCTGTTCAATCGGCTGATCGATCGCGACCGGGCGATCGTCACTGCGACTCCCGGCACGACACGCGATCTTGTTTCTGAGCGTGTCGCGATTGGCGGCCTGCCAATCGAGTTGATCGACACTGCGGGACTGCGCGAGTCGGTGGATGAGGCGGAAAGCATCGGCATTCGCAAATCGCGCGAGGCTTTGGCGGAAGCGGACCTGGTGCTGATTGTGCTCGACGCGAGCGAGACGCTGACGGATGAGGACCTTGCGCTGGTGGGGCAGGTCGCGTCAGGGCGGGCGATTGTCGTGATGAACAAGATCGATCTGATTGCGGACGAGGAGTCGCCGACTGAAGTGAGCCCTGCGCGGCGTGTTGCGCGCACCTCGGCGCTGAACGGCGATGGTGTCGTGGAATTGCGCACGCAGATTGCCGCGCTGGTGCGCGAGGGCAGCGGAGCGCAGAACGAGTCTGGCATGGTGACCAATGTCCGGCAGCATCAGGAGGTGCTGGCATCACGCGCGGCGCTCGAACGGGTACACACGGGAATTGGCGAACACGTTCCACACGAGATGCTGCTGCTCGATTTATATGCGGGCCTGCGGCCGCTGGATGCGCTGACGGGGGACACGACGGCAGATGACATTCTGAATCTTATCTTCTCGAGCTTCTGCATCGGAAAATAGACTAACGTCTTGCGACGTTCGCAGATGTCCAAAAATTACATACAAACTGTTGTAATAACACATATTATCGTCCTGCATTGTCTCAAGCCATCCATCGAAATCCGTTGTCATATGTGTCCACCCATGTGTACACTGACGACTCATTACACGTTCTCAGGACTGCGGTGGACACAAAAAGGGGGATTTGATGGCGCTCACTGATGCTCGAATTCGGAATCTGAAGCCGCGAGAAGGACGCTATTTGGTCACAGACGGAAGAGGCTTGGGACTTGAAGTCATGCCCTCGGGAGCGCTCTCATGGCGCTACCGCTATCGCCTGAACAATAGATTGGAGAAAGTCGTCCTCGGCAGATACCCGGACTTGAGTCTTAAGGCGGCGCGTGAGATCCGGGACGAAATGGCTTCGATGGTTGCCCGCGGTAAGTCCCCTGCTCGTGAAAAGCAACTTGCCAGGGTTTCTCTCAATGCCGAGGCAACGGTTCGGGAGTTCGGTGATCGCTACTACGCGGATCAAGTGTTGACTCGAGTGAAAGATCCACGCAACGTGAGGCGCTACCTCGAAACGGAAATCTATCCCGCATTCGGCACAAAGCTTCTCAAAGAAGTGACGTCAGCCGATGTAGAGCGGCTCGTTTACCGGAAACGAGACAACGGCCGTCACGCCGCCGCGGCAGCGCTTAGAAATGTTCTCAAACGCCTGTTCGATTACGCGTTACAGCGCGGCTTAGTGACGTCGAATCCGGCTTCACCCATTGCCACAAGATTCATCACGACTTCCAGGCCGAGAACTCGGTCCTTGACGCCTCAAGAGATCCGCATCTATCTGCAGACGCTTTACGGGTCGAACATCCGTAGACAGTTCAAGCTGGGCCTCCACCTCATTCTGTTGACACTGGCTCGGAAATCAGAACTGCTCCTCGCCAAGTGGCAAGACGTCCACTTGGAAGCTGGAGAGTGGCACGTTCCGACGGAAAATTCGAAGACGGGAAAACCGCATATCGTCTATCTATCCAGACAAGCGATCGATTTGTTCACCGAGTTGAAAGTGCTTTCTGGAGATTCTGAATTGGTACTACCTGGACGAAGCAGTTTGAAAAGGCCATTCGCACACAACGCCTTGAATAAGGCGCTTGCTGGCGTCAGCTTCTCTATCCCGCCATTCACGATTCACGACCTTCGGCGCACGGGCTCAACACTCCTTCACGAAAAAGGGTTTGCGTCGGACGTCGTCGAGAAAGCGCTGAATCACTCCATCGGCGGCATCAGAGGTGTCTACAATCGCGCGGAATATTCTGACGATCGCCGAAAAATGTTGCAGTTTTGGGGGGATTTTGTTGAACAGCTCGCAAGTGAAAGGAAAGTTCTGATCGCGAATTTCGGAAATCGGGCGTGACCGTCACTCTTCATCCAACGGTAGAGCGTTCATCGGGAAACACAGAAGTTGGTTGGAGGTCCCTGAGAGCACATTCCCGCGGCATGAACGTCTTGGGATCAAGCCCAAACAGGTCGCACTGCGCTTCGAAGTATTCCTTGACTGCTGAGCCTTCCCATCCGGCGCTCGGCATCGCCCCTGCAATGGTCTCAAACTGCATTGCGACCAAAGTCTCTACCTTCTCGTAGTCCGCTCCGACGAGCCCGCTATCGAAAGCAGCGGCGACCCGGAGCGGCGGCAGATCTTCCTGCGGGAAGGCAACAGCTACCGCCACTCGGAAACGATCCCAGCGCTAGCTGCTTGTTCTCTCGCTGTTGCGGTGCGCGAGAAACGGAGCTTTAGGTGTAGCGCCACGGGCAAGTTATCTGAAAGTAGGCTTCGCGGCCAGTATGTTCGGTGAACGCGAAATCTCCGTGGGGCGGATTTTCCCTCCCACATGTGGTTATACGTGTCTTGTGCCTGGAGCGGCGTGCTATTGTTCCTGCAGTTTCCCAAACCTCGAAAGCGATTATTTCCATTGCTCCTACTGCGCCGCCTCTTCTGCCTGTTTTTTGTTTCTGTTTTGTTTCTTTCCTTGTTTTCCGTCAACGCACCTGGGCAGATTGCTCGGCCTGCAACGGATTCCCTCTCCAAGTACGCGAAGCCAATGCTTCTGCCGCTCACGTTTGAGGAAAATCGGGGCCAGGTGGACGTCCGAGTGCGTTACCTTTCCCCCACGCAGGACGGTTTGATTTTTTTTACCCGCGATCAAGTTATGTTGCCGTGCATCTCCGGAGAGAAAAGCGTCGCGCTCACCATCCATGCAGATGGCAACGAGAGCATGCGGGTGCGAGCGGAGCAGCCGACGGGCGGAAATGCGAATTACTACCTGGGTCAACAGCGCTCGGCTTGGATTGAGTCGGTTCCTCTTGAACGGCAGGTCCGCTATGAAAATGTGGCCCATGGAATTGATCTTGTCTTTCATGGAAATGACGGCAAGCTCGAGTACGACCTCGAGGTAGCTGCCGGAGCGGATCCCAACGCGGTCTTCCTGGGTATCGATTCGGGGTTGAGGTTTTCGTTACAGCCGGATGGGTCGGCGGTGATGGAACGCATGGACGGAGGATCATGCGAGGGCCTGCGGCTTCGTGCTCCTGTTGCCTACCAGATGGTGGAGGGCAAACGCGTGGCTGTGAACGCCCGTTTTGCGCTGGACGATGCGGGACGGCTTGGATTCACTGTCAAAGACTATGCCCGAGACTTGCCCCTGACGATCGACCCGGTCGTGACGTATACGAAGATAATCGGAGTCAACAACGCGACGACCGTAGCGGCGCTGACGACCGATGCAGGCGGGAATGTCTACCTTACGGGCTCGACAAACGCCTCCGACTATCCCGTAGTAGGAGGTGGTAACGGATCGATCGGCTCGAGCGGCATAGAACAGATTTACGTGACGAAACTCGATCCGACCGGCTCACAGATCCTCTATTCCACGTACCTGCCCGCTCCAGGCTTCAACTCCGCGTCAGGGATTGCCCTGGATCCACAAGGAAACGCGTATGTCACGGGTGTGGCTGGAACCCCGAACTTTCCGACCACCTCACAGAACCTTGGAACCTGCTCTCAGGTCTGTAATACCGGCTTTGTAGCGAAGTTCGACGGCAATGGAGGGATGGTTTATTCGACATTGATCGGCTCTGGGCAGCAGCTTCCAAAAGGAATTGTTGTTGATGAAGCAGGGTACGCGTACATCGCAGGATTGAGCGCCGATGCGGGTCTGCAGACTGTGAACGCGTTCCAGGGTAACT
>Ga0210410_10005583_pt1 | contig 10938 bp, 5 predicted proteins | sample IncBWC4MmetaG_FD_161058 | JGI IMG/M metagenome (GOLD analysis project Ga0210410, IMG submission 161058) | Forest soil microbial communities from Barre Woods Harvard Forest LTER site, Petersham, Massachusetts, United States - Inc-BW-C-4-M | ecosystem: Environmental > Terrestrial > Soil >... | reverse complement strand
GAGCGCCACCCGAGTCGCCCCATTCGAGCACGATGCTAGAGCGGTCTTCAGGCCCGTCAAGGCAAGTCGTGCAGTAAGCCATGCGCAGCCACGCTCGCGGCGCGCTATATAGTGGGAAATTCTGCCGAAACACGTGCGCGTGCGCCGGGTAACCATACGCAATCGGGTGCTCCGGCCGCGCGAAGGTGACGCGCACATGCGCCCCGGGAGTGAGCGTGAACGATTGCTGCGCAGCCGCTGCTGAAGCCGATCCGCCGCCAGCCGTGCTGCGCGGCACTCCGCCAGAAACCCTTCGCACGCCGCGCACGATGCCACCCTCCAGAGCAAGCATCGAACCGCTGCCCAATGTGATTAACAAGCCCCCGCTATCTACAAATCGCTGCACTTCCGCTAAGCCTGCGTAGCCGATTCCGCCAGTGATGTCATCGGACTCCGCAGGTGTACCGAAGCTGGGTGTCTGTGCCGTTTTCTTGAAGGGCATGGGCCCCCAGCGTTTCGGCAGACCTTCAATCTGCTCCGCGAGTTCCAGATCGACGTGTCCATAAAGCAGCACGTCGATGCGCTCTCGAAGATTTCCCGCCCGAATATCTTCGTCGCGAACATACAAGTACGGCACGCGCCGCTGATCCAAAATGTAGCGGATCCATCCGATCGAGTCGGTGTCAGCCCACGGCACCCAAACACCGATGCGCGGAACCTTGGCAACGTGATGCGCAACATCAGGCACTGAAGCCGTGCTGACGAAGTCCAGGCCAAGCTCCTTGGCCGCGGAATGAACCGCGTCCGCCAAGCCGTCCCGCGCCGGCAAAATCCACGAACCCGCAGGAAACTCCAAGCCGCCCACGTGAAAAGGTCGCTCGGCGACCTTCACATCAACAGAAGCCAGCCGATAGCGCGCCGCAAACAGGCTCTCCTGCCCGGTGTCTTTCAGCAGGAATACGGGACCGCCGCCAGATACGTTCCCCGCCGGCTGTGGCGCTTCCTTCAACGCGGTAAGCGCCGTGGACCGAACGGATGCATCAGAAGTGGGAATCGCCGCAAGATGGAAATTTGCGGGAAACTCCCAAGAGACATCATCGTACGGCTCGCCTTTGTCCTTCGGAAACACCTGCGGCGAGAGCAGATCAACAGCGTAATTGCGATAAGGCTGATCGAGACGGACAACGTACGTGCCGACTGGAAAGTTGCCCTCTTTAACCGTAATCGCCTTTTGCGCACGGCCCACTTCGATGCGCTGCGCCAGCAGACGTCCCACCATGTCTGCGACTCGCTTCCGATCGCCCTGATCGTCCGGAATCAGATACGCGTAGGGAGGTTCCTCGACTCCTTTGCGCCAGGAGTCCCAGCTCTTCTTATAAAAATTGCGCAGCATCTCCTTCGAATTGCGCGCGGCAAAATCCAGCGCCGCAAGCGCGCCGGTCTCCGTGTAATTTAGGTTGTCGCGCTCCGACCAATCAAATTCCGCCGGTGGCGGCGTTGGCCTGTACCACTCCATAGACGTTTGGGATGGCCGTAGTTTGTAATGCAGAGTCTCCGCAGTTCCATTGCCCAGCGTCTCATAGCCGCGCCCGATGCTGTTGTGATTCATAGCCACAGAATCAAGATAGAGATGGCTGAACGCCTCGCCGAAATTCCAAGTGGAAACGCCCGGCATCCCAAACGCCGTCATCGTTTGAACTTCATGAAAACTCAGCTCAAGAAATTCCGTGTAAGTGATCGGATCGATGTTCGGGTTGTAAGGACCCGTGCCGTTCCACGTCATCATTAGCGGCGAGCCCTCGTGAAGATCGTGCACCACCGTCGGATGCCAATCGTGAAACATCCGATGAACCGCCTTCGTTGTCTCATGCACCTGCTGGTGCGCATCGCGATTGATATCCACAAACGCGTACTTCGACCAGTACGGCGGAGACATGCGCGGCAATCTCGCTTTATCCGTCTTGCCCTTCAGATACCGGTAAAACCACTCCACTACTTTGTCCCGCCCATCGGGATTCGACACCGGATTGATCAGCACCACAAGTTGCTCGCGGATCCGGCGAATATTCGGCTGCTCGGAGACCGCGAGCCGGTACGCAAGTTCCAGCACAGCTTCCGCCGACCCGGTTTCATCAGCGTGCAAGCCCGCATTGAAGTAGTAGATCGGCCGCGCCGTGGCGATGAGCGCCTCCGCAGCCGCCGGTGAGGTCGTGCGAGGGTCAGAAAGCGATGCGGTAGCCGCCTTGAGGCGCTCGAGCTCCTTGATGCCTCGCTCATCCGCGATAGCCACCATCAAAATTTCACGACCCTCTTCGCTCCGCCCAATAGAGAAAACACGAACGCGAGGTGATGCCGCCGCAAGCGCGCGGCAGTACGTCTGCGCTTTCGCCGTATCAACGAACTCCCCTGGCGCGCCCATGATCCGCCCAAAGAACGCCAGCGGCGAAGGCACTCCCTTCGATTGCGGCAGATAAGAAACCCAAGGCGAAAGAAAACGCGCCTCGCCAGTAGCCCTCGCAATAGCTTCCACGGAACCGGGCTCGGGAGTATCCGCCGCAGGTGCAGCCGTGTCGCCAGAGAACGCCGCCGCCCCAATAGCACCAAGCAAAGTCGCGGTCCCCGCTAGCCATCGAACCATCGCTCTCCCTTTTGGCAAACTAGATTTTTTCGAGCGAGCGGAGTCTATCACGAGCGCCAGAGCAGTCGCACGAGAGCAAGCGCCGGCGCATCGTGTTTGGCACGGTCATCGATTACGACGCGTCAGATTTCTTTATTAAGGGATATCGTCAGGGATTGAGCGTTGCGGGACAGAGCAAGAAAGGTCAGCAGTTCAGGCGTCAGCAATTTTTGCGGCCCTTCCAAACAGCAACTCCGGATCGTCCGTTCCAGGCGCTCGAATGGATCTTCGATCGTCTCTTTTTCCGGCGATGCTCTACCCTCGAGGCGGTCCGCCGTACCTTCGAGTATCGTAGCTAAGCGATCGTCGAACTCCCGCTCCGCGCCACGTGCGGCTTCTGGTAGTTCGAATCCAGGGAGTTGGAGACGATATTTCAGCAATGCAACTTGTGTCAGGAAAAGCGTACGCAGTTGCGGTTGCCACTGCCGGATTCGACTCCGCAAAGCGAGGTCCTGCTGCCGGGAAGGCCCGAGTTCGAATAGAACTCCGTCCGCCAGACTCCTCACTTTGTCAAAGTTCGTGCTGATCGTCTCGCGAAGAGTATCGCCGCTCCAGCTCTTTTCTCTTCCGGGGAGCGGTCCCCTGGCAAGTTCAGCTAGCAGTCGCAGACCGGAAACAAATGTTCTCTTCATTTCGACGCCGGCCGGCACAGCCCATAACTGGTCAAAGACAAACCACATTAGAATCAGCCCCAGCAAGATGCCAACGACGCGGTCCCTTGCTATGGAGAGTGATGTCTGAATCGCGAACTCCTCCAGGTTGATGAGATAAAAAGCCAGAGCGACCTGCAATCCGAAATAGGACAACCGAGGGCTGGAGGTCATGAACCAGGAAGAGAAGGCCGTGACGAGTATGAAAAGAACTGTGAATCCAGCAATCGAATCGAGGTAGGGCAGAATGAACACCTGCGAGCCCATCCCGATAAGAAAGCCACCCACCAGGGCGCCCGAGAAGCGCAGGACCTGTTTTTGTCGAGATGAGCCGATCGTGGAAAGCGCTGTCAGCATGCACGTGGTGACCGACGTGCTGATTCCCGGCCAGGCAATGGAGTTGTAGATGATGTAACACAGGCTCGCGGCGAGGCAGCCTTTCGCCGCAAATTCAAGGTGCTCAGGATTGGTGAGCGCGTCTGCGACGAAAAGCTTCGGTCCCGGTATGTCGTCGGAAGGCGGCAGGTACTCATCTATGGATCGAGAACCCGCGAATACTTGAGGGATCTGCGTGACGATTTTCTCCATCTCGCGCAGCAATGGAACGCCACGCGAGACTTCGCTATCAGGACTGAACTGAATCGAGCCTGGAGTTCGCCGGTTTCCTAGATCGGTGCGAATGCTCGCAACGGTCGCGGCCAGCTCCCGCAACCGCTTCTGATCACTGTCGGAAGGTTTGAACCTGAACTGCGTCAGGGCTTCGGCACTATCGACGAGCCAGCCAACAAGCGCTACGACACCACCCATCTGTGCCCTGTAATGCCGCGAGTAGTCCGATCGCCGCAACATGCGCCGCAAGATTGATGTTCCGCGCATGCCCAGCATGGTGATTTTCTGTTCCGTCGCGCGATCGACAGGGCGGCCCTCTATGTAGCAAGCCAGCACACTCTCCACCGCGGCTAACCGTTCCGCAATGGGCAGAACGACATTGTCTCCAGGCTTCGTGCGCGCAAGAGTCAGCTCTACCGCTGCGGTGACGACGACTCCAATCGATGACGCCAACACGACCCGAAGGGTATCTTCCACATTCCTTTCGGCTGACAAATGGCGATCCCACAGTGGGACACCGAGGCTGATTATGAAGGCGGACGCAGCAGCCACACCATAGTTAGACATCGTGGTGAGTACATAGAACACGGCGAAGAAAGAAACAATGATCCATAAAAAATGCAGCACCGGAATGCTGATCACAAACCACGCTGAGATCAAAAGATAAGCTGTGCTGACGACGGTAACGAGAAGAAGTGCTCCGGCCGATTGCAGAGTGGCTCGAAGATTTTCGCGAGAAATGAGAAGCGCAAAAATCGCGCCTTGGTACGCATAGGAAACACGAAAGGTCATGCAGATGACCATGACGAGAGTCGCGGCAATGACCATGCGCGCAACTGCTGCGGCGCGACCCGGATATGGAGCGAGTTCCTCTTTTAGAAACTCCCAGAACCAGGACAACGGTGGGCGCGATTCGGTGACGGTTTGGGCAAGGGTGCCCATCTTCAATGTCCGCGAATGATCACCACGGCTGACTCGCCAATTCGAAACAGCTCTGGCGGGGGATCCTTGACGCGGACGCGGACCGGGTATCGCGATGCCAGATGCACCCAGCTCAGCGTGCGCTGCGCATCGGGCAGACCCGGAGTTAACGTGCCAAAAACATCGGCATCAGGCGTTACGCCAAAGCCGACGCTGTCCACTACTCCGGAGAAGCGCACTTCGGGTCTCGACATCACGTAAACATCAGCCCGCATTCCTGGCGCGATGTGCCGAAGGCTGCCTTCACGAAAATTACCGATCGCCCACCAGGTGCGCGCGTCAATCAGTATGAAAACCTGTTGGCCTATATGCGCGTACGCGCCTTCCGAAATAGTGAGATTCGTGACCCGCGCGTCAAACGGTGCATAGACCTTGCAATTGTTGAGGTTGTATTGTGCCGTCTGGACCCCTGACGTTCTGGCCCCACGCTGGTTAGTTAGCGGTTCAAGCGTAGTTACGGCATGTACGGACTGTTGGTGTTGTGCCTTGCTCTGGTCCAGTGCGGCCTTGGAGCGTTCGTATTGCGCCAGCGCCGACTTTAACGCTGCCTCGGAAAGCCGCAGTTGTGAGGACGCCTGCTTGAGGGCTTCCGCCTGGGCAATTTCGGACGTTTTCGCTCTGTCGACCTGATCTACCGTTACGAAGTGTTTTGCCAGCAGTGGCTCAATGCGATGCAGATTATTACTCGAATAGGTCCACTCCGCTTTGGCTCGGTTCACGCCCTGCTCTGCGTTCGCCACGTCAGCACGCGCCTGTTCGACGGCAGCCGCCGATCGCGCTACGTCAGCTTTCGAGGTTTGGATATTCGCTTGTGCAACGGAAACGCCGCTTACCAGTGCCGCAATCCTGCGCCGCTCGTCTTCTATTTGCCCTTCAAGTGCAGCCTGCTGGGAAAGGGCGTTTTCGAGAGCGTAGCGATACGGCCGGTCATCGATCTCAAACAGCAGTTCTCCCTGCTTCACAAACTGATTGTCGCGGACATTCAAGCGAACGATTGGCCCTTCCACCTGCGGCGCGATTCCAATGAAATTAGCCAGAACTTCCGCGTCGTCCGTGCGTGGCTGTCGATTCGCTAAGAAAAGGACAACCAGACCCAGACCAACGGCGGCTGAGACTATGGCAACGCGAAGATTGCGAATCGCTTTGGGGCGGGAGTCTTGTGCGAATTCCAGTTTCATAGGGCCTCCTCAGTGAAAAAAAAGGAGCCAAAGTCCAAACGTGAACGAGGCCGCCAGGCAGGGATACATGACAATTGGAGGAGAGAGCGCTTCTGCCAGGTGGACCGCCGACAGCAGAAACCGAGTTCCCGCAGTCAGCAGGATTCCCACGATCAAACAAAGGAGCCAAGCTGGGAAAAAGGATCCCAGCACGTCGATCGATGGTGCGTGCTGACAACCTGCAAGCGCAAGCATGCCAACCAAAGCTAGCACTCCCGCAGCTACACGATTTGCCGGCCATCTCATGGATGGTCCTTGCCGCCGCTGATCCGCATCAGGTCACCCGTTCGAAAAGCCAAATCGGCCAATGCGTCGAGAACCCCCGTGCGTGCCGCGACGTCCGTAGATCGGGCCTGCGCCAGCGCTCGTTGTGCCGCCGTAACGTCGAGCAAACTGCGAACGCCGTAGCTGTACGCTTCGACAGCTGCATTGTAGGACTGGCTGGCGGCCTCCAGAAGTGCGGTAGCCGCTTGCCGCTGCCGCAATGCTGTTTTGACGTTTGAATAACTCCGCCATACCTCGTCCGCGATTTGATCCATGCTGGCTTGGGCCTGCGCTGCAGCCTGATTTCGACCTGCCTCCGCCCTCAGCAGATTGTTCTTGCGCGCTCCTCCGTCAAAAATCGTCCAGTCTAGTCGCACCGCCGCAGTCCCGTTCAGGCCCGTTCTCTGAGTCGGCGGAAGCTGTTGCTGAAATCCATATCGATACAGTCCGCCCACCCTCGCCTGGAACGTCACCGAAGGGTAGTAAGCCGCGCGCGCCTCTCGAACCGTTCCCTCAGCGGCCTTGACTCCCTCTAGCTGTTGCAGTAGGTCGGGGCGTTGTTCCAATGCGCGCTCCAGTAACTGCTCGATGGAATCATCGTGCATCTCGGGAGGCGGGAGTTCGTCGAGTGGCTGGACTCGGATGCGGACGGTCGGCGTAATCCCAAGCGTCGTCGCTAGGTCGCCACGCGCGATTTCTTCGACCCCACGCGCCGACTGCAGATCGTATTCCGCTTGCGCTGTGGCGCTCCGAGCTTCCAGAACATCTGGAAGAGTGGCAAGGCCATGTTCCAGCCTGTCTTCCGCTGCTTCCTGTACGGTCTTCGCGTTCATCAAGCTGGCTTCGGTCGCGTCGACTTGCCCGACCGCATTCAGCAGCCGGTAGTAAGTGTCCGCGACTTGGAAGATGATCTTTCGGTGCGTATCGTTGAAGGCAAAGTTGGCAGCGACGACCTCCGCGCGGGCAGTTGCGATGCGACCCGCGCGCCCGCCAAAGTCAAACAGGATGTAATTCGATCCCAATCCCGGTCCAAACGCTGCCGCCGTCTGACGCACAAAACTGCTGCCGAACAACACGTCCTCGCGGCCCACGGTCGAAAGCGCAATGCCAGATAGGGCCGGATACAATTCGCTCTGCGCGATGTGCAACGCGGCTCCTCGGGCCTTAGCGCCTTCCCACGCCACGCGTGTCTCTGGATTGTTGCGCTCCGCGAAATCCACCAACTCAGCGAGCGAATACGACTTCGTAGCATCGATCGCGAGTCGCGAAACTCGCAAGGCTTTCGTCCCCTCCCGCACTTCGCGTTCAGCGGGGAAATGCCAGGAACGGTCTGGTGAAGGAGGTGGAGTCTGACCCGAGGTGATTTTGCAAATCGCCGCGGTCACTACTAGAAGGGCAAACCATCGCCACGTCGTGTTCATCACAGCTGTTTCTCGTTTCGATCAGCCTTGTCACCGTTGAGGACGCGATCCACCTGGCACGCAAGTTGCCAAGTCGTTTGTCGGATCGAGCAGCTTTTCGCGCACTATCGAAGAGCAGCAGAAATTAGAAACCGTTTCAGCCGATCATGCAATCGGATTCTCCCCGCACAATCGGATGACCACGTCCGAGTTAAGGGTAGACACAAACAGCCGGGTTCCGCATCCTTGTGTTCAAGGACGCGGGGTTTGACTCTTCGAGGTTGACGCCTGCGGCGGTGGCTAGTTAAGTGATCGGATTGACAGCCAACGCGGGACTTGGCTCCGGAAATTCTTCTTTCCGTTCAGTCTTGATTGGAACCTACCTCACGCGCCGCCTTGTTGCTCTGAGTCTTGTCAGGCTCGGCAGTGCCAGCACCTCGTCGTCTACTTTGTCCTTGTCATATTCCATCGCAGCACCTCGGAAACACCTACGCTGGTCCTGATCTTAAGCCTGCTATCTCAACGATACATCGGGACGGTACATCGGGGGTACATCGGGACAGCAGGCGGAACGTTTTCCGCTTTTTAGAAATCGGGCACCTGTCCCCCAACCGCACCTCCGACCAGTTGTCCCCGCGTACCCCTCCTGCTACTTTTTACCCCGAGTGGAATCGAGAAGTGGGCTGTGAACTTCGCAATGGACTGCGGGCCGACGTGACCGCCTCAGCTTCTCGCGTCCCGGCGCGCCGCAGAATATAGCGGCCTGCTAAGTACCTTTAGAATGAACACTTGCAAAAGTGTATCAAAATAAAGGACTTTAACTATCTTTAGAATGAACACTTATGCAAAAAGGGGGGAGGGGGGAGGGCCTGCGAGCCGCCAACGCGGTCCTAGTACGGTTTGTTCGGAGTGATCGGAAAATGAAAGCCAGACCTCGAGAAGTTATATTCAAGATAGGCGTATGGGTAGCTGTAGTCGTGTCCCGGCGTGGTGGTCTTTAGAAATTGCCCGGCGAACAGACGGGCGTAACCAAAACCAAAGTTCAGCCCTTTATTCAAAGTGTATTCGGCGACCAGATCGAGTTCATTGCCGATGTGACGGCTAGCGCCGGGGTGGGCTGGTACCGAAATCGCTCCGCTGCTGGCGTAAAAATTGTCATTTGAAGTGGCCAGCCAGTAGCCCTCAAAGGCCTGCTTGAATATCCATTTCTTAGTGACGTATTCTTCCACGCCAACCCGGAACTGCACAAGATTCCTGCGGCCCACCTGATCCGTGAAACCGAACTTGTCGTGATTAGAAGGATAGAGCTGGTCAAAGGTATTCCAGTCACGGCCCGCCGGATTTTTCGTTCCGGAGGCGTAGTTTCCCTCGATATAGACGCGCGGTGCTGCGGGAACCTTGGGAAACGTCTTGCCTAGGCCGGCATAGCCCGCCCATGCGCCGATGGAAGATGCGCCAAGAGAACCCGTCTGTCCATCAAACTCGGCGTCGTAGTCGATCTCCGGGGGGAGAGTGCCCTTCACATGTAGGCCGATAGTGACTTCATTGAGGTGGCCGCGGCCCACCGTTTCTGGAAGACCAAAGTTCCCCGGCGCAAGGCGCCAGAGAACATACGGCTCGAAGGTGGCCCGCGGAATGATGTTTTTGAAGCTTCCGTAGACTCCGTAGAAGTTGTTCCCCGGAATCGCGCGGTGTAAGAAGGTATTGCTGCCGGGCACAACCGAAGAACCAAAGACTGACACGTCATACCCGGGATGATGAAGGTTGACGCGCGCGACATCAAAAGTGCGGCCCACGTTGAGCCAGTCGGACGGACCGATTACGCGCTCGTCACCAAACAGGAGAACTTCGCGCCCCGCAAGCCCATCGACCCAACCTGATGTGGAACTGCCGACCTGAACGTAGGCTTGCCAAAGTGTCCAACTGTCCTCGTTGGGATTGGCGTTAGGGATGTGATGATTGAAGAAGATACGTGAGTCCTGCACTTCCCCGAAAAACGTGAGCCAGTCCTTGGGCTCAATTCTTATTTTCACGCGCAAGCGGTCCAGCAGGTAAAAATCGCTTGTGTTTGCGAAACCGATACCCGTCGGACCTTCCAGGCGATCGCGATATTCGCCGCCAATGTGAAACCACCAAGGCAAAACCGCGTCGAGTTTCTCGACGGGAAACAGCCAAGAAGGAGAATCTGAGTTGACTGCACCTGCGCCGGGTGCAGCATTGGAGTTAGAGTTCGTTTGCGCCTGCGCCGAGTCTGAAAGGATGCTTATGCCAAGGAAGAAGGCCAGCAGCAGCCTGCTATACGTTCTCAAGGAAGTCACTACACTAAGCCTTTGTTCTGATTAGTCGCCGCAGGTTAGCGACACTGCTAGCCGGGGACAACCAGGAGCTTTTCTGCAGGAATTTTGCCTATGGCGTCTGAATCCAGATTCAAGTGCGCCTTGACCATCTCGGGAGGCAGATGCCGGATCCAGTTGTTAAGCGAAACATCCTGAAACTCGCTCGACCCGAACATTTCCAGAAGGACCGCATCCGTATCGCCGGTGTTCTCGATGTAATGACCCGCGACCCTCGGCACAAAACCGACGTCGTTCGCGTTGAAGTCCATCGTGTGCGCCCCGGCGCTGGTAAATACTGTCATGCGCCCCTTACCCGCAATCCAGTACTGCCATTCAGAAGCGTTTGGATGCCAGTGCAGTTCGCGCAAACCACCCGGCTTAAGCGTAATCATTCCGGCAGCAATATTTTTTGCCGCGGTAAAGGTGTGGGAGTCAACTATGCGAATTTCACCACCCTTCGTTTGCTTCGTGGGGGTCATAGTCGACATCTTGAAGATGTATTGGTAGGGGGATTCTGCCTTACGGCCCCCGACAGCGGCCTTGTCCTGCGCCAAGGATGGCGGCACGTCGGACGGAAAGATGTATAGATTTCTGTTCGGTAGCTTCTTAATCTCGCTCGGCGGCAACCCGAAGTTCTTCGACAGCACCGATGGCGGCGTATGCCTCAACCAGTCCGAAAGGAGTAAGGTCGTGTCTTCAGAAAACATCCCTTCATCGAACACCAGCAAAAATTCAGTACCGTCCGGACCCAACCCTTGGAGCGAGTGGGGGAATCCTGCCGGAAAGTACCAAAGGTCACCTTGGACCAAATCGCCGATAAACACG
>Ga0210410_10005580_pt1 | contig 10942 bp, 6 predicted proteins | sample IncBWC4MmetaG_FD_161058 | JGI IMG/M metagenome (GOLD analysis project Ga0210410, IMG submission 161058) | Forest soil microbial communities from Barre Woods Harvard Forest LTER site, Petersham, Massachusetts, United States - Inc-BW-C-4-M | ecosystem: Environmental > Terrestrial > Soil >... | reverse complement strand
GAGCAGCAAATGAATGGCGTCGACAACATGCTCTATATGTTGTCGGTAAGTGCGAACAACGGGCAGGCCACCTTGTACGTTGATTTCGACGTAAAAACCAACGCCGATACCGATCAGGTACTGGCGCAGCTGCGTGTCGCCCAGGCTGAGGCGCAATTGCCAGCCCAGGTGAATGCGGCGGGAATCGTCGTGCAGAAGTCGCTCAGTTCGCCGCTTATGGTTGTCAGTCTCATTTCACCCGACAAGAAATACGACGTCAACTTCTTAACGAACTACGCAATCATCAATCTCCAGGATGAGTTGACCCGCATTCCGGGAGTAGCACGCATTCAGGTTTTCGGTGGTCAATACGCTCTTCGGGTCTGGGTTCATCCCGATCAACTGGCCAAACTTGGCGTCACCGCCACCGACGTAATCAACGCAATCCAGGTACAGAACAACGTCAATCCAGCCGGCAAGATCGGAGGGGAACCGGCCCCGATGGGCCAACAGTTCACATACACGGTTCGAACGCAGGGTCGTCTAGTCACCCCGGAGGAGTTTGGCAATATCGTCATCCGATCCAACTCGGACGGCTCTGTTCTGCATCTGCGTGATGTTGCGCGGATCGAACTCGGCACTCAGACCTACGATTTGACAGCACGATACAACAATGCCCCTTCAGCTGCCCTGACTGTCTATCAACTGCCTGGCTCAAACGCAGTGGCAACTGCAGCCGCCGTGACCAAACGCCTCCAGGAACTATCCAAGAACTTTCCGACGGGCATGGAATACAACATCCCGCTCGACACAACGAAAGCCGTTACGGCAGGTATCCACGAGATCGTCGTCACGCTTGGCGTGGCTCTCCTTCTGGTGATTCTCGTTGTGTTCCTTTTTCTTCAGGGCTGGCGGGCAACCTTGATTCCTCTTCTGGCTGTGCCAGTCTCATTGATCGGGACGTTCATTGCTTTCCCTGCGCTCGGCTTTTCGATCAATACACTTTCGCTCTTCGGACTTGTACTGGCGATCGGCCTGGTAGTCGATGACGCCATTATCGTCGTCGAAGCGGTTGAACATCACATCGACCTGGGACTCTCCCCACGCGATGCAACGGTCCGGGCAATGGAGGAGGTGGGGGGACCTGTGGTTGCAATCGCGCTCATTCTTGCTGCGGTATTCATCCCAACAGCCGCAATACCCGGCATCACTGGACGCTTGTATCAGCAATTTGCCGTTACAATCGCAATCTCTGTTCTCATTTCGGCATTTAATGCGCTGACACTCAGTCCTGCACTTGCAGGCCTGTTGTTGAAGCCGAAGTCCCATGAGCGTCGCGCTAACCTGCTCGGGCCCTTCTTCGCCTGGTTTAATCACTTCTTCGGTCGGACAACAGAAAAATACGTTTCGGCCTCAGGCGTTCTGATTCACAAATCAGGATTCGCCATGATTGGACTCGCTGCCGTGGCCCTGCTCGCCATTTTCATTGGGAATCGGTTGCCAACTGGTTTCCTGCCCCAGGAGGATCAAGGCTATTTTTACGCGGCCATACAATTACCTGACGCAGCGTCATTGCAACGAACCGATGCAGCAGCTCAGCGCGTAACTGATGCTCTCCTCCGAACGCCAGGCGTTCAAAGCGTTGTCGGTGTTGACGGCTTTAGCCTTTTCACTCAGACCGAGAGCACGAACACGGGATTCTTCTTTGTCACGCTTAAGCCATGGGATGAGCGCAAATCGCGGTCGGAACAAATAGAGGCTATCCAAGCCAGTATGCAGCAAAAGCTGGCCGGCAATAGTCAAGGCCTGGCTTTCGCGTTCCCGCCACCGACAATTCCCGGCATAGGCACTGCGGGCGGCGTCACTATGATTCTCCAGGACCGCTCTGGCAATGACGATCCCAAATTCCTGACCAATAATGTTTCCACATTTCTTGGAGCCCTATCGAAGCGGCCAGAAATCGCCGCAGCGATTCCGTCTTATTTGCCCTCAGTCCCACAACTCTACGCCGAAGTTGACCGCGATAAAGCCTCGCAGCAGCAAGTGGATCTCAGCTCCGTCTACACGACCATGCAGACCTTCATGGGGGGATATCTCGTCAACTACTTCAACCGTTTCGGTCGGCAATGGCAAACGTATGTGCAAGCAGAAGGAGGCACGCGGACAAACATTCATAACATCCGTGATTTTTACGTGCGAAGCACGAATGGCGGCCAAGTACCGCTCGGTGCGCTCGTGCGGGTCGACCAGATCACTGGGCCAGAGTTCATACAACGATTCAATGAGTACAACAGTGCGCAGATAAACATCACTGGGGCTCCTGGCTACAGCTCCGGTCAATTGCGTGCCGCGTTGGATGAGGTCTTCCGAGGATCAATGCCGCCTGGAATGGGCTATTCATATCAGGGGATGAGCTTTCAGGAACAACGCGCGGCAGAAGGCGTTCCCGCATGGATGGTCTTTGGACTTTCAATTTTGATTGTCTTTCTAATTCTTTCTGCGCTTTATGAGAGTTGGACTTTGCCTTTCAGTGTCCTGCTCAGCACTCCTGTGGCAATTCTCGGTGCGTATTTGGCGCTTACCTTCCGTTCATTGGAAAACGACATCTTTGCGACGATCGGATTGATTATGCTGATCGGACTTTCCGCGAAGAATGCCATCCTCATCGTCGAATTTGCGATCTCGAATTATGAAAAAGGTCTCAGCATTTCTGAATCCGCACTTCAGGCTGCTCGTCTGCGATTCAGGCCGATCATCATGACCGCTCTCGCCTTCATATTTGGCTGCTTACCGTTATGGACCGCAAGCGGGTCGGGCGCCGCCTCAAGGCGTATTTTGGGCACCGTAGTGATTGGAGGGATGACACTGGCATCCGTGCTGGGAATCCTCATGGTTCCAGTCGCATTCGCGGTAGTCGAGTATCTTTCCCATCGGTTCACGCGTGGGGGAAAAGATCTCACGATGGATTCGACGCACATGCAAGACGTTGAACCTGAGCTTGCACCGGAAGTGCACGGAGGTCGCGCATGAACAGCACCTCCTTCAAATCAACCCCAGCAGTCACGCTGGTCTCGTTGGGATCGCTGGTCATTCTGATGGTTGGCTGCAGAGTGGGACCGAAATATGTTCGTCCGCCGGTCACGGCACCCGAGGTTTACCGCGACGCCGACGAAGCATCTGTATCCAGCGCAGATCAAGAATCGCTCGGTGACCAGAAGTGGACGCAGGTGTTCCATGAACCCGAATTGCAGGATTTGATCCGTACAGCACTCGAAAACAACTACGATGTGCGGATTGCGGCTCAACGCGTGCTTGAGGCGCAGGCACAATTAAGGATCATTCGCTCGCAGCAATTCCCGACGGTGTCAGTTGGCGGGACAGGTATTGGCGCTGACCTGGGCAGTTCCGTTGGAAATGGATTGCCGAGCGGTCCGGTCGCTGTAGGAGCCTTCAATCTCTTCGCTGCCTGGACGCCGGATTTCTGGGGTCTGTATCGTCGCCAGACTGAGGCACAAAGAGCACAACTGCTTGGCCAGGTCTGGGCGCAGCGCGCGGTACGCATGACAATGGTTCAGCAGGTGGCAACCGCATACTTTCATTTGCGGTCGCTCGACGAACAGCTTTCCATCGCGAAGCAGACACTGAAAACCAGGCAAGATTCCGTCGACCTTACCCGCACACTCGAATCGGGTGGCTTTGTCCCTCTTGCTGACCTGCGTCAGGCCGAGGAACTGGAGTACGCAGCATCACTGCAGGTTCCGCAGCTGGAGCAACAGATCCAGCAGGCGGAGAACGCGATGCAACTCTTACTCGGGAAAAACCCGGGGCCAGTGGTACATACGGACCCGAACGCGCTCGCACCTGTGCCGCAAGACCTACCTGTGGGCCTGCCTTCACGTTTGCTGGAGCGCCGTCCGGATATCCTGCAAGTCGAGCAGCAACTTATTGAGGCAAACGCCCGCATAGGAGTAGCCCGCGCGCAATTCTTTCCTCAGCTTTCAATTACCGCAGCAGGCGGTGTGGGCGGGAGCGACTTCTCCGCCATTTTTGTCCCGGACAGCAGGCTGATCTATGGCATCGGCGCACTTACGCAGCCTATTTTCGAGGGAGGAAAGCTGCGCGGACAACTCCAACTCTCGGAAGAGACTAAGAAAGAGATGGTCCTGAATTATCAAAAGACCGTCGCTGGGGCGTTTCGCGACGCCTCGGATGCATTGATTGCCGTGGCGAAGCAGCGTTCCGCCCGCGAGCAACAGGAGAAGCTTGTCGCTGCCGCACAGGATGCGACGCGTCTGGCTCGCATTCGATACCAGGGCGGCGCAACCAGTTATCTCGAAGTCCTGACCACGGATTCGAATCTTTTTTCCGCGCAACTGAATCTCGTAAACTCTCGGGAGGGGGAAGCGCAATCGGTCGTGGAGCTATATGCAGCATTGGGGGGAGGATGGGAATAAGGTCAGGATTCAGGGTTCTGTTTCCCGAAATCGTCGGCAATCGTGGATGTTGCCTATCCGCTGCCCAGATTTGTGCAAAATCGCCATGTCACTCAGTAAAAAGAAATGTCCTTTGCACGGATCCCCGCGATTCAGAGAGTTCTTAACGCGATCACGCTAACACTCTTGTCTGGGGCGTCTTGCGGTACTGTGATCTGCAGATCCCTCTCCGTCTGCTTGAAGGGTAGCGACTGATTGTTGGCGAGCAGTCGTGCTGAAAGCACCTTTGGTTTGATGCCAGTGATCTGCAACGGAGTCGAGGGCCAATCGAAGACGTGGAGGAAGAGATCGCTGCCTCTTGCAGTGGTGCGGTAGCTCTGCTCTCCCTGAATGGGCCCAAAGGTGGTTCCATAGATGGAGTCGCCATTGACGGTGATCCATTCACCGATAGCCCTAAGACGTTCCTGAAACTCCGGTTGAATCATCCCATCCGGCTGCGGGCCAACGTTAAGGAGAAAGTTGCCACCACGACTCGTGACCTCGACGAGACTGCGGATCAGATCCTGTGCTGACTTGTAGTTGTGGTCATGCGCGTTGTACGCCCATGTTTTATTGATTGTCATGCAGGTCTCCCAGAGCTGGAAGTCAGAAGGGGAGGGAATTCCAGGCCGGAAGTCCTTTTGGATGCTGGCGTCTGCACCACGCATATGCACATCTTTGGTTGGAATCGATTTCGGAATGAACTGTTCGGGAGTAACGTAGTCCGCGGTGAGACCGATCCGGTCGTTCACTAGTGTTGCTCGTTGCAGCTTGTAGATAAGATCGAGAAAGCGTTGCCCATCGTACTTTTCCTGGTGATAAAGCCCGTCGAACCAGACAACTTTTACGTCTCCGTATCGCGTAAGCAGTTCCGTGAGTTGAAGACGCATGTAATCCAGATACGAGGACCACTCGGGCCGCTCAGGCTGGCCGTTCCAGGTATCACGTGAAAGTTTGGAAGTATCTCGAAATCCTGGGTGATGGAGATCCGGAGGAGAGTAGTAAAAGCCGAGTGGCATAGCACGGCGAGCACAGGCGTCAGAGAGCTGCTTGACGATATCTTTGCCGTAGGGCGTGTTGGTTATCTTGTAGTCGGTGTAAGAAGAATCGAACATGCAGAAGCCATCGTGGTGTTTGGTTGTGAAAACCATGTATCGCTGGCCGGCGGTCCGTGCTAGATCGATGAAGTGATCAGGATCCCAGTTGCTGGGATTGAAGCGCTTTGGCAGAGCACAGTAATCCGTCTCGGAGATACCCCAATTTTCTGGCCTCATGATGGGCCAAGAGGCTTCAACGCTGGCGAGCGAATACGGTCCCCAATGGATGAACATTCCAAACTTCGCTGCACGGAACCACGCTGTGCGTTCGTCCTCAAGGCTTTCGCCAAGCCCAAAGCTGGGTAAAAACGATACCGAGGCGGCTGCAAGGCTCGTGTTAATAAACTGGCGACGATTGCATAAATAAGCGCTCATTTACCAGAAACAGTAGGGACGTCAATACCCTTTTGTCAAGTAATCTCGCATATACAAAGGAATAATCACTATAAACGAGCCAAAGAGGGAGAGTCGTGTTAGAGTATTTTGAGCGCTTAAATTGCAAAATGATCAGTTACCTTAATTCACATGAAAGACTTCCTGCATGCTAGCCCACCACTCACCCTCGGCACGATTCTCCAAGGGGGCTTGCATCGGATTCATAATGGCCCACCATTCCTGTGTTTTTGTGTCAGCAGCCATCTTAGCCATGTCGGCCGCAAAGTTTTCGCCAACATATTCGAAATAGCTGAAGAGGATACCGTCTCGGAGAAAGATTGAATAGTTGCGAATGTTGCACGCTGTGATTGTGCGAAGCACATCTGGCCAAACAGACTGGTGGTAGTCCCGGTACGTAGCCTCAGCTTCAGATCTGAGGCGGATTGTGGAGGCAATTCGTTGCATAGATGTTCCTCGGACGATGGGAATTCAAGCGCTTATAGATGCAATTGACTGGCGGAATAACCCTACGATACGCTCATGCACGTTAGTATAAGCACTTATGGGACGAACTACTCGAACAAAACGCTTGGCGAAAACGATGGTTGCACAGGGTCAGCCGTTGGTGAAACATACTCTGGCGGAGCGACTTCGTGCGGAGATCGTCAGCGGCACTCTCAAGCCGGGTTCTCGGATTGTCGAGGGGACTTGGGGAAGAAAGTTTGGCGTTGCACAGGGCTCGATCCGTGAAGCGATTAACATCCTTGCGCAGGAGGGTTTTGTTGCCAAGGCTTCCGGGAGAAGCGCGCGCGTAGTGAGTCTGAGTGAAAATGACGTACTGCGGCTGTATGAGTTGCGCGGAGCGCTAGAGGGACTGGCTGGGAGACTGGCGGCTGAACGCAAAGCTGATACGACGGCTCTGCAAGAGGCAGTGGATACGATGCGACGTACTGCGAAGAAAGGTCGGGCACCAGAATTGCTGGATGCCGATCTGTCGTTTCATTTGGAGCTTTGTCGGATTTCGGGAAACGAATATCTGCTGGAACATGCGCGAAGGATACTGCTGCCGTTCTTCGCATTTGTGCGCATCCGGGTGGTTGCGAGCGGGCTGGCCACCTCACCATGGAGTCGAGACCTTGACGCGCACCAACGCATACACGACTTGGTGTGCGAAGGTGAGGGACGCGTGGCGGAGCAGTATATCCAACAGGTAATGGCGAGATTTTCGGCGACGGCCTACGACGCGTGGGAGAAGAAGGTGTTACCGGGGAAGCGTGGCAAAGGCTAAGAGCAATAAACATGAAGTAGCCGACGATTTGATTTGCATTTCAGTTGATGTCTGACGTGAGAAAGGCAAACAGAATCGATAGATGGATTTTCAGGGGGAGAGATGATTGCTGTGTGTTCCATCGATCGCATTTCAACCTTCGATGCAAGGTATCCATTGCCGCCCGGTGCGGGGAGCGATGCGGTTCACACGGATCCGGAGTATTGTCTTGCAGTGACGCAGTTGGGCCCAATTGAGGGCCAACTGTGTGGAACGGGGTTTGCGCTTACTCTGGGCGACGGAAACCGTTTGGTATGCGAGGCGATTGAGATGCTCTCGCGGCGGTTGCTGGGCAGACCGATCGAAGACCTGATGGCAGAGTTTGGAAATGTCGCGCAGAACATGGCAGAAGATCCGATGTTGCGATGGCTGGGCCCTCACAAAGGCGTTGTACACCTGGCGCTGGCTTCGATTACGAATGCATGTTTCGATCTGTGGGCAAAAAGCCGCGGTGTGCCGCTTTGGAGGTTACTACTGGACCTGGAACCGGAGGCGGTGGTGCGGCTCCTGGACCTGAGCTACCTGGATGAAGTACTGGATGCGAAAGAAGCCGTGGCGATTTTGCGCGAACAGAAGTACACGCGTGGTGAGCGCGAGGGCGTGCTGCGCCATGGATATCCGGGGTATGACACCTCTATAGGATGGATGGCGTACGACGATGCCAAGGTACGCGAGCTTACAGAACTTGCGATGAGCAAGGGATTCAACGCATTCAAGCTGAAGGTAGGATCGCGGAACCACCAGCGAGACCTGCGGCGGGCAATCATGCTGCGCGAATGCGCAGGCGATTCGGGAACCATAATGTATGACGCGAACCAACAGTGGACGCTACCGGTTGCGCGCACGATGTGTACGGAACTGGCGAAACTCCGGCCTTTGTGGATCGAGGAGCCGACTCATCCGGACGATGTAATGGCGCATGTGACGCTTGCACGCGAAATTGCACCGGTGAAGATTGCGACCGGAGAGCACATTCCGAATCGAGTGGTATTCAAGAACTTTATCCAGTCGGGCGCAGTGCATTATGTGCAGGCGGATTGCACCCGGTTGGCGGGTGTGAGCGAGTTCTTGACGGTAAGCCTGTTAGCGAAGAAGTTCAACTTGCCGGTGGTTCCTCATGTGGGCGACATGGGCCAGGTGCATCAGCACCTAGTGCTATTTAACCATGTGGCAATGGGGCACGAGGCGCAGTTTCTGGAATATATTCCCCACCTGCGGCAGCACTTCGTCCATCCGGCAGAGGTGGATGGCGGGTTTTATCGTACGCCGCAAGATCCAGGAGCCTCAAGCGATTTGAAGGAGTTGGCAGAGCGGAGCTGCATATGAGCGGCACTGTGCTGGAGGGCGTCGGCGTGACTATGGTAGCCGGTCTGATGTCTGGCAATTGCATGCTGCCAATGAAGTTTGCCCGGCGATGGAAGTGGGAGAACATCTGGCTGGTGTTCAGTCTCGTGTCGCTGCTGGTTTTACCGTGGACGCTGGCGTTTGCGCTGGTGAACCGGCTGCTGGATGTTTACCGTTTGGTTCCAGTCGCTGTGATGTATGCTCCGCTGGTGTTTGGCGCAGGCTGGGGCGTGGCGCAGATTCTGTTCGGTATCTCTGTGCGACGGCTCGGGATGGGCGTGGGGTACGCCGTTATTGTAGGACTGGGTGCGGTGTTTGGCACGCTGGTTCCGCTCTTCGTAGGGCAGAGGAGATTTGTCTCCAATGCTTCGTTAGTGGAGATACTGGCCGGAGTAGTGGTCATGGTTCTGGGAATTGTACTGACGGCGTGGGGCGGGCAGGTGCGTGAGCATGCCGACAGCAGGAAGGCAACGGACGGTTTGCAGCAACAGGGCTATCTTGCAGCCGTTCTGCTTGCGGTGTTGTGCGGTGTAATGGCGCCTATGCTGAACTATGCCTTTGCATTTGGGCAAGGGCTGGCCTTGACGGCGGTTCAGTTGGGAAACTCTCCTGTAGCGGCCGCGTATGCAGTATGGCCGGTGGCGCTGCTTGGTGGCCTGATTCCGAACGTTGCGTATAGCGTATATCTGCTGCAGAAGAATAGGAGCTGGGCAGCCTTCGTTGAGAGCGGTTCTGGTGGCATGTGGGCGGCACTGATGGGCGCCCTGTGGGTAGGCGCGATTTCGCTGTATGGCGTGGCTGCGGTCTACCTCGGTCCGCTAGGAACGTCGATTGGATGGGGGCTGCTGCAGATCTTTATGATCATGGCGGCGACGATTTCAGGCTTGCTAACGGCGGAGTGGAAGAACGCCTCGCGAAGCGCGATGATTTTGATGAGTGCGGGCATGGCGGGACTGATCAGCGCGACTGTGCTGTTGTCCATGGGGAGCCATTGAAAGAGGTCTGAATGTATAGCCTCTGGCGTGAGTGTATGAAGAGCAGAAAGCGCAAAGGGCGCGTTTCTGGCCAGCGCTTTGTTGTGGGGGCAGTGCTGCTGATGTCAAGTGTCTTTTGCATTGCGTATGTACCATCTGGTTCGCAGACCGCAAAAGGATCGGAACAACGACAAGAAGATCCGGAGAGGTTATTGCAGCAAGGGCAGGTGCATGCTGCGATTGAGAAATATCGGCGTGCGATTGCTCGGGCTCCGCGCGATGTCAAAAACTACTATGGACTTGCGGTAGCGCTGGATCGTGCAGGTGCGTTGCCCGAAGAGCGTTTGGCGCTACAAGGTGTGCTACGGCTGGATACTCGGTACGCCCCGGCGCATAACCAGTTGGGACTGCTGAACATGAAAGAGGCGAAGCAGCTACTGGCAGCAGTCGAATTTAAGAAGGCGATTGCACTGGACCCGCAGTATGCCGAGGCAAAGAACAATCTGGGTGTATTGATGCGTGCGCAGGGCGAGAACGCTGAGGCAGAGGCGTTATTTCGTGAAGCTATCGCAGATGATACGGGATACGCCAAAGCCATGAGAAATCTGGGTTCGTTGCTGGCGTTCGAGACGCGACTGGCCGAGGCCGCGGAAGTGCTTCAGAGGGCGATCGAAGCCGATCCGAAGAATGTGGATTCGCTGACCGAAGACGCGATGGTGCTGATGCGGATGAATAGGAAGGCTGAGGCAGTGGAGGAGTTTCGCGCGGCGATGAAGGCGGAGCCTCAACGAGCGGAGATGCATGTAAATCTTGGAATCGCGCTTGCCGATTCGGCGGATCTAGATGGTGCTCTCCACGAGTTTACTGAGGCAACCCGCTTAAAACCAGAGAGTGGCGTTGCCCATCACAACCGTGGTCGCGTGCTGACCGAGATGAATCGCGATGCGGAGGCGAAGATAGAGTTGGAGAAGGCTGTCCGGTTGAAAGACGATGAGGTGGAGTGGTGGTCGGTGCTGGGGGCGTTGGCGCGGAAGATGGGCGAGAAGGACGAAGCCCTGCGCGCGTTCCGCAAAGCTGTGGAACTGGAGCCGAAGAATGCGAAGCGGCAGTATGCCTTGGGGCAAGCTCTGCGCGAGGCTGGCTATCTGGATAGCGCAGTTGCAGCATGGCGGCTGGCGGTCGTTCTGCAGCCTGAATATGCGGATGCGTTGTACGCATTGTCTCGGGCTTTAGCGCGTACGGAGCCTGTTGAGTCAAAGGAGCTACAGGCTCGATTTATAAAACTGCAGACGCTACAGCGGGCGACGGATGAAGCGCAGACGATAGGCAATGATGCACTGAACGCGGCCGCCGGCGGCGATTGGGCGACGGCGA
>Ga0210410_10005577_pt1 | contig 10945 bp, 7 predicted proteins | sample IncBWC4MmetaG_FD_161058 | JGI IMG/M metagenome (GOLD analysis project Ga0210410, IMG submission 161058) | Forest soil microbial communities from Barre Woods Harvard Forest LTER site, Petersham, Massachusetts, United States - Inc-BW-C-4-M | ecosystem: Environmental > Terrestrial > Soil >... | reverse complement strand
TGTCTCAGAGATGTTGGCACGGAGGGCAAGGTACTCTCGGTACTCGCGCGACAACCCGGCAAACTCGTAACCCGGGACGAGCTCAAAGGCGAGATCTGGGACGCCGCCACCTTCGTCAACTTTGAGGAAGGACTAAATTTTTGTATTCGCAGTATTCGCGCGATCTTGCGGGATAGTGCGGACGAGCCCCGCTTCATCGAAACTCTGCCGCGTCGCGGGTATCGTTTCATCGCCCCAGTCGAGCAGTTGATACCGCACGCTTCGGAAAGGATCGATTCCCTGGCAGTTCTGCCCCTTGAAAACTTGTCGGACGATCCTGGTGAGGACTACTTTGCCGAGGGCATGACCGACGAGCTCATCACCGAGCTGGCAAAGATTCGGGGCCTGCGCGTGATTTCAAGGACATCGATCAAAGGGTACAGGGGTTCACGAAAATCTCTTCCGGAAATCGCCCGGCGCCTGAATGTCAGTGCAGTCCTGGAAGGTACTGTCTTACGGTTTGAAAATCGGGTGCGAATTACAGTTCAGTTGATCCGCGCCCAGAAAGAAGAACATCTGTGGGCGCAAAGCTATGAGCGCGAGCTGGGAGATATTCTGAAATTGCAAGGCGAACTGGCCGGCACGATTGCTAGTCACATCCATCTCGGCCTTTCCGCAAACGATCAATTCCGGTTAGCCTCTGCCCATCGGATCGATCCCGAAGCCTACGAAGCATACCTTCGAGGACGTTTCTTCTGCAACAAACGCACCGAGGAAAATCTAAGGAAGGCCCGGGTATATTTCGAACAAGCGATTGCCAAGGAGCCCAACTATGCTTCGGCCTATTCAGGTCTGGCCGACACCTATTTCTATCGTGGGTATTATTTTGGAAGGATGGATCCGATTGAAGCCATGCCGAAAGCCAGGGATGCGGCTCTCAAAGCCCTGGAAATCGACAGCGGTCTCGCTGAAGCTCATACCTCGATAGCTTTGGTTAAGTTCTTTTTTGATTGGGATCTGGCCGGGGCTGCGCAAGAGCTCCGAAACTCTATCGCCCTGAATCCCAACTATGCGACGGCTTACCAGGCGCATTCGGTTGTGCTCGGTGCCATGACGCGCCACGAGGAATCGATTGCTGAAGCCATGCGTGGCCTGGAAGTTGACCCTCTTTCTATTCCTGTGAATAACATCGTGGGAGAGATGCTCAGTGCTGCGCGCCAGTGGGGGCGAGCGATCGATCAGTACCGTAAAACGGTTGAATTGGATCCCGGTGTAGCCTTGGTGCACGAGAATTTAGGTACAGCGTTGGAAGAAGTTGGCAAGTACGACGAAGCCATCGAAGAATATCTCGTCGCCCGAACTCTCTCTGGAGAAGATCTAAGCATAGTACGGGAGCTCCGCGAAACATACACGAGAAATGAGCTGCGGGGCTTTAGACAAAAACAACTTCAGTTGGCATTGGCACGATGGACCGGGTGGCATGTTGATGCGTTTCAAATCGCCTCATACTACGCGCGACTGGACGACTCGACGGCGGCATTGGCCTGGCTTGAAAAAGCGTTCGTCGCTCGATCTGGAATGTTGATTTGGATCAGAATGTACCCTGATTTTAAGAACGTTCTTTCACACTCCGCGTTTGAGCAGTTGGTCTTGCGGGTGGGTTTGCCTAGCTGAGCCTTGAATACTGATTCCTTACCACGATACGGAGCACCGTTTTGCGATCGAGTGACGCGCAACTCGGAAGTTGTAGGGGCGCCGTTCTTGTCGGTCGGTCTTGGAGCGGCGTTCACAACGGATGCCATTTCGCCAATTGACGCAATCGCTTGCGTGACTTTTCCGCGAGAGACTGGGCAATCTGATTCCACGAAAAGAGCGTTTGCTGCAGAGAAAGGTTCGGATCGATAGCCTGCCGGATCTGGTGAATCGCGAAACTGAACTCACGTGAGGGGCTACATGGTCGTACGCTCGGAGAGTGAATAGCCGGAGGGGGAAATATCGCGCCCGATCCGGATCAATTTTTCTGCCAGGAGCGTGACAAGCAACTTCCCGTAAAGCGAGGCGCGGGAACTGCGGTCGTCATGCTTGGGCAAGTGCCCCAATTGGGCAAGGCTCTTCAATCGCTTGAATGCCATCTCAATTTGCCAACGCATACGGTAAGATCTCAAAACGTCTGCCGTCGAACCGCTGGAGCGGGTTGTGAACACGATCACATACTTAGCCAATTCGAGTGTTCCTGGGCTATTGATCATTTGCTTCTTACTCGCATTGCGTAGTAATCGCCGATGAGCCTGTTGAACAGCGCAGTCGCTCTTTCGTAATGCACACAACCGCCCCGCAAACGCCGAAGCTTGACCATGAAGGACAACCTGCCATTCACCGACCTGCCCCACTTTGGATAAAGTGCGTAATCGCGGCAGGAGGGAGAAACGTCTGCCGTGTGCAGAGTACGCCATGAAACTCTGCGGGTTGACACGAACCAACACATCAGCACCATGTTGCCAAACGTACTCAATCCCAGCGATTGAGCAGTAGCCCGCATCCGCGAGAATCAGTTCGTGCGGACCCACCGCGCCACACCGCGCCACATGCAGCATTAGCACCCGCAGCAGCACGTCAGGCGATGGAAATCCACGCAATCGCTGAACCGCGCCCGACCGCCACGCCATTTGCTGCCATCCTGTGGGAAGCAACGTCACCAGCACGTTCCAGCTTTCTTCGACGATACGCATTCACCAAGCATAGGTCAGAGAACGCTGAAACCTGTTCCTTAAGTTAGCGCTTATGAGGGCTGCGCCCCGGTGGCCACACACATGCCTCCGAGACCAAGGCCCACGTGAATCACATCCGTAATCACGGTGGCCGCAATCCTCAACAACGGGGCGAGCAGGGGAGATTGCAGTTTCTTTCAACCTGTCCCCGCAAGAGTGGGGTTGGAATTTCCGAGCATCGAGCTGGACTTCCGGAATCGGACTGTCTCGTGAATCGTCTTACGCTATAAATTTGTATCCGACGCTGTGGACAGTTCTAAAATGCAAGGGATTGGCAGGCTCTCTCTCCAGTTTATGCCGCAGGTGGAGCATATGAGTGTCTACTGTCCGGGTAGAAGGATAATTCTGGTAGCCCCAAACTTTCTGCAAGAGTTCCTCACGTGAAATGACACGTTCCTGGTTCTGAATCAAGAATTTTAGGGTCTGGAATTCGCGGGCTGTGAGCGAAACTAACTCACCGCCACGCATCACTTCCACGTTCGGAAAGTTCACCGTGACATCATCAAAGCAAAACACGTCTTCCGATTGACCCTGCGTTGAGCGCCTCACTGCTGCGCGGACTCGCGCCAGCAGTTCCCTTGGACTAAACGGTTTCGTCACATAGTCACAGGCACCCAGTTCCAAGAGCAGAACTTTGTCAACGAGGTTCGCCTTTGCGGTAAGGACAATAATTGGCAGGCTGGGTGCAACCTGCGTGATCTTCCGGCACAGTTCCTGCCCTGAGATGTCCGGTAGGCGAAGGTCGAGGAGGAGCGCCGACGGCATCATCTTGCGTAACAACTCTAGACCTGAAGTCCCATCCTTAGCGAGGTCTACGCTGTACCCTTCAGGTTCGAAAAGGCGCTTCAAGACCCTCTGAACTGCGCTGTCATCTTCGATCGCTAAGATCCGCTGCATCGCCGTTAAGCTCGGGTTCCGCTGCCTGCCAGTCGCTAATTCTGACACAATAATGACAATCTGTTAACAATTTCTAGACAACAGCTTTGACCGAAACAGGATGTAGGCGACGCGAACTGCGTGCTCGGGATAGTTGCTGAAAAATCGCCCCATTTACTCATCAACCGTGAATCAAAATGATTTTCCTCACGCTCACTTGGTGAAGCCGAGTCTGGCCCTTTCGGTTGCCGGTGCCTCGGTATCCTCACCGTGCCCCCGTTTCCACACCCCCGGTTATCGAACTGGACAGGCGCAGTTAACGCATCCAGCTCTCGAAGAAGGGTTCACGTTGTCGCCCACGGAAAACTGGCGGTCCGCGCTGTAAGGCGGACCAAGCCAAACCGCTGATGCGGGGCCTTCTTGTGAAATTTCGCATTCCCCCTTCCCTGCTCTTTGTGTTTGACCCACAGCCTCTGGCGAAACCGCCGGCAAGTTTGTGGCGCGACTGCGCGATAGTCTTGGCTGACCGGCCCAAACAGAGGCAGTCCACTCGAAGCCATAAAAGAATCGAATTTTGACAAGGTTTTTGGTGTGAATGCGAAAGGCACGTTGTTCACGGTGTGGTGGGGGTTCTGGTCATGCTGCCAGCATTCGTTCCCCCGTTTACTTCTCTTGTCGGCCAATGAGGTTGTGCAAGACTCGACCAAAGCGCTAGAGCTCAGATCACCGGATGAAGATGAGGCAAGCTCCCACTGCCTTAATGTTCCGAAGAAATAAGAACCTCTCGGGCACAAAATGTCGTGTGCCCGCTGAAGCTTCCAAGGGAAACACCGGCATAGCCTTTGCTGCCCTGGGCTGGTGCTCGCCCGCCTCCGCCAGCATGGTTCCCTGCTCTCGGGAAGCGCGTAAAGATATTCATGCCGGACTGGATGAGTCGCGAACGTCGCGAGCTGATTCGCAGTTTCGGAGTTGAGATTGTCGGGTCAGCGCCAAACAGGGCAGGTCCCTTGGGAGTATCCAGATGGCCGAGGAATTTGCCACGAACCGGAGTGACGTGTTTCTTCCGCGCCAGTTTTCAAATTACGACAACTGCGAAGCCCCTATCAAACCACCGGGCCCGAGACCTGGTCGCAACTTGCAGCATCCGGACTGGTTTGGAATCTGCTCCTGCAAGCCGATCCGAGGGGCCTAGCCTCATCGGTTGAACAGCAAGACTGCATCGAGTCGTCCGCTATTACATGGCGGTCTCCTTTCCGCGCCGTCGCGGCGCACAATCATCTACGTACCGTGATCTCGCGTTTGCTTTCTTTTGGACTGTGCGAGGTTAATCCTTGATTTCAACCTCCTGTCCTGTACTTGTCCCCAACGCACGTAGGTAAGCGTCTATCGTACGCGTGTGACCCAGAACAACGCGCGACACGAAACGGAACACTGGATTGTAGACTTCACCCTTCTCCGTGATACGGACGATGGTAAGGTCGCCCTGGGGCTGAAGCGAGTAAGTCCATGTGCCGGAATAGGGCAAGTCTTTGCTAGCTATGCGACGTTTTATCGATGTCGGAGGAATGCGGTCCAGGACTTCATAAGTCACAGTCTTACCGTCATGCGTGGTTTCTCGTACCAACTCTCGCCCGTCAGCGTCGGGAACAGCTTCGTAGCGGAGCACTTCGGGGCGCCAGTTCTGAGGGCCTCCAATCAGGAAAAAAAGATGTTCAGGTGTCGCCCGATAAGTAGCGCTGCGGGATGCAATATGGCCCTTCGGCAGCAACAAACCCGTTACTACTAAGCCGAGGATGAGGAGGACCAGAACGCAACCTGCCACAAGAAGAAGAATTTTCATGGGTGACGTCCTCTACTTCGCCGCCGAAGCAGGATTTTCGCGTATTTCGCTAGGGACTCGATGCCGTGCAGGGCACTTTCCAATTCTCGGGAGGGCATCAAGAGAAACATCTCTTTCATCAGCTCTGCGTCAAGCACTGTGTTTTGTTCCTTGATCCGCATCCCAGCGGACGTCAAAGTCAAGCCGACACTTCGCCCGTCGTGCTTGTCACGGCAGCGTGCGATGTATCCCTCGCGGGTTAATCTTGTTGCCGCAATGCTCATTGTGGACCGGCCCACTCCCATGTGCTCGGCTAACTTCGATAGACTCGTCGGGCGTGTTGCATGCAAATGGTTCAGAACGCTCGCTTGTCGTTCCGTGATAACTTTCCCGCCTTCGTTCTCCCGTAAATGTTGACGATGGCAGGCGAGATAAATCGCCGGATATGCATCCAATAGACGCCTGACTTGCGAGTTCAGCATAGGCGGGAGGATCGGCCAGATTGTTTGATTTGTCAAACGAACTTTTATAGCCCCGAATGACAGTCGCTGGCTGCAAATGACATGGCTGTCTGCGTACCAATGATCGCGGTCGGATGAAGAGGGATTCGGAAACCATCTTCCCCGTTTAGTCGTCTAGCGTCTCCTTGCACACTATTGAAACTCGAAAATTGTCAATTCGGATGGTTCGAAGTTCCCGTTAAGTCGCTGGAAGGAAAATAACTTCTGGTTGCGGAGCCTGATTTGAACCGACGATCTCGTTTGAGAGCGGAGAATTGTTTTGCACCAGGAGTGCGGCCGCCTCAAACAATTCACTCGGCCGATTTCGCCCTCCTCCACCTACCATTCGCTCTCCATACCTGAGCATTCTTCTGCGCCGCAACGGCGGTGCAGGACTTGTTCGACTGCGCCAACGATCTTCTTGTGGTAGAGACGCTTGCCGTCAGGTTTGGTCTCGAACCGGCGAAACTGCTAGACGTCAGGACCTCGGTTCACTGCGAAAAAGCGCACCTTGCGGACGTTTACGGGAAGGAATCGGGATTTAAAACCTCGAGTCCTCGAGTTCCCCCGAATGCTTGCGCACTCAAGGTGCTGCTTGGCAGAAATACTGAACCTCCGTATTCCCGACAGACTCCTAGCACTCGTGGTTCCCTCCGACGCCCATTAGGCAGATGCCGCAACAGGCGTCTCGGAAAATGTCGGCGGTGTCAAGAACATTTCGAGCGAACTCCGGCATGCACTAAAACTTAAGAGGATCGCCATTTCGCTCTAGCTGATAACCTCCCAATCCAACCCAGGCTGGCTCGCAATCATTTTTCAAGTCAAACAACCGGTCCGACCCATGCATCCCCGATCACGGATGGCGTTAAGCTACCCGTGATCAACGCACTCGACGGTGCAAATCACAGTGGATAAGCGTCAGATCATTGACGATGGTCAGATATCATTTGCTCTTTCGGCTTTTATTGACCTTGGATGATAGATCCGTCGTTGCTTTGTGGGCTCTACGCGCGTCTTGCAATACTGGGGCCTGCGCAGCGGGCGATCTTTGTGGAGGAGGACGATCCAGCCCTCTTGATTGGACTGGCGACTTATGAGTGGAAGACAAATCCTACTTCTGGCGCTCTTAAGTGTCCTGGGTCTGTTTCTTTCTCTTGGACTAGGGCAATCCCGCGTCAGCACGCCTGACCACTCGGATGCGCAGACTGTGGCATCCTCCTCCGCGGGTGAGCCTGCGGGAGCGAATCGCTGCAAGGTCTGCCATGCTGCTGAAGTCGAGGGATACGCCCGTTCCGCAATGGCGCACGCTCTGCGCAGAGCTGGCCAAGAAACGAGTGGAACGGTCACCACTCCCAACGGCAAGATCACGATGTATTCCTCGCCGACTGGTTCCTGGCAGCGGCTCGAGACTGCCGGAGACACGAGCAAGTACCACATCGATTACGTAATCGGATCTGGCAACCACGCCAGCGGCTACTTAATCGACATCGCGGGTCATCTCTTCCAGTCTCCGATCGCTTTTTACAAGAGCCGCAACGCATACGATTTGGCTCCCGGCTACGAGAAGATGCAGGATCCGGATTTCACACGGCCGGTCGCCGAGGGTTGCGTCTTCTGCCACGCAGGATCTGCGATACACGTTTCAGGTACTGACAATGTATATCGCTCTCCCGTATTTCCAGCCGAGGGCATCACCTGTGAACGGTGCCACGGTCCAACGGGAAAGCACCTTGCCGATCCCAGAGCCGGTAGGATCGTAAATCCGGCAAAGCTTGAGCCCGGCGCTCGTGACAGCGTTTGCGAGCAGTGTCATTTGATGGGCGTGGCGCGGGTTCCGAATCCCGGAAAGGAATTCAGGGATTTTCAGCCCGGGCAAAGATTGGAAGGAACCTTCACGACGTATCACGATGTTTTGCCGCCAGGTACTCCCGCAGGCACATTCAAAGTCATCAGCCATGTAGAACAGTTGGCAATGAGCACTTGCGCTCGGAACAGCCAAGGCCGCTTATGGTGCGGGACCTGCCACGATCCGCACAACAAGCCTGCGCAGCCCGCACAGTATTACCGTTCGCGATGCCTGACCTGCCACACGGCAAGATTCTCCGCTGAACATCCTGGTACGGACAGCAACTGCATCGGCTGCCACATGCCACGGCGCGACGCGCAAGACGGCGGACACACTGCTTTTACAGATCACAGAATTCAACGGCGTCCGGAGGAACAGACGAACCATCCGCCTGACGGAGACATCGCCGCATGGCGTGAACCCCCGCCTGATCTCCAAAAGCGTAACCTCGGCATTGGTTATGTAAGTGCCGGACTGCAGCGGAAGTCGGCGGATTTGCTAGTCCGAGGATATCGACTGCTCACTGAGGTGCAGGAGCAATTTTCTACAGACCCCGACGTATTCACATCGATGGGAACGGCCCTGCTTATCGGGAAACAGCCCACGGAAGCGGAATTTGCATTTGAGCACGCTTTGTCTCTTCGTCCACACTCGGCGGTGGCCGAGACGAATGCTGCAGCTGCCCAGCAGCAAGCTGGCGATATTAACGGCACGATTGTCCACCTGGAACGCGCCGTTGCTATTGATCCAATGCACCTGCCGGCAATGAGTGCGCTGATCCAGATCTACCAGGAGCAGGGAAAAGCAGAGAAGGCCCGTGAACTCTCCGCAAAAGTTCGCCGTATTATGGACGAGCAACCTGCTCAGGGCAAATATGGATCTGCTCTGGGAAGGTCAACCTCTGCAGCGAGTTCGCCAAGAACAGCAGGGGCGGTCTTCAAGAACCTCAAAGTGCTGAATGACATTCCCTCGGATCAGCTAATTCCCAGCATGCGCTTCATTGCTTCGTCCCTTGGCGTCGAGTGTAGCTTTTGTCACAGCGAGGGTCATTTCGAGGACGATGGCAAGAAGGCGAAGCAGACCGCGCGCCGCATGATGCAAATGGTGTTCGCCACCAATCAGAATCGTTTCGACGGGACCCGTGAAGTAACTTGCTACACGTGCCACCGCGGGGCGGCCACGCCGGTCGCGGTCCCCTCGGTTGCAGGTGAAAGCGCGCCGCCGCACGAAGCTGATGCCATCAGCCTGAAGTCAGTAAAGCTACCGAGCGACCTGCCGACTGCCGACCAACTCATCGACAGCTTCATTCGGACACTGGGCGGGGCGGATGCGATCGAAAAAATTACCGATCGAGCTGAGATGGGCAGCGGACAGATCGACGGAAAATCAATTCCCGTCGAACTTTTCAATAAGGGGCCCGACAAGCAAGTTTTCATCCAACACACGCCGGCTGGCGATCGAGTTACTGCGCTGGATGGAAACTCCGGTTGGATGATCGTCCCGGGTCGCCCTCTGCGCGATCTCAGCGGATCGGATCTTGACGCTGCCCGTCTAGATGCGGACCTGCAATTCGCTTTGCATATCAAAAACGCCTTCCCCGAGCTGCGTGTGGAATACCCGGAAACCGTCGACGGTCGTGAAGCTTATGTGCTGGTGGGCACTCGGGAAGGTCGGTCCTGTTGGAAATTTTTCTTTGACGCTCAGTCGAGACTCCTGGTGCGGCTCGTACGCTACGCTGAGTCGCCGCTCGGCCTTGATCCCACCCAAATCGACTACCGAGACTATCGCGCGGTCGACGATGTGCAAGTTCCCTTTGGTTGGACGATCTCCCGCCCGGGAAGCAGATCAACCATCCAGATAAGCGAGATTCAGCAGAATGTGCCGATGGACGATCAGAAGTTCCGGAAACCGTCTGTCAAAGCGGAGAAAGGTTCCAAAGCAGCTCTGTCTAGATAGCGTTGTGGGTAAGACTTAGGAGTCGGTTTCTAAACCTTCAGTCAGGACACCCTTTTGAGTACAGTACCAACTCGATCCATGTGATCTATTTGCCGAGCGGCACTCTGGACTTGGGTCTTTTTCGAGCGGAGCGCCGAACTGAAACAATCCGCTGGCGCTCTGGCCAGAAGGCGTGTTCGTTGATTTTGACCAAGGCATCAGCAGCGCAATTCGACGGCTGCGAGACGCGCTAGGAGATTCTGCCGACAATCCTGTCTTCATTGAGACGGTCGAGCGCCGTGGCTACCGCTGGATTGCGCCCATGCGTCTTGCCGAAGCAGTTCCACAAGGAAACGGGGGGCGGAGAGAAGAAGCTCGGACTGAAGCGCCGCTGCCGCCCAGGTCTTCTCCATGGCGGAAGGTGGTTTTTGCCCTTCCTCTCCTGGCGCTGTTGTTCGCGACTTGGATCTTCCGCCCCGGCTTTCGAAACGCCAAGGCGGGCGCGAAATCCGGGCCAGCAGCTTGGACCGGTGGGCTTCACCATGCAGCCAATCGCGAGGCCGAAGATTATTACCTTCAGGGCCGCTTCTACTGGAACAAACGCACGCCCGAGAGCCTGGGCCAAGCCGTGGATTCCTTCACCCAAGCCATCGTTCATGATCCCACCTACTCAGACGCTTACGTCGGCTTGGCCGACTGCTACAACCTCCTACGCGAGTACACCATGATGCCTGCAAACGAAGCATATCCACGCGCGCTCGCAGCGGCGAAAAAGGCAGTGGAACTTAACGATCGTTCCTCGCAAGCTCACGCATCGCTCGCCTTCGTCTCTTTTAACGGGATGTGGGATTCGGGCATGGCCGAGGAGGAATTTCGCCGAGCCATCGACCTCGATCCCAACAATTCCAATGCCCATCACTGGTACGCGACCTTTCTGCTGTCAGTCCGCCGCCTCGATGAATCATTGAACGAAATTGACCGCGCACACCGGACGCACAGAGGAGGCACTGCGCCTTCTGCGACAACTCGAGGCAGCCGATCCGGATTCCCCTTCTCCGCACCGCCACTTGAAATTCGCCTACCTCGAAATGGGCGACTATCCCGGCTACCTTGCAGAAATGAAAAAGGAAGCATTCCTGCTCCACGACGCCTCACTTTCGGCCATCGGGACGGCCGCGGAAAAAGGCTTCGCCGCCCATGGCGCAACAGGAATGATCGCAGG
>Ga0210410_10005575_pt1 | contig 10946 bp, 9 predicted proteins | sample IncBWC4MmetaG_FD_161058 | JGI IMG/M metagenome (GOLD analysis project Ga0210410, IMG submission 161058) | Forest soil microbial communities from Barre Woods Harvard Forest LTER site, Petersham, Massachusetts, United States - Inc-BW-C-4-M | ecosystem: Environmental > Terrestrial > Soil >... | reverse complement strand
GAGGAACTTGATGGAAGTCACTTTCGCCAGGATATCTGGACACGCGCCGAAGGAGGCGGGGGCGACACCCGCGTGTTGCAGGACGGGAACTTGTTTGAGAAGGCTGGCGTCAATGTCGCAGTGATATCCGGTAGGATGTCCTCCGAGGCAGCGCGGTCGGCCCAGGGCCGAGGCAGACAAGATGTGGGGGAAACAGTGGAGTTTTTTGCGACCGGCCTCAGCATCGTGGTGCATCCCCACAACCCAATGGCGCCTAGCGTCCACGCCAATTATCGCTACTTTGAGATGGCCGGCGATCCGGCCGTACAATCGTGGTGGTTTGGCGGCGGCGCCGACCTCTCACCATCGTATCTGTTTCGCGAGGATGCTGGGCATTTTCACCGAGTGCATAAGGCGGCCTGCGACAAGCACGATCTTGCCTTTTACCCCCGTTTCAAGCAGTCCTGCGACGACTACTTCTACATCCCGCATCGTGCGGAACGTCGGGGAATCGGAGGGATCTTCTTCGACAATCTAAAAGACCGCGATAAGGATCAGCTCTTCCGATTCGTTTGTAGTTGTGCTGAGGCGTTTGTTCCTGCGTATCTGCCGATCGTTCAGGCACGCGCAAATATGCCCTTCACGCAGGGTGAAAAGCAATGGCAGCGAATTCGGCGCGGACGCTACGTGGAATTCAATCTTCTATATGATCGCGGGACTACGTTTGGCTTGAGAACCGGCGGACGCACCGAGAGCATCTTGATGTCGCTTCCGTTGGTAGGTTGCTGGGAGGAAAATGGACCTCCACCGAGCGATGGTGCCGAGGCCAACATACTGGCGGTGCTCAGGCATCCGCAGGAGTGGATATGATGACTACCACTTATTCACCGAGTACCCTCTCGTTGTCTGCGTCAGAATTGGCTTCAGCCCTGGGACAGGTTGGGCATGCGCCGGTTTCGACACGTGCCAAAGCGGAAACAATTATGCGTGAGGCTCAGCACTCAATCTGCAAAGCGTTCGCGGATCTGGATGGCGCATCGTTTGCGGAAGACATGTGGACCAGCCCTGACGGAAATACATCATACACCGATATGGAGTTGCGAAACGGCAACGTCTTTCAGACAGTCTCGTCGAATGTTGCGGTGATAAATGGTGTCTTTTCCCCGGACACAGCTCGAGCCGCGACCGGAGGCTCTCTCCAGATTGACAGTCCAATGCCATTCTACGTGGCAAGCCTGAGCCTGGTAGTCCACGCACGGAACCCCATGGTACCTAGTGCGCACGCGAACTACCGCTATTTTGACTCCGGGCAGGATGATGTACCCGAGCGCTGGTGGTTTGGTGGCGGTGCCGACCTGACGCCCAATTACCTGTTCGAGGAAGATGCTGCGCATTTCCACCGCCTGCATCGCGAGGTATGTGACCGATTTGATCTCGCGTACTATCCTCGCTTCAAGAATTGGTGCGATGAATACTTCCACATTGTTCATCGCGGCGAGCGTCGCGGAGTGGGCGGGATCTTCTTCGACAATTTGAGCGACCGCGATCCAGAGTTGCTGCTCGCGTTTGTGGCTCAATGCGCGGCATCGGTCATTCCGGCTTATTTGCCGATCGTACGCAAACGGTGCAGCATGGACTTCACGGAAGAGCAAGAGCGCTGGAGGCAATTGCGAGCAGGCCGTTACATCGAATTCAACCTCATGTATGAGCGCGGGACGGTGTTCGGACTGAAGTCAGGAGGACGTGCAGCCAGTGTCCTGAGAGCCCTGCCTCCTCGCGCTCGATGGGAATACCAGCACACGGTTCAGGCCGGGAGCGATGAGGCCCGGCTGATGGAGGTACTGCGCCATCCCCGCGAGTGGGCATAACGGCGATTTCTATGCGTGAGGGCGGCGATATGTCCGGGAAGATTCGAAGAATTCGGAGGATTCAACTGCTATGGGCACCGTAGTTGTTGGGTTGAGCCACAAAACTGCCCCGGTGACGACTCGCGAGAAGGTTGCATTCAGCAGAGAGACGATTCTTGGTGCCCTCAAGCAGTTCGCTGAACTGTCCGCGGTCGAGGAGGTCTTGATTCTCTCCACCTGCAATCGCGTGGAACTGGTCGCGCAGGTGCAGGAACATGAGGGGGCCATCGAAGCCATCCGAACTTTTCTTCATCACTATCACGGTGTTAATTCTGGAGCTCTAGATCCGTTCCTGTACCAATTTGAGGACGCGGCTGCAGTGCACCACCTGTTCCGGCTGGCCTGTGGATTGGATTCAATGGTCATCGGCGAATCTCAGATCCTCGGGCAAATGCGGGATGCATATAAGGCCGCGGAGCAAGCCGGATGCCTTGGCGCCAACCTCAGGCGAGTGATGCTGCGCGCCTTTCAAGTTGCAAGACAGGTTCGCAGCCAAATCGGAATTTCGGTCGCTGGCTGGTCGGTGAGCCGTGCTGCGGTCGAGTTGGCCCGACAGACGCTGGGACACCTCACAGATCGGACCATCCTTGTGGTTGGTGCCGGGAAGATGAGCGAGCTCACTACCAGGCATTTGCGACGGTCTGGTGCAACGAACGTGCTCGTCACCAATCGCACCTACGAGCGCGCCGCCCGCATCGCGGCCCGGTTCGAGGGAGAGGCGGTGGCCTTCGACGATCTCCTGTCGGCTCTCGAGCGGTCGGATATTGTCATCTCCTCGGCTGGGCTTTCGTCTGGTTATGTCATTCAGCGAACCGACGTGGACCGTGTATTGCGAAAGCGCCCGGGCCACCCAATTCTGTTTATCGACATCGCCGTGCCTCGCAACGTCGACCCGGCAGTAGCATCGCTTGAAAATGCCTACCTGTGCGATATCGACGGGTTGCAGGGCGTGGTCGCATCACGTGGGCGAGAGGCCGCGAATGTCCTTGAAGCCGCGGCGCGGATGGTCCACATGTCTGTGGACGCATTCTGCCAGGCACCCGAGGTTCGCGAGATCGGGCCGCTGATCATCACCATGACGAACAGACTGGAGTCAATCGGCAGTGCCGAACTGGAACGTTCCCTTAGTAAGTTGTCAAGTTCTAGCCCACAGGATCGGTATCACCTGGAGATGATGGTCAAGCGGATCACAAAAAAACTACTCCACCCGCTTATCGTCCCCATGAAGCAGCAAACGGAGTTTTTTACGGACACGACCGATTACATTGAGGTTTTGGCAGCCGCGTTCAGCGCGAACGGCGAGGTCACATCGACAGGGAACCGCGACGGCATAGGATCCAGAACAAACAGTTCACCGAGAAGTCTCGAACGAGACACGCCCGGTCCACCGCCGTGTCGAGATTCGCCAGCTCTTGCTCGGACAGCCAATTGAGGGTTTTAGAAAGTAACAGGCACACGCGCAGCCGAAGTGCGAATGCTTCGGCTCACTACTGACGGTGGGAGACAACATCCATGAGCGAGCAGATGCAAGATGCCTCAGAACGCTTTCGGAAAAAGTTCGAAACATACAAGGAACTGGCAGCTCAGGTTGGAGAGCAAGCTGCCTGGGAAACACTACTCAACGGATATCCCGAGAGGCAGAAGAGGCAAATGGGGCCATATATCGATGACGCGTCATTAGCCGCGGGATTGCGGCGGGCTATCCCGGCTTTCCGGAAGCTAGGTATGGAGATGGAGGTGGTAGATATCTCCACTCCTTCTGTCGACGCCGCTCTGGAGGTACAGCGGATTTGCCCCGTTCTCAACATCAGCACCGAGTATGGATTCGCTCGGCCCTGTCGCATCATCTGCGAGATGGATGTTGAGGCCACGCGCAGAGCCTTTAGGGATATGTCGGGAGAGATCCTGTGCACCAAGGCGGACGGTGCGTGTGTGTGCGTTTTCAAGTATGAGCGGAGGGCGCAAGAAAGCCCTTCAAAGGCGAATGCGGAGCGGGTTACCGAATGAACTTCACTGGAACGTCTCGCATCAGACACTGACTTCAGACCATAGGAGAACGATGATGGAAACTCTGGAAATCGAACAATACTTCGACCGGCATGCCCCTCGTTATGACGAACTGGTCGGCACGATCGGATTTCAGTTGCACGACGCCTACGACTACCTGGCGAAGTACATTGATATGAACTATCCGGACATAGAGCGAGTTCGGATCCTGGAGCTGGGAATCGGCACTGGGCAATTGACGGAGCGGCTATTGCGGAACAGTACCCGGGCTGTTATAACAGGGGTCGATGCGTCTTCACAGATGCTCGAGGGTGCTTCACGCAATCTGAAGCCGTACCAGGATCGAGTCTCATTGATCCACGGCGAGTTCCCGCAGGCTATTCCAGAGACCGAGTACGAATGCGTAGTTTCTGCCATTGCTCTCTCTTTCTACACCATCGACTTTGCGACGTTGTACCGCAAGGTACACCAAGTGTTACGCCCTGGCGGTCTTTTTGTGTACGCCGTGAATGTGGCTCACAACTCGTCTTCGGTCGATTCTGTACTTGCGCGGATGTTGAGAGCGCGCCTGGAGATAAGTTCAGAACAACTAAACTGGATGAAGGGCATACGGGGAAACGTGAAGCTCTTCCAGGTACCGACCGACTGGCATCGGTCCGCGTTGCTCAGTGGCGGATTCTGCGACGTCGATTGCATCTATCTTCGGCACAAGTTAGGCATCTTCTCCGCAGTCAAACCCCGGATTGCGATCTGATCCACGTGATTAAGCTCGGTCGGCACATTCGATTTCACCGCTCTCGAATCACGGTGAGTGATGGTCTCACGACTAACCGATGACGGCACATTGGCATATCTGATCTGGCGGCAGTGAAGGGTACACCGGAGAAAATGGCGCGCGATTTTGTGAAGCCTTCAAGGAGTTCGACCGCAGAAATCAGGCTGTTCCTCTGGCCACCTCTCGCGACGCTTGAAGACATGGCCATTAAGCGCGAGATCGACCAGGCCCATCGTACGGCTTCAAAATGAGGCATAATCGCCAAGGTGCTCATCCGAACTCCGAGGTTGTGGAAACGTGAGTTGGCCTGAAGTGACATCAGGAGTTTATGCTTTGGCAGCTGCGAACTATTCTCAGCCGTTTTGTATCGTACGCATACAGCGCAACCAAAGGCGTCTTAAGCCCGCTCCCACACCAATTCATCCGTCGTGCGCGGTACAGCACGCGTCAGCACCAGCCGCGCTCCGTCCCAGCGGAAGCGCCTCTTCAGCGACATCCCTACCCAACTCGGCACCAGGCTCGCCTCCACGTGGTGGGTCACTGTCTGTGACGCGTCATCCACCTCGTAGCTACCGAAATATGCCACAAAACCCGTTACCGCTTCGCGTATTTCTTCTACACTCGCCGCATCCAACTCCAGCCCCGGAGCCACTGTCGATCGCCGCTCCGAACGCATCAGCAGCGCAAACATCCGGCCTTCCTTGTCGTACTCAATGCGCCCTACTGGTTTCTCGCCAAACGGATATTCCTTGTGCCCATCGGCGAACGTCCGAACACCGCTTTGCAGAGTCCACGCGCCAATCAGGCTACCGCGCACACCCGGCTGAGCTAGCGCAAAGTTCCCCGCCGACAGCCCCATCAAACCGACAAGCTCTCTCCGATTCATCGCCGCATCGCTCCGCGCACGTTCGCGTGTGCCAGTGTACAGGCTTCGCAGGCATCTGCCGCAGTTACTGTCGAATGAGTGACCGGCGCGAGGGCGTTGTTTTGGGGAAATTCGATGAGGGGATGGTGGACGCATCGGCGTTTCGGGGACCGATCCGGCTAGACCGTGGGCTTCTTCCCGCCAGTGGAGGTCCGGAGTCTCCCCGGACCCCAAAAGGCGAGGGACCCGGGGCACCCTCGAAGAGATGAGATTCCGCTCTGAGGTCGAGGCCACCCGCCGTCGAAAGTCGCCGGTTGAGGTCTCCGTCGTCCTCCGCAAGACCCTCAAAAGTCGCCGTCGTTGCGCCGAGAATGCTGTGTTATGGTCTGTGCAATGCCTTTGAACCTTCAACTTGCGATTCAAGGTGGTGGCGCCAAAATCGTTGCGCTGATGGCGACGATGGAGGCCATTGACGACCTGCAGCAAAGCGGAAAGCTAAGAGTAACTAGAATTGCAGGTACCTCTGCAGGCGCATTGGTCGGCGCAATCTATTCTGCGGGGCCGAAGGCGGTTGAAAAGGCAAGGATTCGCCTGCAAAGCTTGTCTGCCAAACAAATCCGCCAATTGTTCCCGTCACCATTCTCGCGGAAGGGGCTGCGGTTGGCCAACATGGTTTTGTGGGGCCACCCGCTTTGGAGTACCGTGGAGATCGAAGAATTCCTGTCTAGCCAACTGAAAAACGGCTCCGCTAATTTTCACCAGATCGGCCATCTTAATCATCCCTCAGCTCGGGAAATCGCCCTTAAGGTGGTTGCGACAAACCTTTCTTCTTCCAAGAAGGAGGTCCACGAAGGTGATGATCTACTGGTTCCGTCCCTGCTGAACTCGGCGGGCTTGCCATACTGCTTCCGAACGTGGACAAAGAGTGGGAGCCCCGTAATCGTGGATGGCGGAATCTGTGAAAATCTGCCTTCGGACGAATTGGACCAACCGGAAGACGTTAAGAAGTTTGGCCGGGTCGTCGGTATTAGCTTCGAGCCCAGTGGAGGCTCGCGGATCGACTCCATAGCCAGCTTCAGTGTGTCTTTGCTTGAGACCGCAATGCAGAACTCAATGCAGAGAGCCAGACAACGGCTCAGTGGCGACTATCTGTTCGACATTCGTACGACAATTGGCACTTTCGAATTCGAAAAGGCGCTAGAGCGTCTTCGTGAAGACAGAGGCGAGTACGATTTCATTCGATCGGATGCTAAAAAGTGGTTTGAGGAGTTCGTAGATCGCGAGAGTAAAGCGCAACTGGAAGGTGCCCGAGTACTGGTAGGCAACCCGTGGGGCAGCCAGAGCTTATCCATGATGGACAAACTCGGTGAAGTGTACAAGGTCCATCATGCGAACCGCCGGAGAGAAACAAACTTCTGTTCATTAGTTGTTCGGGCGAGGTGCTTGGCAAGAAAAGATAGTGATGACTCGGGTCAGCCAGACATAGTCAAGTACGCTAGCGAATTCAAACCAAAATCGGAACCGATCTTCTGTCAGCGGATACACGTCAGCGGCACCCTACATGAAAGTCACATCGACCGCACGCAATGGGCGATACGCGATCTGTCACAGCCCGAAAGACGATTTCGGATGATAGACCTGCCAATCCGATCGATTGGGGCGCAACCCGGAAAAGACCGGGAACTATTGCTATTCCTTGACCCACCCCTTGCACCGGAGAGCGGGCCCTACCGTTTCGAGTTTACGGACCTTGTCACAGGGTTCATGAAGCCGCTGAGCGAAGGTCAGCCGGATGACCTCTTCGTACTCACCAGCCCGAGCCAAGGAGTGATAGGGCAGATAGATCTAGTTCTAATGGTCCCTGCTGGGGCGCCTTTTGTGAAGATCACTGGTCGAAATGGAAGTCCCGGTAACCAAATGAGCAGTGAAGAGCTTCAGAGGTACGACGTGCCAATTGGGTACCGGGCAATGGGATGGACGGCGAAGAATGTCACTGGCGGAACGGAGGTTAGGGCTAATTTAAGCTTCCTCTAATGAACCGTTTGGAAGCCATTCGGTCTTTCTGTTGACAAATCCATGGAATGTGAATCTAATGTCTATATGCGTGGTGGCGGCGGTATCACCTAACGATTGGCTGGAGCTGCTAAGTAAGCCCCAAGAATAATGTGTAGGTGTGCGCGTAGTCATGTCGAAAGAGGCTCTCGGAATTGAGAGCCTCTTTTGTTTTGGGATCCCGGAGTCTGGTGGCCGCATTCCGGAAATATCCATCTCGAAAAGTCGGTTCAGCCGCACGCGAATGCGTCCGCCGCACGCAGCGGCTTCGTTTATGTCGGCTTCTCGTCAGAGACTTCTGCTGACGAGAACTGCGTTTGAACTAAGCCGCTGGCGCGGCGTCCGCCGCGCCTGTGATACTGCCGACATCATGGACTTTAACTGCGTCCTGAATCGCCTTTCGCCTCTTGCTCTTATCTCTTTATTATTTAGTCTATTGCGGGCGAAAGTCGATTCAATTCCCATAGCCTGACCGCGTCAGCCGAAAACGCCAGCGGCTCACTTCAAACGACCCTATCGAAACTGCCCTGGCTGAGGTGAAGGCCATGGGCTCGGCCGCACTCGTCTCTGGGGGCAGCCCCGATAGGAACCGCTAGGAACCTAACGTTTCCCGATAATAATCATCTGAGAGCGCGCTCTTTGGCCGCCCGGCAGATCGAACCGCCGTACAGAATCCTCGACCGCGACAGCACCCCTGCCTAAGGAGAGAACGGTCCTCTTGTGCCGCTTTGCATAAGGTTAAGTCAGAACGCCGCGACGAGGAGCGGGACGTGAGTATGTCGATGCGCCGCTCGTATTCCCTTCCTTGAGGCCATCAAGCTGGAGTTTTGTGTACGTCCACTGGATGCGACCGTATTCAAACAGAACCACCTCCGAAGGGCGCGAGCAGTTGGATGCAGCTGAGGCGGTCTGCTGCACCTGGGTGATGATCGCATCATTCATCTCGATCTTGAGAAAGCGCTCGGGCTGATCGCCCCGGCGGCATACCTCGACGATGACGGTGGAAAAGATGCGGCCGGAGTGCACCGCCTGGTAAAGGGCCGGGGACGCCCGGTCAAGGTTCTTCTCGATCTCGAATCCCGGTTGAGGTTCCGCGGCAGGAGGTTCGGGACGGCGCAGCGTCTGCCGGTATGCGGTGCAGTCCAGCCATCCCAGGTGCTGCGCATCGGTGGATTCCCCCGGAATGCCCTCGATCCAGAAGAAGATGTCGTATTGCGGGCCCGTCTCGCGATCCTTGAGCTTCTCCGTGGCCGGAGGGGTCTCGTCGGACTTCGTGCCCGTCTGTTTTTCGTGGGACGACCAGCGGTAAGAAGAGCTGCGAATATCGGCCAGCGTCCGCTTGAGGCGAGAGAAAGCGCCACCGGCTCCACCCTGCTTGTCGATGACCTGTTCGAATTCGCCCAGCGCCGTTTCGAATGTGCGTAGATCAATCCACGGTGTATAGAGGTTCGGGTATTCGCGCAGAACTTCTGATTGCAATTCCTTATCGAAACGGGCGTTCAAAAGGGTCGTGAGCGTGTAGCGAGAATCGTCGAGCTGAATCTGAAGCAGACATCTCTCCAGCCAGTCCGCGACATGCGTCAAAAGCTCGTGGGAGTAGCCGGACTCGGCCGGGCGGGGTGGATCGTCTCGAGCCGCGGCCTCAAAGTGCAGATCCTCCGGGGTAAAGCGGGACAGAAGGCCGCTCACCAGCCCGACGCTTTCGGCGAGTCCTAGCAGGCCGTCAAGACGGGAGTTCGCCTCTGTCCACCACAAGGCGATCTCCAGGTCTTTGGACCTGGATTGGAGAATGTCGGCGCATTCCTTTCGCAAGGCGGCCCAATCTGCTTTTCGGCGAAGGGCGACCAGGGCTTCCCATTCCACGCTGCCGTGCAGGTCATCACCGGTGGAATGTTCGCCGGGAACCGGATGCAGCAGATCATCCCCCATGGAGACTCATCCTTTCGGGGCGTCGAGGATGGCAACCGTTTCCGGGACGCTCTCGCTGGACACCGAGATCTGGTAATGGGGGCGCAACTGGGCCGAGACGCGATACCGGCCAGAATAGCCAGGCACTTCCGCGACGGTGACGTGCCCTTCGCGCAGGGGATAGCGTGACTTCATTTCCGGTTCAGCCTCATCGTCGAGCAGAATGTAGTCAGCCAGCCAGTTGTTCAGGTAGCGCTCGCACTCGCGCCGGCCCTGAAACGAGCCAGTTTTGTCACGCGCGATCACCTTGAAATACTGAGCGAAACGGGAGACAGCGAAGATGTATTCCAGGCTGGTAAGCTCGGGGGAAGGCTCGGACCAAGACCAATTCAGACCAGGCGTCGGCCTGTGGCAGGCGTGGGCGTCGAAGAACACGGCCCGGTCGGAACCTTTCTCGTAAGAAAGAGGGATGAATCCGAGACGGCTAAGTTCTTCGCGCCTGCGATCGGTGATGGCAATCTCGGTGGGGCAGGTCACCACCGTATCCCCGTCGTCGGACACGAATCGCTGCAGGGGAAGGCCGCGTACTACACCGGCGCGCTCCAGGCCGGTGATTGCGACGCACCACCCATAACGAGCGAATGCCTCCGTAAGACGCGCCGCAAAGGCAAAGACGGCGTTGCCCCACAGATATCTTTCCGGATCTCTGCCGTCAACGCCTTCTTCATAATCGAATCCCTCGGCGGCGAGACCCTCGCGCCCGTATGGGAGGCGCTGTAGCACGCGGGGCAGGACCAGCCCGACATAACGCGCATCCTCCGCCTCCCGAAATGTTTTCCACCGGCGGTACTCAACGCTATCGAAGATTTTGGAGAGGTCGCGCGGCATGGAGAGCTCGCGAAACGAATCGAGGTTGAACATACGCGCGGGAGCGGCGGCGATAAAAGGCATGTGGGCGACCGCCGCGATCTGCGAGAAGTGCTCCAGCATCTCCACGTCGACTGGACTCTGATCGAAGGGGTAGTCGGCCACCATGACCGCGAAGGGATCTGCCCCAAAGATGTCGTACTCCTCGTACACTTTTTTAAACAACGCAGACTGATCGAATTCCGGCGCGCGCTGTAGATCTCTGCGAACCTCCTCCTTGGAGGCGTTCAGAATTTTGATCTTCAACATCGGGGAAGTAGCCGTGTTGTGAACCAGATACTCCAATCCTCGCCAGGATGCCTCGAGACGCTGAAAGTCGGGGTGATGAAAGACCTCGTTCAGTTGCCCGGAGAGGGCATGGTCGATGGCGGCAATGCGTTCGGCGAGCATGGCGTCGCTGGTCGGAGCCAGAACGATATGTCCTGCCTTCAATTCGCTGAAGAAAGCGAGAAGAGACAGGGTTGCGGCATCGATGTCCTCGGCAAAGCGTCCAAAATGGCCTTGCTCGACAATTTCGCGTACGCGA
>Ga0210410_10005574_pt1 | contig 10947 bp, 7 predicted proteins | sample IncBWC4MmetaG_FD_161058 | JGI IMG/M metagenome (GOLD analysis project Ga0210410, IMG submission 161058) | Forest soil microbial communities from Barre Woods Harvard Forest LTER site, Petersham, Massachusetts, United States - Inc-BW-C-4-M | ecosystem: Environmental > Terrestrial > Soil >... | reverse complement strand
CGCCGCTCGACGGCTACATCCTGCCGGACGAGGATCATGTCGCGGATCTGTTGAGCTTCGTGCGTCGCTGGGATCGCAGCGCGCCGCTGGTCGTGCATTGCTATGCGGGCATCAGCCGCTCGACCGCCAGCGCCTTCACCATCGTCTGCGCGCTCAATCCGCAACGCGACGAGACCAGTATCGCGCAAGCCTTGCGGCGCGCCTCGCCCACGGCGACCCCGAACATCCGCATCGTCTCGCTCGCCGACCGGCTGCTTGGCCGCGACGGCCGCATGGTCGCGGCGATCGAAACCATCGGTCGCGGCGAAATCGCCGTGGAAGGCAATCCGTTCCGGCTGGAGCTGGAATAACCCTTTCGTCATTCCGGGGCGCCACCGAAAGCCGACTTGGACGGCAGCGAGCCCGGAAACCATAACCATCGGCACCGAGGTAGCGTTCAGGCGCTGTGCAAATCCGCAACGCTGCGAATATCGATTCCGGGCTCCTCGCTGACGCTCGGCCGAGAATGACGCTATCCGTCGCTATGCGCTAGTCGGCGATCGCCGGCCGCAGCGTTGCTGTCGCGGGCGCAGGCTGCGGCGACTCGGTCGGCGCCGGTTTTGCCGCTTCAGCGGCCGCTGCCGGCTGTTGCTGCGTTTGCGGTTGCGATTGCTGCTCCAACGGGGGCGGCGCCATCGGAGCGGATTGTACCGAGACGACCGGCGCAGACTGGGCCGGCGCCGCCTGGAACGGCGCTGTGCGCCCTGGCTGAGCTGCAGCCGGCGGCGCCGTGCGGCTGGTGATGCGCGTGCGCGGTTCCGGCAGGCGGCTCATCATCTCTGCGCGCGGATTGTGCTGATAGAAATCGCAATAGGCGAAACCGAGGCCGGATATGGACCCGCGAAAGCGGCGATAATCGATCTTCTCCACCCGGAAGCAGGGCTGCATGATCATGCCCGACAGGTGCGCGCACATCGAGGAGCCTTCGACCCGCAGCGTCCCGGGCGGCAGGTTCGCAAACCGCACCTCGCCGCGGCCGCCGGGCCGGATGGTGCCGACCACCGAGCCGTCGGCAAAGATGCGGCCCATGCCGGCGGTTCCATCGAAGCAGGTATAGGAGAACAGCTTGCCCACGACGAACGCCCGGGCTTGTTCGGGACCAAGCTCCTCGGCCTTCGCCGCGATCGCACCCAATACGCATGTACCGGCAACAACAGCAACGCGCACTAACATCGGCGACTCCACTCTCAACGCGAAGGCCATGTTAACAAGATTTCTTAACCGTCCCCTTACCATACGGCCTCGCAACGATAGTGGAAATTTCGTGAGTTTCCCGGGCAAATTCGCGGTTGCTTACCGAACTTTTACCACAATGCGGCCACGCACTTCGCCGGCGAGGATGCGCGGGCCGGCATCGATCACGTCACTCAATCCGATTTCGCTGGTCATGCTTTCGATCTTGCCGCGATCGAGATCGGTTTCGAGCCGCCGCCAAGCTTCCTGCCGAAGCGGCAGCGGGCACATGACCGAATCAATTCCGATGAGCGATACGCCGCGCAGGATGAAGGGAGCAACCGACGTCGGCAAGTCCATCCCGCCGGCAAGTCCGCAAGCGGTGACGACGCCGCCATAGCGTGTCATGGACAGCACATTCGCAAGCGTTGTCGAGCCGACCGCATCGATGGCGCCGGCCCAGCGCTCCTTGCCGAGCGCACGCGGCTGGCCGGCCAATTCCTTGCGCTCGATCACTTCGGCGGCGCCCAGCCGCTTGAGATAGTCGACCTCCGATGGCCGGCCGGTCGAGGCGATCACGTGATAGCCCAGCTTGGCCAACAGCGCGACCGCGACCGAACCGACGCCGCCGGCCGCGCCGGTGACGACGATGCTGCCGCGTGCGGGCGTAATGCCGCCGCGCTCGAGCGCCAGCACCGACAACATCGCGGTGTAACCCGCGGTGCCGATGGCCATCGCCTCGCGCGCGCTCATGCTCGCGGGCAGCCGCACCAGCCAGTCGCCCTTAACGCGCGCCTTTTCCGCATAGGCGCCGAGATGGGTTTCGCCGAGACCCCAGCCGTTGAGGACCACCTTGTCGCCGGGCTTCCACAACGGATGCGAGGAGCTCTCCACCGTGCCGGCGAAATCGATGCCGGCGATCATGGGGAAACGCCGCACCACCGGCGATTTGCCGGTGAGCGCAAGCCCGTCCTTATAATTGAGTGTCGAGTATTCGATTGCGACGGAAACGTCGCCGTCCATCAGATCCTTTTCGTCGAAATCGGTTAGCCGGACGGTCTGTCCGGCGTCCGCCTTCTCGACGACAACCGCTTTGAATGTCGCCATTGCTCCGTCCCGGTCAGGCCGGCAACGGCGCCATCCGCGCTACCGGCTTCTCTACGATCGGCAGATTGATCAGCGCGGAGAGTACACCGAACAGGATCGCCAACCACCAGACCAGATCGTAAGAACCGGTGCGGTCGAACACAATGCCGCCAAGCCAGACGCCGAGGAAGCCGCCGACCTGGTGGCTGAAGAAGGTGACGCCCGAGAGCATCGCCAGCCAGCGCGTGCCGAACATGACGACGATAATGCCGTTGGTCGGCGGCACGGTGGAAAGCCACATCAAGCCCATCACGGCGCCGAACATGATGCAGGTGAAGGCCGTGATCGGAAACATGATGAAGGCGAAGATCGCCGCGGCGCGGCCGAAATACAGAAGCGACAGCAAATAACGCTTGGGCATGCGCTCGCTGAGCCAGCCGGCGCTCAGCGCGCCGACGATATTGAACAACCCGATCGCCGCCAGCGTCCAGCCGCCGACATCGGAGGAGAGGCCGCGATCGGCGAGATAAGCCGGCAAGTGCACGGTGATGAACGCAAGCTGAAAGCCGCAGGTGAAGAAGCCAAGCATCAGCAGCACATAGGAGCGATACCCGAGCGCCTCGCCGAGCGCTTCTCGCAGCGACTGCGAAGCGGCCGGCGAGGTCCCCGCCGACGACGCCGGCGACGCGAGCGCCAGCGAAGCCGGCAACACAACAAGAATGACAATGCCGAAGGCGACCAGCGCATTCTGCCAGCCGAGCACATCCATCAAGAAAACGGCGAGCGGCGAAAAGAGGAACTGACCGAAAGAGCCCGCCGCCGTTCCAAGACCGAAGGCGGTCGAGCGCCACTCAGCCGGCAATAACTTGCCGAAGGCCGCGAGCACAATCGGAAACGTGGTGCCGGAAAGACCGAAGCCGATCAGCGCGCCGGCCGAGAGATCGAGCATCGCCGCACTGGTCGAATGCGCCATCAGCACCAGGCCAAGCGCGTAGAGGATGGCGCCGGCGCTCAGCACACGGACTGCACCGAACCGGTCGGCGATCGCGCCGGCAACTGGCTGGGCCATCCCCCAGAGGAGATTTTGCACGGCCAGCGCAAAAGCAAAGACGTCGCGGCCCCAATGGTTGGCACTCGACAGCGGCGTGAGAAAAAAGCCGAGCGCAGAGCGTGGGCCGAAGGCGACCGCCGCGATCAAACACCCACAGACGATAACGACCGCAGGCGTTCTCCAGCTCGTCGCCATCGATTGAGCCGACTGGGGCGCGCTGTCGCGCGGCGTCGCCGATGCAACGGAGCGCGTCAAACATTCAGACATAACAGTCCCGGGGGCAAATGCTTCACGAAACACAGACAATAGGGTGTCGCCCGGGCGGCCCCAACTGAATCTTTCTCCTTTTGAGATGAGCGCATAGCTGCCCCGCGCTCCTAAAGCATGATCCCCAAAAGCATGCCCTCGGGCTTTGATCCGATGGGTGGAACGCGGTTTTCGGAAAAGACCAGGCGCAAACAAACGGCTAGAGAAATCAGAGCGGTGCGGTCCGGATCTTGTCCTCAGGCTCCGGCGAAGCCGCCGCTTGCGGAATCTTGGCCGCTGCCTCCGGGGTCTTGCTGCCGGCGTCGGGCTCCTTCGCATCCGGATTTTGCGCGGACGGCCCCGTGGATTTCGCCGGAACGGGCACTGTGGCCCACACCGGACCTTCGGGGACGTCGCTCCAAGCCCGCGGCCGATAGAAGGTATGCACGCCGAGCCGGTACATCTTCTTCATTTCATGTACCCAGCTCGGATGCACCCAGTACGCATGATAGTGGGTGGCATGGCCCACCTCGGTGAGCCATATCTTGCCGTCGAGCATATCCCTGGAGATGGTCTTTGCCTGCTCCCACATGTCGAGCTCGTCGACCTTGCTCAAATCCTTGCCCTCGCAGGCGAAGGTGAACTGGCAACGCAGATGGCGATGGGCGTTCTGATAAACGACGCCGCAGACATTGTTGGGATAATAACCGGAGAACACGCGGTTGATGATCACTTGCGCGACCGCCATCTGTCCGCGCAGCGGCTCGCCGCGCGCTTCGAAATAGACGGCATCGGCCAGGCACTTCTCCGCCTTGGCGCGCTCCTTGCCTTCGAGGCCGAGACGAACCGCCGGCGTTATCAGCGCCCCCGCATCATCCTTGCCGGCGATGCTCTCACCGCCCAGCCCCGTTTCAGGCGCAGCCTCGAGCGCCGAAAGCTTCATATCCGGATCGCGCCCGCGCGAAGCCAAAACCGGCTCAGCGCCGAGCGGCCACTGTTCCAGGCCGCTGCGCGCACCCATGACGCCGCCGCCGAAATAGATCTGAGAATTCCCCTCGGCAGGATCCTCGTTCAGAAAGGACAGCGGGCGCGCGGATTCGCTTTCTCCGCTCTCGCCAGCCGCTGGAATTTCCGGCGGCTTGTCGGCCAAGAACGTATCGTCGTCGATCTCGGCGTCGCGCGCGTTATCGTGCGTCGGCGCTGCGGCCGCGACCGGCGGAAGACTGCCGGTCACGTCCTCGCTCATCGACATGTCGGTCGGCAAACTTCCGAACGCATCGATCGGCACATCAAGACCATCGTCGAGGCGCTCGACGCTTTTCGGCCGCGCGCCTGAGATTGGCGACACGGCCGGCGCGGGCGGCGGCGCCTGCTGCGTGCCAGGCGGCGCGTTGACCGGCTGCAATTGCGGCATGGTTTCCGTGCCGCTCGAAGTCGAAGCCGGCTCCGGCACCGGCATGCGATTGCCCTTGAGGCGACGGTTGACGCTCGGATACTCGACTTGCAACGGCGGACGCACGAGCGGCGTGCCGTTATTGCCGAACCACACTTTCACGTCGAGCGAACGCGGGTCGAGATTGACCGTCTGCGCGCCAACCGGTTCGGACAGGGTGGTGCCGATCGGGCGCGAGAAACTGAATGTCGCGGCATGAATGGTCCCGAACGGGGAAGCGATCAGATGATCGCGCCAGCGCTCGGACACGCCCGGCTGCCGTGCCAGATACGCGGCAAGATCCTGATAGCCGATCGATGTCGGTGCGAGCACAGCGCACAGCGCGCTGAACCAGAACGAGCCCGTAAACGCGGCCAGCGGCCGATTACGCAACGCTACCATCACCCCTCACGCGCACGCCTACACGCGACGCTTCCCTTGCGAACAACAAACGCGCGTGCAGTGGCGCGAATGCGACAGGTTTTCATATTGTGAGGTTAACCTTGCGGACGTGTTAAGCCGCTGGTTCTTCGTCGTTTACGAACCGCGCCGGCGCAATCGGGGATGCGCAATTGGCGGCCTCATCGCCGTTATTCCGCACTCACCACCGCGGGTGGTGGCGTTTTGTTAACCAAACCGCAAGATGGCACAGCGATAGTCGTCCGCGATCTGGACGCGCCAACGATGTCGATCGCGCTGTTTCCCTCCGTGGTGGTGGCCTGCGTTGCCGGCGTGTTGCTCGCCATCGCCGCCGGCGCATTCGCTTGCGCGCGGGCGCAAGCGAAGGTCCGCCGCATGACCGATGCTCTCGACCACATGTCGCAGGGCTTGTGCATGTTCGATGCGGCAGGCCGCATCGTCATCTGTAACCGGCCCTATCTGCGCATGTACAAATTGTCGCCGGACGTGGTCAAACCGGGCTGCACGCTGCGCGAATTGATCGAGCATCGCCGCCAGACCGGATTGTTCACCGGCGATCCCGAGCAGTACTGCAAAGAGATCATGGACGGCGTCGCCGCCGGCAACATCTCCAAGTGGATCGTGAGCGCGAGCGATGGCCGCACCGTTCATGCCATCAACGCGCCTATGCCGGACGGCGGCTGGGTATCGACGCACGAGGACATCACCGAACAACAAAAGCTGCAGCAACAGCGCGACGACATGGCCAAACAGCAGAAGCGCCGCGGCACGATCGACGCCGCGATCGCCGCGTTCCGCACCGGCATGGAGGCGCTGCTCAGGTCGTTCGGCGACAGCGCGGCCGCGATGAAGTCGACGGCGACGACGCTTTCGGCCGCTGCCAATCACAGCGCGCAATCGGCCACCAGCGCGGTCGCGGCCTCCAACGACGCCTCCAGCGGCGTCAAAGTCGCGGCCGACGCCACCGACGAACTGGCCGGTTCGATCGCCGAAATCGCCCGCCAGATCACGCAGACCAACAATGTGGTGCGGCTTGCGGTCGAGGAAGCGCACTCGACCGACGGCGAAATGGCGACGCTCGCGGAATCGGCGCAGAAGATCGGCGACATCGTCAAGCTCATCCAGACCATCGCCGAGCAGACCAATCTGCTCGCGCTCAATGCCACGATCGAAGCGGCGCGCGCCGGCGACGCGGGCCGCGGATTTGCAGTGGTTGCCTCCGAGGTCAAATCGCTGGCGGTACAGACCGCCAAAGCCACGGAAGCGATCGTCGGGCAAATCCTCGCCGTGCAGGGTTCGAGCACGAGCGCCGTCGATTCGATCCGGCGCATTACCCAGCGCATGCACGAGATCCAGCATTACACGTCCGGCGTCGCCGCCTCGATCGAGCAGCAGAACGCGGCTACGTCGAACATCTCCTCGAATGTGGCGAGCGCCGCGCGGGCGACGGAAACCATGGCGCACGTGCTCGGCGAAGTCGCCGGCGCAGCGGTCAAGACCCATACCTCGGCCGAAGTCGTGCTCGGCACCTCGCGCACGGTGGAAACCGCCATGGCCGATCTGAGCCGGCACATCGAAGCTTTCCTCAACGGGGTTGCTGCTTAGCCGTCATTCCGGAAGCCGCAAAGCGGCTGTCCGGAATCCATAGTCACTGCCGTTCCAGATTTTGCATCAATCGTGAATATGGATTCCGGGCTCGCTGCTTTCGCGGCGCCCCAGAATGACGAATTACGCCGTCGAACTTCCGCCCTTACCAAGCGCCGCCTGCGCGGCGGCCAGGCGCGCGATCGGCACCCGGAACGGCGAGCAGGACACGTAATCGAGCCCGATCTCGCTGCAGAACGCGACCGAGGCGGGATCGCCGCCATGCTCGCCGCAGATGCCGAGCTTGATGTCCTTGCGCACCTTGCGGCCGCGCTCGGTGGCGATGCGCACCAATTCGCCGACGCCCTCGCGGTCGATCGACACGAACGGGTCGCCCGCCAGAATGCCTTTCGACGTGTAGATGCCGAGGAAGCTTGCGGCATCGTCACGGCTGATGCCGAACGTCGTCTGCGTCAGATCGTTGGTGCCGAAGGAGAAGAATTCGGCCGTCTCCGCGATCTCGCCTGCCATCAGCGCCGCGCGCGGCAATTCGATCATGGTGCCGACCTGATATTTGACCTGTGACTTGGTCTCGGCGGCGACTGTCTCGGCCATCGCATCGATCCGCTCCTTGACGAGATCGAGCTCGGCTTTGCCGGCGATCAGCGGCACCATGATTTCCGGCGCCACCGGCTTGCCGCTTGTGCGCGTAACCTCGACCGCGGCTTCGAAAATCGCGCGCGCCTGCATTTCGGCGATTTCCGGGTAGGCAATGGCAAGCCGGCACCCGCGGAAGCCGAGCATCGGATTGAACTCGTGCAGCTCGCGCGCCCGGTCGGCGAGCTTTCGCGCGTCGGCCCCCATGGCCTGGGCTACTTCGGCGATCTCGCGCTCGGTGTGCGGGAGGAATTCGTGCAGCGGCGGATCAAGGAGCCGGATGGTCACCGGCAGGCCGTCCATGATGGCGAACAATTCGACGAAGTCGGCGCGCTGCATCGGCAGCAGCTTCGCCAGCGCCGCGCGCCGCGCCTTCTCGTCTTCGGCCAAGATCATCTCGCGCACTGCGCGGATGCGATCCTCCTCGAAGAACATGTGCTCGGTGCGGCACAGCCCGATGCCTTCGGCGCCGAATTTCATCGCGGCGCGCGCATCCGCCGGCGTGTCGGCATTGGCGCGCACGTTCAGTTTGCGCGCCCCGTCGGCCCATTTCATCAGCGTGCCGAATTCGCCGGCAAGCTCCGGCTCGCGCATCGCCACCCTGCCGGCCAGCACCTGCCCGGTCGAGCCGTCGATGGTGAGGATGTCGCCCTTCTTCATCGTGACGCCGCCGGCGGTCATGGTCTGCGCCCGATAATCGACGCGCAGGGCGCCGGCGCCGGCGACGCAGGGCTTGCCCATGCCGCGCGCCACCACGGCCGCATGCGAGGTCATGCCGCCGCGCGTGGTGAGGATGCCTTCCGCCGCATGCATGCCGTGAATGTCCTCGGGCGAGGTCTCGACGCGCACCAGAACGACCTTGTGGCCCTGGCTTTTGAGAAGCTCCGCGTCCTCGGACGAGAACACGATCTCGCCGCAGGCGGCACCCGGCGACGCCGGCAGGCCGGTGGCGATGATCTTGCGCTCGGCGTCGGGATCGATGGTCGGGTGCAGCAATTGGTCGAGCGAGGCCGGATCGATGCGCGTCACCGCTTCGTCCTTGGAGATCAGTTTCTCCTGCGCGAGCTCGACCGCAATGCGCAGCGCGGCCTTGGCGGTGCGCTTGCCGTTGCGGGTCTGCAGCATCCATAGCTTGCCCTGCTCGACCGTGAATTCTAGGTCCTGCATGTCGCGGTAGTGCTTTTCGAGCACGCCGTGAATGCGTTTGAGCTCGGCGAAAGCGGCCGGCATGGCGCTTTCCATCGACGGCTTGTTGGAGCCTGTTTCCTTGCGCGCTTCCTCGGTGATCTCCTGCGGCGTGCGGATGCCGGCAACGACATCCTCGCCTTGCGCATTGATCAGGAATTCGCCGTAGAGCTTTTTCTCGCCGGTCGAAGGGTTGCGCGTGAAGGCAACGCCGGTCGCCGAGGTGTCGCCCATATTGCCGAACACCATCGCCTGCACGTTCACCGCCGTGCCCCAGCTTTCCGGAATGGCATGCAGACGGCGATAGGTGATGGCGCGCTGGTTCATCCACGAGCTGAACACGGCGCCGATGGCGCCCCACAATTGCGCGTGCGCATCCTGCGGAAACGGCCGGCCGCTTTCCTTCTCGACGCGCGCCTTGAACTCGCCGACGATCTCTTCCCAGTCGCCGGCTTCGAGATCGGTGTCGAGCGTGTGGGCGTTGCGGTCCTTGTGCTCGTCGAGGATTTCCTCGAAGTGATGATGCGGAATGCCGAGCACCACGTCGGAATACATGGTGATGAAGCGACGGTAGCTGTCGTAGGCGAAGCGGCGGTCGCCGGACTTTTCCGCGAGCGCCGCGACCGTAATGTCGTTGAGCCCGAGATTGAGCACGGTATCCATCATGCCGGGCATCGAGGCGCGCCCGCCCGAGCGCACCGAAACGAGCAGCGGATTGTCGCTATCGCCGAATTTTTTGCCGGTGATGCGGCCGACCTGAGCGAGCGCCGCCTCGACCTGCGGCTTTAAATCCTTCGGATAGGTTTTGTCGTGCTCGTAGAAATAGGTGCAGACCTCGGTCGTGATGGTGAAACCGGGCGGCACCGGCAGGCCGAGATGCGCCATCTCGGCAAGGCCCGCGCCCTTGCCACCGAGAAGATTGCGCATTTCGGCGCGGCCTTCGGCCTTGCCGCCGCCGAAGGCATAAACCCACTGGCCTTTTTTTGCGGCAGACTTGGCGTGAGGCTTTGCGACGGCCTTCGCGGCGGCGGGTTTGGCGACAACCCTGCCGGCCGGGGCGGCAGGCTTGGCCGACCGCGGCGGACGCGCTTTCGTGGCGCGCGTACGGCGCGCCTCGGCTTTGCCGGATTTCTTGACCGGCTGACGGGAGACTTTTGTACGCGATTTCGCCATCGGACTCGTCTGTTTCCACGGGATGTAAAAGGCGGGGGCGCCTTCTTAATGCAGATGCCGGCGACGAATGCAACGCCGGCGCTCCAACTTCAGTTGGAGCGTGATCTTTTCGGAAAACCGATCTTCACTGTTGCAGATCATGCTCTAGTGCCAGTTGAAGAAGTGATGGACGCTGTTGAGGCCGACGATGCCGATGAAGATCAAATAGATGGCAACAATGTAATTGAGCAGGCGCGGCATGATGAGGATCAAGATGCCGGCAACAATCGCGACGAGCGGCGTGATATGGGCAGAGGTGATGACCATGGTCTAACCCTTTGGTTGAACTATGCGGTTGGGACGAATGCGACGCCGACACCGGAAAAGCCCGGCAGCTACACAACGCGGGAACGTGGCGCCCGGTTCTAGCAGGATTCGCGAATTTCGGAACCGTCGTTGCTGCTCCTTCTCCCCGCAGGCGGGGAGAAGGTCGGGATGAAGGGGCGTCTCCGCATGGCTCAGAATTGCGGCAACGCCCCCTCACCCGGATTGCTACGCAATCCGACCTCTCCCCGCGCGCGCTGAGAGGTGTATTACCCTTCGATCTTGGAAAAATCCGCGACCGCGCGCGTGGCGGCGCGGATTTCGTTGAGAAGCTTCAGCCGGTTCTCGCGCAGCGCCTTGTCCTCGACATTGACCGTGACCTTGTCGAAGAAGGCATCGACATGCGGGCGAAGCTTCGCCATCGCGAGCATGGCCGCTTCAAAGTCTTCCGCCGCAACCGCGCGCTCGGCTTCGGATTTGGCGGCAGCAATCGCCTGCGCCAGCGCTTTCTCCTCGGCTTGCTGATAGAGCCCCGGATCGGGCGCGCGGGTGTATTCGCGCTTATCTTTTTTCTCTTCTATGCGGATGATGTTGGTCG
>Ga0210410_10005573_pt1 | contig 10949 bp, 11 predicted proteins | sample IncBWC4MmetaG_FD_161058 | JGI IMG/M metagenome (GOLD analysis project Ga0210410, IMG submission 161058) | Forest soil microbial communities from Barre Woods Harvard Forest LTER site, Petersham, Massachusetts, United States - Inc-BW-C-4-M | ecosystem: Environmental > Terrestrial > Soil >... | reverse complement strand
CGGATGGCGTCATGAACGAATCACGGGTCAAGCCTACTTCGACTTCATCGATCAATTCGTACAGGCGGTGAAGCAAGAGCTTCCGGGAACATGCCTGCAGTGGGAAGACTTCGCGACTCCGCATGCCCGGCCCATCCTCAATCGCTATCGCGACGAACTGTTGACCTTTAACGACGATATTCAGGGAACGGCGGCAGTTGCCCTGGGAGCCGCGTTGGGGGCGGTCAAAGTAACTGGAAAGAGTTTGAAGGATCAACAGATCGTCATGCTCGGTGCAGGTTCCGCGGGCATTGGTGTCGCCGATGGGTTACGTGCGGCGATGGAGGAAGAAGGACTATCTGAACAGGAAGCGCGGAGCCGGTTCTGGGTTATTGATAAAGATGGCCTTCTGCATTCAGGCCGGAAGAACCTTACTTCGGAGCAAGGCGTCTATGCCCAGCCGGAGAGCCACGTTTCCGGCTGGCCTCGAAGTTCCAACGGACACATCGGTCTGGCCGACGTGATTGGAAACATGGACGCAACGGTCCTCATCGGTCTTTCAACAGTAGGCGGCGCCTTTTCGGAAACAATTGTTCGTGAGATGGCACGTAAGGTCGAGCAGCCCATCATCTTTCCACTCTCGAATCCCACTTCAAAATCAGAAGCGAAGGCCGAGGATCTGGTTTGCTGGACCGACGGGCGCGCATTGGTGGCCTCAGGTTCCCCATTCGCCCCTGTCAGCTACCGCGGACGCAAGATTCCGATCGCGCAATGCAATAACGTTTACATTTTTCCTGCAATGGGGCTTGGCGTTGTCGCCTGCGGCGCTCGCCGGGTCACGGAGTCGATGATGCTGGCAGCGGCCCGGACACTCGGCGCAAATTCGCCCGCACTCAAAGACCCTTCCGCGTCGCTCCTTCCTCCGCTAACAGACGTCAGAAGGGTTGCCGCAGAAATCGCATTCGCAGTTGGTATCGAGGCACAAAAAGACGGCGTCGCTTCCAAGCTGACCGAAGACGAACTTCGACAACGCGTAGTAGAAGCGCAGTGGTACCCGCGTTACATGCCATAGGCATAGGAAGTAAGACGCCTGAATCGAGCAAGATCGATCGGGGCTTAGCCCAGCTTTGCACAGCGAAGCCTGATACCGCCAGGCGACAAGAAGAATCAAGATGTCAACTCAACTCGAATTGAAAGAAAAGTACGCCTCCAGGGGTGGAGTGCGTGTCGGTCTTTTTATTCCTTTCCCCGAGGTCCGCCGACTATTTCCGAGAGAAACCAGCCGCGTCGTTCCTGCCCCATCGTTTTGTCGCCGGCCAGTTAAAGAACGCAACAAGTGGAGGACTCCGTGTCAAACAAAAACAAGCTCATCCCTCACGCCGCCACCCAGGCATTAACCAGCCTCGCCCGTGAGAGCGATCACGATTTGCGGAGGTCACTTCTTCGAAAGGGCGCCGTATGATCGACGCCTGCATGTTCCTAATGGCGATTGCACAGTATTTCGCGCTTCGTAGCGCTGCCTGCGGGAGACCGCCGTCTCATGTGGCCGACCTTTTGAGGCAGTATTCCGAATCACACACCGCGGGTGCCCGGACGACAGATCTCGAAGAGTAGGTTCGGGTCGGTACAGGCGTCCTGTTTGTTGAGGTCGGAAAACAGAAGCTTGTTGTGGCCTGTCCGCTTGGGGGGCAATCGACGCAGCGTCCAGCAGAGCGTTGAACTCAACGCCCCTGTTCGGCTTTCCATGGAAAGAATATTGAAGGAAATCGCCTCTGACCCAACGCGGTTTCAGGGTCGGGGCGGTTCGTGCCGCTTAAACCCGGGGTCACCCTTTTCCACCAAGCTGGCGGCGGTGTAACATCTTCGTCGCGGGTAACGTTTGGGTGCCACGTCAACAGATGGCGCATTTTTTCGTCCAAATCCAGGAAGGTCTCAAGCTTTGGCTTTACGGACTTGAAACTCTTCATGTGGTTCCGAAAGCGATCGGCAAAGTCATGGAAACTGGCTTGACGATATTCACGCAAGGGCGCTACGCGAAGTTGCGGAGATTGTTAGCTCTGTCTGCCGAAGGTGTCTCAAGTGGTGAATGGAATGCGCAGCTTTTTGTTCGAGGTAGAGGTGTTTTCGGCTCAATGCTTGTTGCTTTAGCTTTAATCCTATCGTCTCCCGTTGGCCCAAGAGCGGCAGCATTTGCGCAGGCACAAACCGCCGGCGAAATTACCGGACAAGTCCTGGATCCATCCAAGGCCGCCATTTCTAACGCTGCAGTTACGGCTACGAACAGCGTGACCGGCGTCGTTCGCAAGGCACAAACCGATAGCCAAGGACACTACGCATTAGCAGACCTTCCCGTAAGGACGTACAGCATCACTGTGGAACACGAAGGCTTCCAGCAGTTAGTGTTGGAGGCGCGGGAAGCTGCCTTGGAAATGACCAAAGACGCCACGCGTGCAGCCCACATCATTGATCGTGTCCACTCGCTTTACCGGAAGGCTCCTTCACAAATGGATTCAGTTGACGTAAACGAACTCATCGAAGAGATGGTCCTTTTCTTGCACAATGAGGCGAATCGGCATTCCGTCAGTATGCGTACCGACGTTGCCGGAGGCATACCGAGAGTGATGGCGGATCGTGTGCAACTGCAGCAAGTGCTCATGAACCTCATGCTGAACGGCATCCAGGCTATGGAGCAGACAGGGGGAGTATTAACGATCAACGCGCAACTTGATCCACACGGCCGAGTGCTGATCGCGGTCAGCGATACAGGCGTTGGATTTCCGCCCGAGAAAGCAGAGCAGATTTTCGATGCATTCTTTACCACGAAACCAGAAGGCAGCGGCATAGGCTTGGCGATCAGCCGTTCCATTGTCGAGTCTCATGGTGGTCGAATCTGGGCCACGGCGAACTCCCGACGAGGGGCGACTTTTCACTTTACGCTGTCCAGCGGACTGGCGGGAGCCGCATGACTACCGCCGATATTCCTACCGTGTTCATTGTCGATGACGATGGCCGCATGCGTGCGGCCATGCAGCGCCTATTAAAGACAGTAGGTTTGCATTCCGAGTCCTTCGCCACGCCGCAGGATTTCCTGCGTCACAAGTTTTCAGATGGCCCAAGTTGCCTTGTATTGGATATACGACTTCCCGGAATGAGTGGACTGGAGGTCCAGCAGAAATTAAATGAGGCGAGAGTCCATATCCCTATCATTTTCATCACCGGCCATGGGGATATTCCCATGACTGTCAAAGCGATGAAGTCTGGCGCGGTAGAATTTCTGACCAAGCCTTTCCGCGACCAGGATCTGATAGATGCAATTCAGCATTGTCTTAAAAGCAATATCGAAACTAGACAGGCGCTGAACGAGATTGCGCAGTTGAAGGAGCGCTATGCCAAGCTGACTGCCAGCGAGCGCGAGGTTATGCGCCTAATTGTTTCCGGCATGCTGACCAAGCAGATAGCCTCGACGCTCGGTACCAGTGAAATTACTACGACGGTTCATCGCGGCCACCTCATGCGAAAGATGCAGGCTCAATCCCCCGCGGAGTTAGGAAGAATGGCGGAAAAACTCAAGCTTTCGACGATTACCAGCGGAGATCGCTGAGGACGTCACCAACGCCGTCGGCAAACGCTCTTATAAATACCTATCAGATCTCTTATCACAAACGATAATTGCTTTCTGCAGAGAGCGGATCAATCATGTACCTGTATGGGTAGACAGCGGCAAGGGAAAATGGTCGCCATTATCGAAGACGACAAATCGTACCGAGGTGCAGTGCAGCGTCTCCTGAAATCGGCGGGTATTTCGGCGCAATGTTTTGGCTGCGCCGAGGATTTTCTGAGCTCCGGGATGCAAAACGAAACCGGATGTCTGATCGCCGATATCCGCATGCCGGGGATGTCCGGGCTGGACCTCCAGGCTGAGTTGATTGCTGATCATCACCAAATCCCGACCATCTTCATGACCGCCCACGGCGACGAGAAGATGCGACTGCAGGCGATGCGAGCCGGCGCAGTTAAATTCCTCATGAAACCTTTTGACGGCGACACTCTGCTTGAGGCCGTTCGAGTGGCGTTAGAGGGTTGAAGGCCGGTCCAAATCATTGGCCAGGCTTTGGTAGGAGGTATCTGTGGACGCGGTAGAAAGACTTCGGACAGTGGAACGAGACGAGGGAGACCGTCAATTTGACCAAATTGTAGGCAACAGCCCTGCTCTGGAATCTGCGCTGGAAGAAGTGGAGCGCGTCGCCCCAACCGATTCCACGGTGCTGGTACTGGGAGAAACCGGAACAGGCAAGGAGTTGATCGCTCGCGCCATCCACAATATGAGCAAACGCTGCGGACGCCCTTTTGTGAAGCTGAACTGCGCCGCCATCCCTTTCGACTTACTGGAGAGTGAGTTGTTCGGACACGAGCGGGGTGCCTTTACGGGCGCCGTGTCGCAGAGAATTGGCCGTTTCGAGATGGCCGACACCGGAACTCTCTTCCTGGACGAAATCGGGGACCTGCCGTTGGCCCTGCAGCCAAAACTTTTGCGCGTTTTGCAGGAGCAGGAGTTCGAACGCCTCGGCGGCGGCCGCACGCATCGCATCAACGTACGATTGGTCGCAGCTACCCATCGCGATCTGGCCCATATAGTCGCACGCAATGAATTCCGGAGTGATCTTTACTATCGGCTGAATGTTTATCCCGTCTGGGTTCCTCCCCTGCGGAAACGCCGCGAGGACATACCACAATTGGTCTGGCATTTCGCCGACGTGTTCGGTGGCAGAATTGGCAAGGATATCCATCTGATACCGGACTCAACAATGAATAACTTCATCGAGTATGATTGGCCGGGCAATGTGCGGGAACTTCAGAACCTCATCGAACGCGCCGTGATCCGATCGGACGATGGAATTCTTCCGAATCCCTTGCCGACGTCAGGCGAGAACTCGGTCGCGCTAGCTCCTTTGACGACAACGGACAAAAATCCGGGGAAGCAGAATGCTGTATCGATTACATTTAGCGATTCCACGCGAGCGTTGATCTTGCATGCATTGCACGCAACTGGGTGGGTTATAGGAGGACCTGGTGGGGCAGCCGAGCGGCTGGGACTGAAGCGGACGACCCTACTCACTAAGATGAAGCGCCTTGGGATTTCCAGACCGCGGCCACAAGAACTTTTGCGTCAGATCAACGAAGAATCCGAATTGGCGATGTAAAACTTTTCTAGGAGCGGTCGGCGCGACAAAAGATAGGGCGCCGTAGACAAATCGGAGTGAATTTCCGACCATCTGCGAGCGATCGTCGCGGATTCAGGCACAAATAGCGTCCTTTTGTCGATGAACAAATAAGTTCTCCCGATTCGCCCGTTCTTGACCCGCCATCATCAAGTGCGGAAGGCCCTCGAGGGCAGATTGGTCGCTTCTTTAATATCTCGCAAACAAACTGGCAAATATTCCTCTATGCGATTGCACCTTGCATTCGCTGCGATGATTTCCTTGTTGTGTAGCTCATGCAGTTACAGTCTTCCGAAATAGCAGCCCGAACGTTCAACGGTCGTTTATCCGACTCCTCTGTCAATATTGCGACGCCTACTGTCGGTACTTCTGTTGGATGGTTCGTTGCGCACCAGAACGACAAATCTGTCTTCGTCCGCATTAAGATGTTGAATATGCAGGCCAATGGCCTCCGGCTCTTCAACGGGGTCATAGGAGAGGGACGGCGGCCGATCTCTGGGACAGGCTCTGGATGACTCCGGCCTCAGGCGGGTACGGCCCCTCCGCCGAAGCGTAACCATCGTTACGCCTCGATTCGCAACATACAAGGTGGTTATGGGGACATCAAGCCGCAGCGATTCGTCCTAATGGTCCCGAACCCTTCGCCTCGGCCCGCATTTTGTCCCAGACGGGCAGCCAGTCGCTTCCACACCTACCCTGACAAGAGAAGCTAAGCTTCTCGATCCCCAGGGCCGCGCCGCATTCGGGACAGATACAGTTCACAATCGACGATCTCACACTTTCGTTTGAACGCCCGGGAATGGGTAAACGGGTAAATTTCGTAATCGAGATCATTTCACTGCCTCCTGAAATCGGAGATTCGACTTACTTTCGCAAGCATCAGTTGCAATTTCCGTTCCGTTGGTCGAGGGGTGGGACGTGATAGGTTTGAAGGCCGTGAATCACTCGAATCGGCGCATTGGTGAGAGCCCTGGTGGTTGAGTCAGATAGCCGGGATCGTGATAACCGTCACCAACTGTCAGATTAACGACGGACGTCGAATTGCCGACACACTTCGCGACCAAAGATCGCGGAACCTAGTCTGACAGAGCGACATTCACACCGCTTTGCCTATGATTGTGGTTTGGCAAAGTGCGTGCAATAGTCCAAGTGAACCACTAACCTGGCAGAGACTTGAACTCGAAGCTTCAGGTAGCGCGAGGTTCAGTTCGGCAAGGGTCTCAAGCTCAAGCCGAAAGCGAGGTCAAACATGAAGGGCAAGGGAATTAGTTGTCGAAATCCGCTTTGGCGTCAAGAACTATTCGTCCGTGCTAGCAGACAATCGCGACTAGGTACATGGCGGGATCTCTGCGAATTGAGACGCTCAGTCGCTGGACGATCTCGCTTCAGCAAGATTGATCCTGCACACTCCCTTTGATTTCCGTGATTCTTCATCATCGCAGACACGAAGAAAGGTGCAGAGGCAACATCAGGAGTTATTGACTTATGGAAGCGACGGCTCTGCAAACCAATCACGCAGAAGAGCTGGTTCAGGGTTCTCACGAAAGCGCCATCCAGGAGATGATGCAGATCATCGCTTGCCGCAAGCGGTCTTTCCACCTAATTGCAATGCAGATACTCGGAAATGTCGCGGATGCAGAAGACGCAGTTCAGGACGCACTTCTCTCTGCTTTCCAGCACTTGGGCCAGTTTCAAGGGCGAGCCCAGATGTCCACATGGCTGACGAGGATCGTCATCAACTCTTCGGTGATGAAAATTCGTCGCAGATCTCGCCATTCGCACATTTCCCTCGATCAGGTGAGCGAAGAGAACGACCAGACACTTGCAGATACAATTCCGGAACATCGTCCGGGTCCCGAAGAAGTCCGCCGAGAGCGAGAACTCGCAGAGCTGCTCTCACAGCTGGTGAGAAGGCTATCACCGGTTCTACGCACCACACTCGAACTGCGCGCTGTGGCTGGAATGAGCATTCGGCAAGCGGCCGATTTGTTGGAGCTGGGTGAGGGAACAGTCAAAGCTAGGTCATCAAGAGCGCGCGCCAACCTCAAACGAATGATGCAAGCGAAGACTCAGCCAAAAAGACAATCCCTGCTCTAGAGTCATGGCGCAGTTCGATGGCGGGCTTGGTCTCACTGACCGCAAATGGTCTAGATCGTCGAGCTACCGCCACCAAGCTGGGCAACCCGAGCCTCCGATTTGTCGTGTGCGCGAGACGCGCGGGTGTCGAAATGACGTCGCGCGGTCTTCACAGCGACACCTGAGTCGCTCGCGATCGTTGGCAAAGGGATTCGGGCGTCCCGATTCAGCTGATGTATCGACCATCCGAGCTCCTGGGCATTTGGCCATCATCGTGCACTGAAAGAGGAATCGCGTACGGAGATATTGGAAATGATTAAGTGGAAACGCAAAGGACTGGTGCTAACCGTCGCACTCTTTGCGGCAAATCAATTCACCAAAATTCCGGTTGGCTGGTTTTACTGAATCGGAGCAGCGCTTGCCGGGGGCGTTACCCCCCTTGGCGATAAGTTTCCAGGTACCTGCTAGAAAGCTTGTCATGACTAAATTCATCGTGATTACCGGAGCATCAAAGGGCATCGGCCGTGCCGCCGCAAACGTTTTGGTCGAACAGGGCTGGTCAGTCATTGGCGTAGCTCGCACATCCCCACAAACGTTCCCGGGCCTTTTCATCGAGGCAGATCTCGCAGACCAGAATCTTACTCAAACTCTCGCCATCGACCTGGCCGCTCGCAAAAACGTGCTCGGGATAGTTAACAACGTCGGCATCGCAAGGCATGAGGAGCTTCACGATGTGGATTCGAACACATTTGCCAAGATCATGGATTTGAACGTTCGCCCGGCGCTGCAACTCACTCAAGCTTTGCTACCCGGTATGCGGACCGCGCGATTCGGTCGCATTATCAATGTGACCAGCCTTGTCACACGCGGGTTCGCATATCGTGCAAGCTACGCGGCAGCAAAGGCAGCACTGGAAAGCCTAACGCGCACTATGGCGATTGAGCTTGCATCCGATGGCATTACCGCAAACGCTGTCGCACCAGGCCCGACGGAAACAGAACTATTCCGTGCCAACAATCCGCGAGGTAGTGAAGGAGAGGCTCGGTATTTGACTAAAGTGCCCATGAGACGCTTCGGGCAACCCGGCGAAATCGCTGCGGCAATCGCATTTCTTGCCGGAGAAAAGGCGGCGTTCATCACAGGCCACACGCTATTTGTGGATGGAGGTGCGAGCCTCGGCACTCTCTAGCGCAACTAAAACCCGCAGACCCGCTCCCGCGCTGACTGTCGACTTGTACGATTTGCTGTGAAAGGCCGAGGATATCGCAGCGAATGAGGTGGCAAACACCGCAATGCCTTAAGCCTCCAGCTCGAGCTCATCAAATCGACGCCACTTGTATATCCAGATCGAGATGCACCAGCACAGTGCGAAGAGCACAACGATGCAATATCCGAGCGTCCCGAAGTTCTTGTCGAGCTTGCCCACCACATCCCAGAACATTCCCTGCCGATGGAACTGTCCGGCCAGCAGGCCAAGCGCTTCAATTCCACCGACCACCATGGCAACAACAGCGGAGACCAGTGTAATGGTCATGTTGTAGTAAAGCTTCCGAATCGGCTTGACGAAGGCCCACCCATACGCTCCGAGCATAAGGATGTTATCCGTCGTGTCGATCAGCGACATACCCGCCGCAAAGAGCGTCGGAAACACCAGAATGGACCAGAGGGACAACCCTTTCGAAGCTTCGGCGGCCGAGATTCCTAAAAGTCCGATCTCTGTCGCGGTGTCGAACCCGAGACCGAACAACAGACCAAGCGGATACATGTGCCAGCTTCGGCTGATGAGCGCGAACATCGGCCGGAAGACTCGAGAGAGAAAACCGCGGCTGCCAAGCAGCAGGTCAAAGTCCTCCTCGACGTAACGTTCGCCGCGTCGAACTCGCCGGAAGGCGAGATAAACGGAACGCAGCACAACCAGATTGACAATCGCGATTGCAAACAGAAATAAGGTTGACGTCAATGTGCCGACCAGGCCGCCGATGTGTCTCACCGCGTCCATCCGATGCTGGAGCGAAAGCGCTGTAGCGGCAATAGCCGCAGAACCCAGAACAACAACGGTCGAATGGCCGAGCGAGAACAGGAAGCCGACCGCCACCGGGCGTTTGCCCTCCTGCATCAGCTTTCGGGTCACATTATCGATCGCCGCGATATGGTCAGCATCTACAGCATGCCGGAGCCCGAGGCTGTAGGCGAGAAAAGCAGTGCCCACTAAAGCGGGATAGTGGTGGAACGCAAAGAAGGCCCATAGCCACGCCGACAGATTGAAGACAAGCAACACCGCGTAGATTTCCCCAATCTTCCTGCGAGTGTGGCCCGCTACGTCGTTGAACAGTGCTTGAATAGTGCTTTGCATGCGTCAATCCTGAGTAAAACTCTAAAACCCGCAAACTAAATCAGATGCCGTTCCCTCGGTTGCAGAAGCATGAGAGTAACGATGATGGCAGGCACGAAAAAGATCAGTGAGCCGATCACTTCAGGCGGTTCCGGTACGCAGTCCGAATGGAAACAGCTATGGATCCAAGTCGTTGGACGCCTCGAGTTGTGGTGTGTCGAGGCTCAGGTATGTCATGCCACGCACGTCAAGGAACACGCGCTGGCGAACATTTACAAGACGAAGGAGTACGTGCTCGCAAACAGCGCATCGCGCCACGACGCCGGGGCACAGCATATATAGATGCGCCTCGGCAAAGGGCCTTGTTGCGCCGCAGTGCGCACACTGCCCCTGTGAAGCTGTAACATCCATGGAGAATACTTTGCTCAATTCACCAGCGGCAGCATTGCCGTCGAGGTAGTCGTAGGTATGTGAACTCATTGTCGATCTCCCGTGGGCCCAAAACGCTCCGTCCTGATCTTGTCAGAGGTGTTGCCAGAGGCACTAAGGAGGCCAGCAGTACTTTCAACGAACGATGTGGGGCCGCAAACATAGCAAGTTGGCGCGAGACTTGAGGGCCAGGTTGTGTTCGCAATCAGAGCGGCGTCGATGCGGCCGGGCGGTCGCGGCCAACCCTTCGGAACAAGTCGCGTATAGGCGTACGTAATGCTCATAGAATACTCATGACTTGGTAGCGCCTCTAGTTCATCTCGGTACAAAACCGCCTCCGGTTCTCGCACGGAATACAACAATCGAAAAGGTGCAGCGATACCCGTAGACAGACGTGACCGAATCATAGCCATGAGTGGAACGATGCCGGACCCCCCCGCTACCAGCTGGATCGGCTCAGTTTGTTGGGTCCGCCACACGAACCAGCCGCCGATCGGGCCTCGCAACTCCAGACGATCGCCGACTGTAAGTTCTTGCGTCAGATAGGGTGAGACTTCGCCATCACGCAGTCGTTCGACGGTTAATTCAATGTGGGTGTCAGAGTTCGGCGGAGAGGCGATCGAATATGACCTGACTGCCGAGTATCCATCGGAGGCCGTCAAACGCACGTCAACGTGCTGGCCTGCGATGTGACCCGGCCAATCTGAGACCTTGAGCGCGATCGTGCGTGTCGTTGGAGTTTCATCGTGAAGAGCAACAACCAATCCGACGCGCCACATCACTCGTCCCCCGAATAACGCTGCTCACGCCATGGGTCCCCATAATTGTGGTAGCCGAGGCTCTCCCAAAAGCCGGGTCTATCGTGATGCAGCAGCGTAATGCCTCGCACCCATTTGGCGCTCTTCCACAAATAA
>Ga0210410_10005572_pt1 | contig 10950 bp, 13 predicted proteins | sample IncBWC4MmetaG_FD_161058 | JGI IMG/M metagenome (GOLD analysis project Ga0210410, IMG submission 161058) | Forest soil microbial communities from Barre Woods Harvard Forest LTER site, Petersham, Massachusetts, United States - Inc-BW-C-4-M | ecosystem: Environmental > Terrestrial > Soil >... | reverse complement strand
CGGCCTGTTGATGGCTGGCTCAGTAACGGGCGCAGGGACTGCCCCCCAACCCGATAGATGCTGAGCGAGATCGCCGCGTTCGATTGTAAGAGGATTCATGTTGGCTCGCTCGTTTTCGAAGGGCTTCAAGCACGCGTGATCGTGCAGTTGAAGACGTGATCGTGCAGTTGAAGAAAAGTAAAACCGTTTTTAATGGCAGCCGAAAGCGGCGGATTTATATTGTTCTGGTGAACGGGCGGCGATGGCAAGCCATCTTCGTTGTCAGCGCGGGGGCAATTTCGGCGGAGTAAACCCATGCGCAAGACTCTTCTCATCGCGACGATCCTCGGTGGCGCGCTCGTGTCCGTCAGCGCCGTCGGCAATGCAGACCCCGTGAATTCCGGGCTGACCGTCTATGGCAACGCGCCGATCGGCCATTTGCAGCCCCGCGCCCAGCAATTCACGCCGAATTCGTCCGCCGTCCAGGCCGAGCAGCAGCAGCAGGCGGTCCAGGATGCGCAGGAGCAGAAGCTCGATGAACAGCTCGACAAGCAGTTGAACATCTGCCGCGGGTGCTGACGCGCGCTCGGCGGAAAAGCTGTGCCTCACTTCTGAAATCTGAAGGGGCCTGACGGCCCGTCGCCACGCGGCCAGTTCCATGCTATGCTTTAGCGACAAGGCAGCATTGGAGCTTGCAGATGAGCGCCAACATATCCCTGGCATTGCTGACGGTCGGTTCCATCATATCGATGTACCTTGCCGGTCGAATTGCCGAACGTCGAGGACGCAGCTTCAAAATCTGGGCCTGGATTGCTGCGGTTATCGGTCCGCTCGCGCTCCCGCTGGTGTTCTTGTTCCCGAACTTGCACGGAAAGAACGGCGACCATGCCTGACGGCGCCGGGCACGAAAAGCGTTGAAACACTTTCGAGCTGGGACGCTTCCAGAAGATAAGTGACGCCTACAGCGTTTTCGAGCGAAGTGGACACCCGTTCGCGTGAAGAAAACGCGTCAAAACAAGAATCTAGAGCTTCGGTTCTGATTCAATCAGAACCGAACATGCTCTAGTCGGCGGTTGGCGTCAGGGCGTATTGCTTCAGGATGCGAAACCGGGAATCGGCCGCGTCCTGGCGGCACAGCGCGATACGGTCGATCGCAAGCCGCCTGAGGCCGAGCGCGGCAAAGCGATCGCGCAGCATCGTCAGCACCGGTTGGCGTCGCCCGGCGTCGAGGCGGCCGGTCAGCGTCATGTGGAAGCGAAAATCTTCCAGCACGTAAGGATAGCCCCAACGATCGAGATAGTCGCGTTGCCGCGCCGTCAGGGCGGCGGGATTGCGCCGCGCCCGGTCCTCCGGCGCGAGCGGCGCGCGGAAGCCATCGAAGTCGCGGACGCAATCGGCGGCCAGCCGCTCAAGTTCGGCCGCGGGCTCGGCCGGCACCACCGCGATGAAGCCGCTGATCGAATCGACGACCGGCCTGATCAGCGGAATCCGCCGGGGCGCGCGGGCAAAGACTTCGCAAGCGCCAAGAAGTTCAGTCTCGGTCTTGCCTTGGGCCAGCGGCAGCGGCGCCTTCAGCGTGGCATGGAAGCCGTATTTACGGGGATCGCGGGTCAGCTCGCGCCAATCCGGCACAATCTTCATAACCTCGTCGAGGAAGGGCAGGTCGGTGCCGCCGTAGGCATCATAGCCCAAGTGCTGCGCGCCGAAGCGATCGAGATCGCTGCCGGCGGCGGCTACATAATAGATCGCATAGCGGGGAAAGGCGGTCATCACAGCAGCATAAAGCCGCCTCACTCGGCCGCAACCGCCTCGCGCCGGGCGACCGGAGAATGGATCAGGCGGCTCGCGTCGGTCAAATGAACCAGGCGGCCCGCGGCGATGACGGCGACGATGCGCGGCCGCAGCGGCACTTCGTCATCGACGAGGAGGATATCGGCGCGATATCCCTCCGCCAGAACCCCTCGGTCCGTAAGTCCGGCAGCCCGGGCCGGGCCAGCCGCGATCAGGTCCCACGCGGCGGCCAGCGGCAGCACGCCATCGGCGGCGAGCCGGAACGCGGCCAGGAGCTGCGCCGGATAGTAATAATCGGAGGCCAGCACCGAGCACAGGCCCTTGGCGATCATGTCGGACGCCCGCGTCCACCCGGTATGGCTGCCGCCGCGCACCACATTGGGCGCGCCGAACACGATGGCGTCGCCGGCCTCGGCCGCGGCGCGCGCGGTTTCCTCGTTGACCGGGAATTCGGCGATCTTCACGCCCATGCCGCGAAAGCTTTTGCGCATTTCCGGACTGTCGTCGTCATGCGAGAGCATCCGCACATCAGCGCCTCGCGCCGCTTCCGCCAGCCGCGCGATCGAGGCGGGGACCTCGTCGGCACGGGCGACGACGCGCTCCACCAGGGCATCGAACGCGTCGCCGGAAAGGCCGGTGCGCTCGACCATGCGGCTGCGCTTTTGCGGCTTGGTCAGGTTGGCGACCGTCGAATCCATGTGGTCGTTGAACGCGAACAAATCGATGCGCCCGTCGGTCAGCCATTGACGGATTTCGGCCTCGGCATCGAGGTTATAGGTTTCCTGGCGGAGGTGGAAGCGGGTGTCCGCGGCGAGCTGGGGCCGCATGGTCTCGATCGCCTCGAGCAAAACCTTCGCGTTATCAGCGCTGCGAAGGCCCGGCTCCCACGACCAGGTCGTGGCATGAAAAACGGTGGTGATGCCGTTGGCGATCGCCTGCCGGTCGCTGTCGTAGAGCGCCACGTCGGCGGGAAAATCCACGCCGGCGCGCGGCATCATCTGCCGTTCGAACGCATCGCCATGCAGGTCGATGATTCCAGGCAGCACCTTCAGGCCGCTGGCATCGAGGCCCAGGGAAGCGCGGCCATGGCGAGCGCCGGCCGGGCCGATTTCGCCGTCCTCGATCCCCAGGCTGGTTTCAACGAATTCGCCGCCGAGGAGCGCCCGGCCGCCTTCGAAAAGAATGTCGGTCACAATGCTGCACTTCGCTGCGGGAGGGACGATCGGCTTGACGTGGCCGCAGCCTCGTATTTTGCCAGGAAATCCTCGACCGGCAGTTTGCGGAAGTCGGGCAGCGCCTTGCGCAGGGCCTCATGGCTCCAGTCCCACCACGAAAGCTCCGCCAGCCGGTTGGCCACCTCTTCGGGAAACCGCCGCCGGACCGTCCGCGCCGGATTGCCCGCGACGATGGTGTAGGCCGGGACGTCCTTGGTGACGATGGCGCCGGCCGCGACCACGGCGCCGGTGCCCACGCTGCGGCCCGGCAGCACGACGGCGCCATGCCCGATCCAGACGTCATGACCGATCTGGACCCGATGCCGGCGCCGCCATTCGAAGAATTCGGCGTCGTCGCTCTCTTCCGGAAAATACGTGCTAGCGCGGTAGGTGAAGTGCGCCTGCGTCGCGCGGTGCATCGGATGATTGCCGGGGTTGATCCGGGTCATCGCGGCGATCGAGCAGAATTTTCCGATTCCTGCATAGGTGATCTGCGCGTCGTTCACGACGTAGGAATAATCGTCCATCGTCACCTCCTGCAGAATCGTCCGCGCGCCGACTTCGCAATAGGCGCCAAGCCTGACGTCGTGCAGTTTCGCGCTTGGATCCACCGTCGGATCAACCGAAAGCATCTTGCCGGCCATGTGGGGCGTCCTCAAGCGATGGATAACGATCCGAAAAAGCACCAGGCTGCACCTCATCGATGGGCTTGATGACAATGTCATGACGATTGGATGACGGAGTACGCGGGTGTGGACGACTGCCGCACCGCAGCGCGACTGTCACATAACTGTCGAATCCAGAAGGTAGCGATGGAGGGAGTCGGAGCATGGTCCGGGAAGCCGGGAAGCGGTTTTCGAAAAAGATCGCGCTCAAACAACGAGCTGAGAGCATTGCATGCTGGTGGTGGATGGTTTGACGTGCCGGTTTGGCACCAAGACCGCGGTCGACAATGCGTCATTTTCGATTACGCCCGGCGGCTTTGTCGGGGTGATCGGGCGCTCCGGCGCCGGCAAGTCGACGCTGCTGCGCATGATCAATCGGCTCGCGGAGCCGACTTCGGGACGGATCGTTTTCGACGGCGTCGACGTCACGGCGCTTCGCGGCAGGGAGCTGCGGCAATGGCGCGCCCGCTCGGCCATGATCTTCCAGCAGTTCAACCTGGTCGGCCGGCTCGATGTTCTGACCAACGTGCTGATGGGGCGTATCTCCGAAATTCCATTGTGGCGCTCGCTGGCGCAACTCTGGCCCGAACAAGACCTCGCGGTCGCGATGTCGGCGCTGGAGCAGTTCGATATGGCGTCGCTGGCGGCGCAGCGCACCGACCAGCTCTCCGGCGGCCAGCAGCAGCGGGTCGCGATCGCGCGCGCCCTGGTCCAGGAGCCCGACATTATTCTCGCCGACGAGCCGATCGCCTCGCTCGATCCCCGCAACACCCGCATCGTGATGGATGCGCTGCTGCGCATCAACAAGCACTTCGGCATCACCGTGATCTGCAATCTGCATTCGCTCGATCTGGCACGCAGCTATTGCGACCGCCTGATCGGGATGGCCTCGGGCCGGGTGGTGTTCGACGGCGCGCCGGCCACCCTGACCGAGCACATCGCGCGCGAACTTTACGATCTCGAGGCCAATGAAGTGATGGGCACTGCACCGGCCGGCCCGCCCGCCGGTTCAACGATTCCGGCTCTCGGCACCGCTGCCGCGGCCTGAAGATCCGTCCGTCGCCAATGCGGTCTCGCGAATTTGCAGGCAATCGACTTCCACACTGAAAACAAAGAGGACGCCATGATCAACCGTCGTACCGTTATTGCCGGCTCAGCCATGCTGGCATTCACCGCCACCGCCGCCTTTGCGGAGGACTGGAAGGCGAAATACCCGGAGATCACCTTCGCGGTGATTCCGGCCGAGAACGGCTCCGGCGTGACCGAGCGCTTCACGCCGTTCGTGAACTATCTGTCGAAGGAACTCGGCGTCAAGGTCACGCTCCGCGTCGCCAACGACTATGCCGCCGTCATCGAAGGCCAGCGCGCCGGCAACATCCACATCGGCTATTACGGTCCGGCGTCGTTTGCGCGTGCGCGCGTTACCGGCGTCAAGACCGATGCGTTCGTGATCGATGTCAACGCCGACGGTTCCAAGGGCTATTATTCGGTGTTCTACGTTCTGGCCAAGAGCCCGTACCACAAGATCGAGGATCTGAAGGGCAAGAACCTCGGGCTGGTCGACCCCAATTCGACTTCCGGCAACAATATGCCGCGCTTCAAGATGAACCAGATGGGCATCGACCCCGATACCTACTTCTCGCAGGTGCTGTTCACCGGGAGCCATGAAAACGCGGTGCTGGCGCTGGCGCAGGGCACGGTCGACGTCGCCGCCAACTGGTGGAACGCGGAAGACGATTCCAACCTGACGCGCATGCTCGCCAAGAACATGGTCAAGTCGAGCGACGGCACCCCGCTAAAGAAGGAAGACTTCCGCATCATCGTGAAGTCGGACCTCATCATCAACTCGCCCTATGCCTATCTCAGCGACCTGCCGGACGACATGAAGGCCGCGATCAAGAAGGCGTTCCTGGAAGCTCCCGAAAAGGACAAGGACGCGTTCAAGAAGCTCTCCGACGGCAAGAACCTGCCGTGGCAGCCGATCGCCAACGACGACTACAACAAGACCATCGAGCTGATCAAATTCGTGGACAATCTGCGCAAGAAGGCGTCCTGATCGAAAGGACACGAAAACTGAGCCGGGTCCTTTCGACCCGGCTCTTTTGTTTGCCGACATCTCCTTCACCGATGGCCTGAACCAAACACCGCATGACCGTCGCCGTCAGCATTCTTCCGAGCCAGCAACTGGCCACGCTCAACGCGGCCTATCGCAAGGCGGTGGCGCGCAAGCGCCTGCGCGTCACGCTGGGGGCGGCGGCGTTTCTCGCCGCGCTTGCGGTCGCTTCGGTCGGGGCGGAAGTGAACTTGCGGACGTTGTTTGGCTATTTCGGCCACTTCGTGAGCTATTTCGACCGCATCGCCACGCTAGACAACGGCCAGCGGGTCTGGACCGATATCGGCGAATGGCTCTGGGGCTGGCGCAAATGGTCGTTTTATCTCGGTGAGACCATCCTGATCAGCTATGTCGGCACGGTCTCGGGCGCTGTGCTTGGTTTTGCGCTGAACTTTCTGGCGGCGGAAAATACCTCTCCGGCAACCTGGCTGCGTATCGTCGTCAAGCGGCTGATGGAGTTCTGCCGCACAGTCCCGGATATCGTGTTCGCGCTGATCTTCGTCATCGCCTTCGGTCTTGGTCCGATGGCGGGCGTTCTCGCCATCACCATCCACACCATCGGCGCGCTCGGCAAGCAATTTTCCGAGATCGTCGAGAACATCGACATGAAGCCGGTCGAGGGGGTGCGATCCACCGGCGCCGGCTGGATCTCCTGCATGCGCTTTGCGGTGCTGCCGCAGGTCGCGGCGGGCTTTGCCAGCTACACCTTGCTACGGTTCGAGATCAACGTGCGCGGCGCCTCGGTGATGGGTTTTGTGGGCGCCGGCGGCATCGGGCAGGAACTCGTGGTCGCGATCCGCAAGTTCTATTACTCGGATGTCAGCGCCATTCTGGTGATGATCATCCTCACCGTCTTCGTCATCGATATCGGAACGGGCTGGATACGCACCCGGCTGTTCGGCAGGGAGCGGCGCGCATGAGCAAACTGCCCGCGCCCGACATGGAGGGCCTTTACACACGGCATCCCGGGGTGTTCGACCGGCCGCTATCGGCGCGGCTTGCGACGCCGCTGATGCTGCTCGGCGCGTTTGCGATTTTTGCCTACGGGCTGGTTCATCTCGGTTTCTCGCCGGCGCGGATGCTGGCGGGCCTGCACCAGCTCGGCTGGATCACGATGATGATGATCCCGCCCGATCCCGGTTCCTCGCTGCCGCTTTATCTGAAGGCGCTCGGCGAGACCCTGTCGATCGCGCTGCTCGGCACCACGCTGGCCGCGTTGTTCGCGCTGCCGGTCAGCCTGCTGGCGGCGAGGAACATCGTGCCGTCCAATATCTTCCGCTTTCCGGTGCGGCGATTCCTCGATTCGATCCGCGGCGTCGACACGCTGATCTGGGCGCTGGTCTGGATCAACGTCGTCGGTCTGGGTCCGTTCGCCGGCGTGCTGGCGATCGCGGTGTCGGATTTCGGCGCGTTCGGAAAACTGTTCTCCGAGGCGATCGAGGGCGCCGACCAGAAGCAGGTCGAAGGCATCCGCGCCTCCGGCGGCAACGCGCTGCACGAAATCCGCTTCGGCCTGCTGCCGCAGGTGTTGCCCGTGATCGCGGGGCAGGTGCTGTACTTCTTCGAGTCGAACACGCGCTCTGCGACCATTATCGGCATCGTCGGCGCCGGCGGCATCGGGCTGCAGCTTGCCGAGCAGATCCGGGTGCTGGAATGGCAGAAGGTGTCGTTCCTGATCCTGATGATCCTGATCGCGGTCGCCGCGATCGACTGGATCTCCAGCAAGCTCCGCTTTGCCATCATCGGCCGCCGCGCGGTGGTGTGAGGCCACGACGGGTGGCCTCATGGTTCTCCCGGCGATGCGAAGCGTCGTTCGGAGACGCGCGAAGACGCGCTCCTCACCATGAGGGTCTGGCATCTCACCTGAACAAGCAAGCTTTCAGACCTCATCCTGAGGAGCGCGCTCTCCCGGCAGCGCACTTGCGCTGTCCGGTGCGCGCGTCTCGAAGGATGAATGCCACGATGCCGGAACACGCCTTAACTATTCTCCACCACGAATTCGACGCGCTCGGCGGCGAAGCGCGAGCGCTTGGTCGCGAGCGGGGTCCCGTCGGTAGCGATGTCGGTGCTGTCGACCACCAGCACCGGACGCCCCAGCGCAAGCTCGAGCCGCGCCGCGTCGGTCGCGTCCGCGATCGCTGCCGTGACGTGCGTCGAGGCCCGGCGATAGTCGCGGATGCCGAAATGCGCCAGCAGTTTTGTCATCGAGCGCATGCGGTCATAGATCCGCGCGGCCTCGGGGAAGCGCTCCGCGCCGAGCCAGATGGTGCTGACGCAGATCGGGGTGCGATCGGCCAGCCGCAGCACTTCGATCCGGATCAGCGGCGCGCCGGTCTTTAGCGCCAGCAGGCGGGCCAGTTCGCGGCTCGCGAGTTCTTCGGAGGCGCCGATCAGCCGGCCGTCCGGCTCGCGGCCGCCGGCGCCGACGATTTCCGAAAACCGCGTACGCGAGCGCAGGGGATAGGCGATCTTGGCGGCTTCGACATAGGTGCCGCTGCCGCGTTCGGCCCGCACCAGGCCGCGCTCGGCCAGCGTCGCCAGCGCCCGCCGCACCGTATGGCGGTTGACGCGGTAGGTTTCGGCGATCTCCATCTCGCCCGGCAGTTTCTCGCCGGCGGCGAATGCGCCACTGGCGATGCCGCGCTCGATGCCGTCGGCGACCTGCCGCCACAGCGCCACCCCGGAGGCTGCGTCCTGGATGCTCATGGCGTGGAACCGCTCATGTGGTTGAGAGAGGGGGCATCGGAAAAATCATGGCCTTGTCACGAAACAGTCATGGCGCAACGCTATCAAGTTGTCTAGTATCATAGACAACTTGATTCCGGCAAGGACCATGTTCGAGAAGGCTCGTATGACCGCAGGCGTCGAAAACGGTAAACAAATCCAGCGCCAGGCGGCGATGGCGGTGCTGGCGCATTCCGATGCGGCCGCCATTGCCGGCTGTCTCGGCGCCATCGCCGTGCCGGCCTACGAGGATCTGCGCGAGCCGGAGAACGGTCTCGTGATGGTGCGCGGCCGCATCGGCGGCGACGGCGCGCCGTTCAATCTCGGCGAGGCCACGGTGTCGCGCGCGGCGGTGCGGCTGGCGAGCGGCGAGGTCGGCTTTGGCTATACGCTCGGCCGCGACCGGCAGAAGGCCCGGCTGATCGCGCTGTGCGACGCGCTGGTGCAGTCGAATGAATTCGCCAGTGTGGTGGAAACGACGGTGCTGGTGCCGCTGCGCGCGGCGATCGCCGCCGACGAAGACCGGAAGGCGCGGGAGACCGCGGCGACGCGGGTCGATTTCTACACGCTGGTGCGTGGGGAAGGCTGAAGCGATGACGACATTTGCCGAACTTCCCGCAGGGTTTGCCGACAAGGTGTTGTCGGCGCAATCGACCTTCCGTTCCGTGATGGATGCGATGGCGCGCCCCGGCAGCGTCCAGCGGATCGTGGCCACAAGCGGCGCGCCGTCGCCGCTCATGCGCGGCACGGCGGCAATTGCCCTGACCTTGTTCGACCACGACACGCCGGTCTGGCTCGATCCCGCGATGTCCGGGACGTCGGACGTGACGAAGTGGCTGAAATTCCACACCGGCGCGCCGGTCATCGCGGATTCCTCGATCTGCAGCTTTGCGCTGATCGGCGACGCCCGCTCACTGCCCGCGCTGGATCGTTTTGCGTTCGGCAGCAACGAATATCCGGACCGGTCGACCACGCTGATCCTGCAGGTCGGGAGCCTGACAGAAGGCTCGCACTTCGAACTGCGCGGACCCGGCATCGATGGCACGGCCGCGCTGCGGGCCAGGGTCCAGCCTGCCGACCTGTTCGAGCAGCTTGCCATCAACGCCGTGCTGTTTCCGCGCGGCATCGATGTCGTGCTGGTGGCGGACGATGCCATTGTCGCGATCCCGCGCACCACGCGGCTTGCCGCGAAGGGAGACTGAACCATGTATGTCGCCGTCAAGGGAGGCGAGCGCGCCATCGAGAACGCCCATCGGCTGCTGGCGCATGAGCGCCGCGGCGATCCCGGCGTCGCCGAGGTGACGCTCGACCAGATCTCCGGCCAGCTCAGCCTCGCCGTCGACCGCGTGATGTCCGAGGGCTCGCTGTACGACCGCGAACTCGCGGCACTCGCGATCAAGCAGGCGCGCGGCGACATGATCGAGGCGATCTTCCTGGTGCGCGCCTTCCGCGCCACGCTGCCGCGATTCGGCGCCACCGAGCCGGTCGATACCGGCGAGATGCAAGTGCGCCGGCGGATTTCCTCGACCTTCAAGGATATTCCGGGTGGCCAGATTCTGGGCCCGACCTTCGACTACACCCATCGGCTGCTGGACCCGCAGCTTGCCGAAGGATTTGTGCCCGAGGCGCCCGCGACCGCGGACGCATCCACCGCGGCGATGCCGCGCGTCACCGACATTCTCGGCCGCGACGGCCTGATCGAGCCGTCGCCGCAGGCCGATGCCGATACGCCGGTCGGCGACCTCACGCGCGAACCGCTGAGTTTTCCCGCCGACCGCGATCTGCGGCTGCAGAACCTGGCGCGCGCCGACGAGGGCTTTCTGCTGGCGCTGGGTTATTCGTCGCAGCGCGGCTACGGCCGCAACCATCCCTTTGCCGGCGAAATCCGCTTCGGCGAGGTCGAGGTGGAATTTTTCGCCGAGGAAGTCGGCTTCGCGGTGCCGCTCGGCGCCATCGCGCTGACCGAATGCCAGATGGTCAACCAGTTCAAGGGCTCGGCCACCGAGGCGCCGTGCTTTACCCGCGGCTATGGGCTCGCCTTTGGGCAGAGCGAGCGCAAGACCATGTCGATGGCGCTGGTCGACCGCGCCCTGCGCGCCCGCGAACTCGGCGAGGAAGTCTTGGCGCCCGCGCAGGACGAGGAATTCGTGATGTCGCATTCCGACAATGTGCAGGCGACCGGCTTTGTCGAGCATCTCAAGCTGCCGCATTATGTCGACTTCCAGTCCGAACTCGGCCTGCTGCGAAAATTGCGCAGGGAGTTTTCGGAAATGTCGGATGATTCCGCGCCGATGCAGGAGGCCGCGGAATGAACGCGCCGACCTACAATTTCGCCTATCTCGACGAGCAGACCAAACGGATGATCCGCCGCGCCATCCTGAAGGCGATCGTGATTCCCGGCTATCAGGTGCCGTTCGCCAGCCGCGAAATGCCGATGCCCTATGGCTGGGGCACCGGCGGCGTG
>Ga0210410_10005570_pt1 | contig 10951 bp, 11 predicted proteins | sample IncBWC4MmetaG_FD_161058 | JGI IMG/M metagenome (GOLD analysis project Ga0210410, IMG submission 161058) | Forest soil microbial communities from Barre Woods Harvard Forest LTER site, Petersham, Massachusetts, United States - Inc-BW-C-4-M | ecosystem: Environmental > Terrestrial > Soil >... | reverse complement strand
CATCGATCTTGGTAATCGGCACGAAGATTTTCATGTCGTCCATCGCGTATTCCTTGTTGCGTTGTGATGGCGAGGCATCGTTAGCTTGTGCGCATGCGTGAATGAGCCGGCGCGCATCGCGCGTCGGCTGAAGGATGATCGTGTCTGGCAAGAAATTCCTGGCGGCGCGGCAACCGGACGCTAAGGCGGCCCAGACATCACCCATTGCCAGAACGCCACTTGCGCAAGCGAAGTGGAAAAAGGCCCAAAATAGTCAAGATTGCGTTGACGGGAACTTCCCGTAATGCTTGCATAGAGGAGTTATGGACTTCGCCGCCTGAAAACGATGGGGGGACATGCGGTTTATTGTTGGACGGCTTTGCGCCGGCACTGAGCACCACGGCAACAACAAGTCCCTGAATTGATCGCCCAACGGGAGCATCCCGTGACAACCGATCCTGAAAAGCCGAACACGTCTGCCGATGCCACCGCGCGCTGGCGGCAATGGTGCAGCAACGGCTACGAGCATGTGCTCTTATTGGCGCTGGCGCTGTGGGTTGTCCGCGTGCCCGTCGTGACGACGCTCTTGGGCTTGGTCATCCTGGATACCCTTCCCCAAGCGCAGGACATGTTCGTCGATCTCAATCAACTGAACGCGCAGCTTTTGTTCTCGCCTCTGCTGCTCTTTATGTGGGCCTTGCCAACCTACTATGCCGCTGCGGAGCTCCTGGAAAGCGACGCAAGATTTCAGAAGTATGCGAAAGGCTACCGGAATTTCTTCGACAAAATGGAATTATGGGATACCGCGAGTCCTCGGTATCCTCATCTTCGTGGCGCTTACCATCTGCATCTGGAAATCCTACCACATTACGCCGCCAATCACTGATCCGAATGCCGACCTTAATCTCGCCCAAAGGGAACTGCTTTCCCACGCCGTTATGCTGCTGCTCGCCGCGGGAGCCTTCGCCGCCTGCATTCTCAAGTTCCCCAGGCTTGCCGACATTTATCGCCAGCGCCTGATCCAGCGTTTCGTTCAGCGCGTGCTCCCGGGCTCGCGGTGGCTCACGCTTCTTCTCGTCATCTTTTTCGGAATTCTTGCGGTTCTTATCATATTCCCGGTGCGCGTGGCCGAATGGTTTCCGCGCGGACAATCCATTCCTTTCATCTTAGGCGGCTGGGTGCCGTTTTTGTCGTATCTTGGCAGCATCGGCCGGCGGCTGCGTTTTCCGGTCATCGGCGCGCTTGGCGCTCTGGTCGTCGCGTTGAATTCCTTCCTTGGCGACGATCACCCGGTGCGGCTGATCAACGCCGCCGAAACCGTCGGCCACTCCGTCGACATCGCGCCCATGCCGCTGCAGCAAGCGGTGGATTTATGGAGGACGGAGAACAATTGCGGCCCTCCTGCTGCTCCCGCGACTTGCCCGCGACCCATCGTGATCGCCGCGGCCGGCGGCGCCAGCCGGGCGGGCTTCTTCACGGCGACCGTCATCGGCAAGTTGATGTCGGAGGCCCAAACCCATGGCCTCGATCCGAACAAGGTGCGGAACCGGTTGTTCGCGATCTCGAGCGTCTCCGGCGGCTCCATGGGCGCCGTCATGGTGACTGCCGCGCTCGCCGCCAAGACCGACAGCACGGATCAACCCTGCGTTCAATCCGGTATGCCGCTCTGGTGGGGAAGCAAGATCGCCAATTGGCGCGACTGCCTTGAAGTGCTGACAAGCGGCGATTTTCTCACCCCGGTCATCGTCGGCCTGACGTTCCACGACGCCTTCAGCTTTCTGCTGACCCGCGATCGGGCCGCGGTGCTCGAGGATTCGTGGCAGCGGCGATACACCGATGTGCTGACGCCCGCCGACCCGCCAGCGCAAAGCTCGAACTGCGAAGGCCTGGACTGCCCGCTTCAAACACTGCGGCCGCGGAGCGGCCATTGGATTCCCCTGCTGATCCTCAACGGCACTTCGGAAAAGACCGGGGGCCGCATCGTCACGACGCCGCTGGCCGCCCAATATGCCACCGCAAACGGCAAATGCACCGGCGGCTGCGAAGTGTTTCCGGGAGCGCGGAATTTTTACGAACTGCTGAGCGCCGAGAACAAGGCCCAATCCGCTTTTGACGATGTGCGGATAAGCACGGCCGCGCTGAATTCCGCGCGTTTTCCGATCATTTCGCCGCCGGGCGCCGTGCGCAATCCCGCAAACGACGTCGTCGATCGTGTTGTGGATGGCGGCTACTTCGACAATTACGGCATTACCAGCGCCACGGACCTGGTGGAGGCCCTTCACGCGGTGCGTCCTGAATTGGCGCCCACGGTGATCGTGATTACGAACGATCCAAGCGACGAACATTTTTCGGCGGACGGCGCGACGTCCACCGTCGATAGCCCGGCTGCGAAGAAGCAAGGGCCGCTCGGGAACCAGCCGGTTTCGGAATTTCTTCCCGATCTCGTGGCGCCTATTACGACAATCATGAATAACCGCAATCTGCGCGGCGTTATCACTTACGGACAATCCAGCAAAGAGCTGAATAATTTGGATCCGCACTGTGACTCGAAAAGCATCCATGTGGCAGTGTGGATCACCCCCATCTCTTTGAGCTGGTGGCTGTCCACGGTCGATCAGTTATCTCTACGCGACCAGACCGAGGGAACGGGAGAAAACAACCCGAATGCCCAGCAGCTTGAAAACATTTGGAAGGTTCTGGGCGCGACATCGGATTGCGTCCTAAAAAAAACTGAGACGCAATAGCCCCACCAGCGCGGCAGGCGGACTGCGGGCTTCGATAGCGCCCCGGCGCGGCGAAAGGTCAGAAGTGGTAGTTCACGCCGCCGCGCACGACCTGGAAATCGTCGCGGGCGAAATTGGCATTGATCGATGAGCGAATAGGCGAGCCGGCCAGCGTGAGCGCCGCCAACAGGTGCAACGGCTCGCTGCCAATTCGCCGCAATAGGCTGTCGCCCGCCCGTTCCCCTGCGCGCAAAGCACTCATGATGTCTTCGCGCTTTATTAACGCTTTGTTTGGTAATTCTGCGCCCGGGGGATGACGTCCCGAGCGACGAGGCAAGCGACGTGGGCAAAGCGCCGTTGCGGCGGATCGTGCCGCCGATCGTGCCGAAGAAAATCGCTCCGGTGGGACGGCCAAGGCTGTCCCTGCCGGTAAAGCCTATTTTGGGCGGCGGAATTCTGCTGGCCGCTTCGGTCGCCGCTTACTTCGCTTTGTCCTACTTCAACATCACCAAAGTCTCTCTCGGCCTGAGCGCCGCCCGGGCCCCGCACGCGGAGCCGGACAGGCGCTCCGGCTCCATTATCCTATCGTCTGGCGATCCCCGCGCCTGCCGCCGCCTGAAATTCGACAACACGACCGGCGCGATGAAGGACGAGGGCATGGGCCCGTGCACCGTAGACGGGCCCGGCGTCGCCGAGCGTCTGGGCCAAGTCTCGGATAGTTTTCAGCAGGGCAGATAATCGGCGCTGCCGAGCCCGATTGCGCCGGAGGCTCACCCTAACCTGCTGTCCCCGCTCCAATTTGAGTGTGACCTAGGTCAGCGCATACCGCCCTGTGGCGGTACAAACCGCGTGTGGACGAGAACAAAAACGATCCGACCTATTGCCGCCGCCGGGCCGAGGAATATCGCAGCAAGGCAGCGGCGGCTACGGATGCGCCGCTAAGGGCTGGGCTTGAGGCTATGGCCCGCGAGCTGGAGCAACGCGCCCGATGTCTGTCGACCGGGAAATGACGGGCGCGAGCGCGACATTCGATCGTCACTGCGTGCGGTGAACACAAATCCAATTCAATATTTCGATGCTGTGTAAAGCAGTGGCAAGTTCCATCGAAATCGTGCAAGCGGACTCTATAGCTGGGGACAATTTCTTCTTTTTTGCGGCCGTGCGATCCGGTTGCTGGCACTATGACGGCGGGGTGACATGTCGCGTTGGGGGACAACAAGCATGAAAAAAACTGCGCTGCTTGCTCTTTTCCTTATCACTGTCTCGTATCCGGCGATGGCGAGACATCGCCACGCCGATCGGGACCGGACTCCGAGCGAGCAACCGCATTTTACCTGCGACATGGTGCGTGCCTATGTTGCGCAGGTCGGCTTGGCACAGGCTAAAGCGATGGCCGAGAATGCCGGCGTGACGGAAGCGGATAAGCGGCACGCTGTGCAGTGCCTGGAAAAGAAAGTTTAAGCGGCGACCTCACCTTCGGCGTCGGCTTTACACTTCAGGTCGACGCCGTCTTTTCGCATCAGCAATGAGCTGCATCGCGCCTGCAAACGCCGCGTGAGCACGCCACGCTTTGAATGGCGTCAAACCATTTTCACTTCCGCCATCGCGCCCAGTTCCCGCCCCTGCCTCTTCGCCCAGGATCGAATTTCTCGCCGCCGAACTGCGCCATGAATATCTCGGCGTCGGCACGCTCTGAGAAGCAATAGACATTGAACCATTCGCCATCGCGAGCAACTGAATGCCCGCGTGGGTTCTCCTCCACTCGCCCGGGAAGAGGGATGCCGGCTTACTGGACCTTCAAACCAGCCTTGTCGATGACCGCCTTATACATCGGCACTTCATGGGCGATACGCGCGCGAAATACCTCAGGGCCTTCGGCAACTACGGGAAGCCCAATCTTGACGAACTTTTCGCGGACATCCGGTCGGGCGAGAATTGAGGCAAGCTCCTTCACCAACCGGTCGACGATCGGCTGCGGCGTGCCAACCGGCGCGAGCAGCGCCTGGAATGTATCAGTCGAGGGACTCTTGATGCCCAGTTCGGCCAGCGTCGGCGTGTCGGGCAAATCCGACCATCGCTTATCGGCTGTCACCGCTAGCGACCGCACGCTGCCGAGCAAACTGCCCATCGATCCATAATTGCCCGCATACATGTCGACCTGACCGCCGAGCACGGCCGTCATCGCTGGACCCGCGCCGGTAAAAGGAATGTGGACGATGTCGATGCCGGCCGCCGATTTCAAAAGCTCCCCGGCAAGTTGCGGCGTGGTGCCTGCACCTGGACTAGTCCAATTCAGCTTCCCGGGATTGGCCTTCGCCTCGGCGATGAAATCCTGCATGGTGTTGATCTTGGACTGCTTAGGCACCACGAACAGATTCGGCGCAGCTCCGATCACCATGACCGGTACAAAGTCCTTGAATGGATCGTAAGCGACGTTCGCATAGAGACTCGGATTGACAACAAACGCGCTTGAACACCCGAGCAGCGTGTAACCGTCAGCCGGCGCTCGTGCGACAAAAGTGGCGCCAAGCGAGCCGCCAGCCCCGCCGCGGTTCTCGACGATCACCGGCTTACCGAGTGCCTCACCGAGTTCGGTGTTGATCAGGCGCATCGCGATATCGGTCCCACCCCCCGCCGGGAAACATGACACGATCGTCACCGGACGATTGGGATATTCGGCCCGTGCACCGGCCGACGGGATCGCCGCAACAACGGCTATGGCAAGACAAGCGATGCGCCGCCTAGTCTGAAATCCCCTCACGATTATCGAAATCATCGACATCTAAGTGCTCCAGGTGTTGTCGCAAAATGACCGGCGCTACGCTTCGCCCCGATTTGAGAGCCGATCAACTTCGGCCAGTTCGGCGGCATCCAGCCGCCACCTGCTCGCCAACACGTTTTGCCGAACCTGGGCCGCCGTACTCGCACCCGCGATCACGCAGCCGACCACTGGCTTCGACAACAACCAGCCGAAGGCGAGTTCGAGAAGCGAATGGCCGCTTCCCGCACTGAATGCGCGCAAGTTTTCGACGATGCGAAAATTCTCGTCGTTGAGAAAGCGATCGGAATAACGCTTCTGCGATAGTCGGGTGCCTTTTGGAATTGGCGCGCCAAACCGGTACTTGCCGGTCAGCATGCCGCTTGCCAATGGAAAATACGGTAGCAGGGTCAAGTCATGTTGTTTCATAGCCGGGATGAGATCGACTTCGATCTGCCGCGATAAGAGATTGTATTGATCCTGGCAGGAGATGAAGCCATGCAGACTATTTGCCTTCGCGACTTGCTCCGCCTCTACCACCTGTGCGGCCGACATATTTGAACAGCCGATATAGCGCACCTTGCCCTGCTCGATCAGCTTGTCGAGCGCGCGCAATGTTTCCTCGATCGGCGTCGCCGAATCCGGGCGGTGAAGGTAATAGAGATCGATCCAATCCGTCTTAAGGCGCTTTAGGCTCGCCTCGATAGCGCTCATCACATATCGCGCGGCCGCCCCTTTCAGTCGTCCCTCTTCGTCCATCGGCATGCCGAACTTGGTGACGAGCACAATGTCCTTGCGCCGAACACCCAACACCTCTCCTAAGATCGTCTCCGAGCCGCCGCGCTGGCCGTAAATATCCGCGGTGTCGAATAGCGTGATGCCAGCATCAAGCGCGGCGTGGACGACGTCCTGCGCGCCTGCCCGATCAAGCCGGGCGCCGAAATTGTTGCCGCCCAATCCGACCGCCGAAACGCTTAAGCCCGTCGTGCCGAGTTGACGTTCACGCATGCTCGTGCTCTCCCTCGCCGAGCAATGTCCGCGCGTAGCCACCGAGGATGAGGTCGCGCGCTTCAGATGCGATATCCAGCGCCTTGACGCGGGCTACACAATCGAGATTTCCCATGTCGAAGGGATAGTCGCTACCAAGCAGCACGCGATCAGGCCCGACACTGCCGACCAGAAATTCGAGCGTGGGTTTCGAATGGAGGATGGTGTCGTAGTACAAGCGGCCGAGCGACTTGTCGGGCGGCTCCTTAAGATGTGATTTCGGCTCACCGCGCACCTCCCAGCCGTGCTGGAACCGCCCGGCCTGATACGGCACAAAGCCGCCACCGTGGGAGAGACATATTTTAAGCTGGGGGTGGCGTTCCAAAACGCCGCCAAACACCAAGCAGGCGCCGGCTATCGTGGTTTCGAAGGGCAGCCCCACCAGGTTCTTCAGGTAATATTCGTTCAACCGTTCTCCCGCCGCCCCCGCATGCGGGTGAATAAAAATGAAAGCGTCGAGTTCGGCCGCGGCCGTCCAGAACGGTTCAAGCGCGCGATCGTCGAGATTACGACCATTGACGTGAGTACCGATCATTGCCCCGCGCAAGCCGAGTTTCGTCAAGCAACGTTTGAGTTCGTCGGCTGCGGCCTGCGGCGCCTGCAACGGCACGCCGCCGAGGCCGATAAACCGGCCGGGATGTTTGCGCGCGACCGCGGCAATCTCCTCGTTCTGGAGACCCGCGCAAGCCAAGGCCAGCGCAGCGTCGTGCCCGTAGAAGAATGTGAAAACCGTCGGCGACAGAACCTGGACATCGACTTGGTTCGCATCCATATCGCGCAAGCGCAATCCCACGTCCCAAATTTCGCGCGGCAGCGGCTGCTGTACTACTTTGCCGCCGATCTCAAGCGTAGCGTCGCGCCCGTTGAATTCCTTCAGCACCGGCGCCACCAAAGACGACTCTTTGGCGAGCCGCAGCATCGCCTCTTCGGTCAGGATGTGAGTGTGCGAGTCAATAGTGCGAGTATTTGTCATCGTAATTCCAGGTCAGAGGTTGGAGCGCGCGCTCTCGTCGCACATATGAGTCGCGCGATTTTTTCCGTCGAAACCAGTCACGCGTCACACTTTCAGATATGCCGTTCAGTTCACCGTCAACTTGGCTTCGGCGATGACGTCGCGCCACTTGGCGACTTCCCTGCTGGTCAATTGTTTGAGTTCTGCGGAGCCTGTTCCTGAAACCGCGAAGCCGGTCTTGAGGAGCTGCTCGCGCAATTCCGGTGCCGCAAGCGCCTTGACCACCGCTTTACTAAGGCGGTCGGTGATCTCGCCCGGCATGTTCTGCGGCCCCAACAGGACCTGCAGTGTCTCGGATTCGGCGTTGGCGATTCCAGCCTCCTCCATCGTCGGCGTGTCTGCCAATTCGAACCAGCGCTTAGCGCCGGTCTGCACCAGCGCCCGCAATTTGCCGGCTTTGATAAGCGGCATCACGGCAGAAATGTTTACACCGGCGAGATCGGTTGTGCCCGCTAGCGCCGCCTGCGCCGCAGGACCGGCACCGGTAAAGGGCACATGCGTTAGTTCGATGCCGGCACGTAGATCCAGCAACTCGACGCCAAGCTGCGAAATGCTGCCGATACCGGGACTGGAGAAGGTGATATGCCCAGGATTAGCTTTCGCGCGCTTAATCAGATCGGCAAAATCAACGATAGGGCTCTCCGTTCGTGTCACAAGAGCGTCCGGCGAGCCGCCGAGATCGGCGATCGGGGTAAAGTCCTTCTCTGGATCGCGGCTATCCGGCCGCTTGAGCAGTTGATTAACGAAAATGACGCTCGAAGCGACGAGGAGCTTATAGCCATCGGGATCTGAATTGGCGACATAGGCAATACCAACGTTGCCGTTAGCGCCAGCGTGATTTTCGACGATGACCGGCTGACCGAGCTCCTGCGATAAGGGCGAACTCAGTACGCGTGCGATCAAGTCGCTGGCGCCGCCGGGCGCAAACGGCACGATCAGCCTAACTGGACGATCGGGGAAAGCGGCGCGCGCTGAAATAGCGGATAGGAGGATCGCCAACGCGACCGTGCCAGCCGCCGCGACGCGCGCCGGCTCGCGAACCGCTCGGCGCGCAAGCCGCCAAGCGCGTGTGGTGGCAATGGTCATATAAGCCTCCCGATTTCTCGTTTGCGTTATTTTTATTGCGCGGCCTAGACCGCGTTGGGCCGCAACTTCGAGCGCACGCGCGATGTACTTACTGCTTGGCCAGCGCTAGGATTTGCCGGGCTTCCTTTGGAGTAGCTACTTCACGCCCGAGCCCCTGCGCGATCTTCATCATTCGCTCCACCAAGATAGCGTTGTTCTTGGCGAGCTCGCCCAGCGCGATGTATGGATTGTCCTCGTAACCGACGCGAACGTGCCCGCCGAGCGACACCGCAAGCGAGAGCAGGTCCCATTGTTTTAAGGGATTCATGACGCTCACGTTCCAGATACAATTCTTCGGCAGATGATCGACCATATAGATGAGCGCTTTCTCGGTTGGCGGGGTCCATGTGCCGCCAGGCCAGCCAAGGAAAAGCGTCGTATAGGACTTCTCTTCGAGGTAGCCCTGCTTGCGAATGAACTCGAGATTCCAGAACGCGCCGGTATGGAAGCATTCGACTTCAAGCTTCACTTTGTGTTTTTCCGCAGCCTTGGCATAATCGAGCAGTTCTTCCACCGGATGGATTGCCATCATGCGCTTAGGCGGAAATTGCGGGTCGGGGTTGAAATATTCATCGTGGGCATTGAACGCGACCGCCATCATGTCCGGTCCGAGCGTCATGAGCTTGACTTTTTCTTCGAGTCGGGCGCTGGCAACGCCGAATTGCATGACTGGATCCGTTTTCGACAGGATCGCGTCCTGAAGCCGCTTCCAGCCTTCGTGATTGATGCGTGACACCTGTTTGCCGTCGGCCTGCATTGACTCTTCGAGTGTGCGGATGCCGTGAATATGCGCGATCGCAGCGCCGGCCTTGATGCCGTCAATATATTGCTGCGCCACGCCCTCGATGTCCTCCTGAGGCGGACAATAATGATTGATCGGATAAGAAGTTCTCGAATCGCAGGCGACAGTGATGATCAGCTTTTCCATTTTATTTCCTGAGGTTTCAAGATTTCGCTTTTGAGTGCTGCGGATCACAGCAAGTGGTGGGAGACGACTTCGGCGGTTTGCCGAACCAAGTCACGATGCTTGAGCATCGGTTGGAGTTCGCGGCCGCTCACGCCAATGGCCCCTATCGGCTGATTACCGGCATTGAAGATCGGCGCGGCGACACAGCATGAGCCGGACACATGTTCGGCGCGATCAATGGCGTAGCCGCGCTGTCGGGTCTCGGTCAGTTCTTTCATGAAACCGGCACGGCTGGTGATCGTCGTCGGTGTGTGTGCGGTGAGCGGTTTGCGGCTCAGTAATGCGCGCACTTCCGCCTCGGGCAGAAAAGCCAGAATAGCCTTGCCGAGCGAGCAACAATGCGCCGGCGCGTTTTTGCCGAACCGGGAATAGATGGTCGGTAGCGCCGGCTTCTCGACGCCGGCGATATAGAGGACACAATCACGATACATGATGCCGAGATTGGCACGCTCGCCGGTTTTATTCGCCAGATTATGCAGATGCGGCAGCGCTTCGATGCGCAGCCGGTTGCGGTCGAGCAAGCTTGAAGCAAGCGGCAGCACGGTGAAGCCAATCGATAATCGTCCGTCGACCGGATCCTGAGCGAGATAACCGGCGGAAACCAAGGTCTGCACAAAGCGATAGGCGGTCGGCCGAGCGATCCCGGCATTGACGGCTACCTCCGCAACCGTAAGGGGACGTGCTGCGCAAGCAACGGCATCGAGGACGTTCAGCGCCTTACGAAGGCTTTTGACGGCGGAAATGTCGGCCCTGTCGGCCGAATCTGAAGCGCGGGAGGAGATTGAACGAGACATTTTTCAACCTTTCACTCTGTCCACATTGTGGACAGAGTGTTCGAATAGAATTGAATAAACCGGTCCTTGGGTCAAGCGCGGCGCGCGCGACTAAATGTCTGCAAAAGAATGCTGAGACCGGGAGTGCATTAAAGAGACCGTCACCGCTAGACAGCTAGAAGAACCAGCGCCAACGAGATTGAAGTCACCGCGGTGCGTTTGCTTGTCGATAGCGCCACATAGAAGGACAACGCATTTTGAGGTAAGCTTGATTTTCGCCTTCTTACCCCAAGAGGTCCAGTTATGCCGGTTTCCATGTACACGGTTTCCATTCCAGTCTTCATCCAACACCTCAACGGGCTCAACACCGTTTTGGACAAAGCCACGGCCTGGGCCACCGCGCGCAAAGTCAACGAGGTGGACCTCCTGAACATGCGGCTATCGCCTGACATGTTTAATCTAGCGAGACAGATACGGGCAGCGACAGATCACGCTGCCAATGCGGCGGGACGTCTCTCCGGTAAGGAGCTCTTAAAGTTTGCCAACGACGAAACGACCATTGCGCAA
>Ga0210410_10005569_pt1 | contig 10952 bp, 6 predicted proteins | sample IncBWC4MmetaG_FD_161058 | JGI IMG/M metagenome (GOLD analysis project Ga0210410, IMG submission 161058) | Forest soil microbial communities from Barre Woods Harvard Forest LTER site, Petersham, Massachusetts, United States - Inc-BW-C-4-M | ecosystem: Environmental > Terrestrial > Soil >... | reverse complement strand
CGGGACCGCCGGCCCACATGCGCGGGCTGGCCGAGAAGATTTGCAAGGCGTTGCAGCCGAGCTTGTGCGCCGATTCGAGTGCGTTGAGGTGGCCGCCGGCGATGGAAGTATGAATCCCGATGCGCAGCGTGCCATCCATCCAAGCCGGCGGCACTGGTTCGGGCTCAGGTTCGGGGCGGTACTCGTCTTCCGGATCAAATTCGATGACGTTTGTGAGGGGTTGTTCAGGCATTCCCAATGAGAATTTCTGCTCCATATTAATCCTCCATTCTAGCATACGTAGGAAATGCGCGCGTTTTTGGGCAGGTGCAGCAGAAAAAGCCTCAGGTCCAAAAAGCGGACCTGAGCTACAGGGATGGGCGGATCGATTCCGATTACACGATCAAATTTGCGGGGGTGGGTTGGGTAGCTTACAGTAGAGGTTTACTGAGTCAGCTTAGGAGCAACAGATGCTCGTGGTTATGCAGTCGCATGCTTCCGAGGAGCAGGTGCGCGCGGTGTGCCAGCGCATCGAGAGCCTGGGGCTGAAGGCGCATCCGATTCCGGGAACGATTCGGACGGCGATCGGCATCACCGGGAACAAAGGCGCGGTGGATTTGGGCGTGCTGGAGTCGCTGCCGGGAGTGGTGGAGTGCATTCCGGTCAGCAAGCCGTACAAGTTGGTGAGCAGGGACGCGAAGGAAGAAGACAGCGTTCTGCGCATTCCGACGCCATCGGGGGACGTGATCGTCGGCGGGGACAAAGTGGCGCTGGTCGCCGGTCCGTGCGCGGTGGAGAGCGAAGAGCAGGTATTTGCGATCGCGGAGCGCGTGGTAAAGAGCGGCGTGCGGCTGTTTCGCGGCGGCGCCTACAAGCCGCGCACTTCCCCGTATAGCTTTCAGGGATTGGGCGAGCCGGGGCTGAAGATTTTGGCGAAGGTGCGGCAGAAATTTGGATTTGGAATTATCACTGAGGCTATCGATAACGAGAGTTTGGACCTGGTTGAGGAATACGCGGACGTGATTCAGATTGGCGCGCGGAACATGCAAAATTTTTCGCTGCTGAAGCGAGCGGGGCGGGCCAAGAAGCCGGTGCTGCTGAAGCGCGGAATGTCGGCCACTCTGGACGAGTTCTTGATGGCCGCGGAATACGTGTTGTCCGAGGGGAATTACAACGTGATGCTTTGCGAGCGGGGCGTGCGCACGTTTGCGGATCACTCGCGGAATACCCTGGATTTGACGATTGTGCCGGCGGTGAAGAAGCGCAGCCATTTGCCAATTCTGGTCGACCCTTCGCATGGGACCGGGAAGCGGCACAAAGTGCTGCCGCTGTCACGCGCGGCGATTGCGGTGGGCGCGGATGGATTGCTGGTCGAAGTGCATCATGAGCCGGACAAGGCGCTGTCGGACGGGATGCAATCGATTTTGCCGGAGGAATTTGCGGAGCTTACCGAAGAAGTGCGACAGATTGCGGCAGTACTGCACCGCCAGGTGAATTGATGTTTCGAAACGAGGACAGCCAAAAATGGCTGTCCCACTGATTGGCACGAAGATCCCTTTGAGAAATCCTTTTCGAAATGTCCGAGTAGTTCTACTGACAGCGGTGCTGCTGGTGGGCGCTGCGATTCTGCTGCTGCGTGAACAGCGGGCGTCATTCCTGCGGCCGGGATTGAGGCTGAACGCGTATGTGAGCACAGCGGACGGCAGCGTATCGGTGGTGGATTTGGTGCGATTGCGCGCAGTCGCGCGGATTGCGATTGGGGCGGGGCTGTCCGGGATGCGCGAGCATCCGACGCGTGCAGAGGTGTGGGGAGTCAGCTCGCAAGGCGGATATGCGTGGGTGTTGAACGCGCGCGTGAATCAAATCGTGGCGCGAGTTCCCGTGGGGGCGATGCCGTTTGCGCTGGATTTTTCGGTGGACGGCAATCGCGTTTATACGGCGGCTTCCGGAAGCGACTTGATTGTGGGCATCGATTGCCAGACGCATGCGGTTGTGGCGCGGGGGCGCACCGGTCACGAACCGGTACTCGCGCGGGCGACTCCCGACGGGAAGAGCGTGCTGGTGGTGAACCGGCGCGACGGGACGCTGGGAATCCATGACGCGAGCACGCTTTCACTGCGCGCAAGCGTGCCTGTGGTGGCGCAACCGGAAGACGTCGCGGTGATGGGCGACAGCTCGGTGGCGTTTGTGCTGAGCCGGACGGAGCCGCGGCTTTCTGTGGTGGATTTGCGACGCGGCGTGCTGCTGACGAACCTGCAGCTTGCGGGCAAACCGTCGGAGATGCTCCTGAAGCCCGACGGAGGCGAGCTTTACGTGATTTCGCCGGAGGCGCACGGGTTGCAGGCGATCAACACGTGGACGCACGAGGTTGGGGATTACGTGCTGCTGGGGTCGGCTCCGACGCATGGAGTGCTATTTCCGGATGCCAGCGAGATGTTTGTGACCGATACTGCGGCGGGGCGCGTGGCTCCGGTGGACATTTACAATCGCCGCGTGGGGCGGCCTATTTCGGCGGGGCAAACGCCAGAGGCTTTGCGGTTTGACTCGAGCGATCCAGAGGTCAAACCGACTCTGCTATTGGTGGTGAATGAGGGTTCGGGGGATTTATCGATTATTGGGCTACGCGGCGGGAGCGAGAGTTTGCTGACGATGATTGCGGTGGGAGAGCGGCCGCGGGATCTTGCGGTGAAACTTTTCTAAGGCAAGGCGGCCGGCAAGGTAGCGCAATGCTGCCTATTCCTCCACGGGCCAGGAGTGCTGTTCGTCGCCGAGTGGAATTTCGAGGAAGCCTTCAGCGGGAAGCACATCGACCGGTAAGCCGCCGTGCCACAGCGCGACGCCGAGGCGCAGCGTCTTCTGCCCTTTCAGACTGAGCTCGCTGCGATCCACGGAAACTTCCAGGATTCGCTCGAAGGCGGCCTGCGCGACATTTTTGGGATTGAGCAGGCAGACTCGGCCCTTCTCGACGGCGAATTCCTGCATGCGGCCGCGCGCGAGCTTTACCATCACGGTCAACTCATCGGCCGAGCCGATGGTCAGGCGAAATTCCGGATCTTCGAGTTCGGCGAGAGCTTCCGGAAAAAAATCGACGCGCACGCTGAAGCGGCCCTCTTCGAATCCGTAACGCAATTCGCGCAAATGAAAAATGCGGCCGTGCATGGAGCCGCCGCGGCGCTCGGGCGAATATAGTCCGGAGCCGAGCCATTCGAAATAGGAAGTGTCGCGGCCGTCGACTTTCGTGGTAAGGAAGCCGGTGGGCTGAACTTGCAAGGCGTGCTCGGGCTTGCGCTTGATGGGCTTGGCGAGCTCTTCGGGAGCGACTTGGCCGAGGGCGAGGTATACGCCGGTGAGGTGCTTGCGGTAGAGGGCGTCGAACTCGGCATCATTTGCAGTGCTGTGCTCCGGACCGAACCACCAGCACCAGTCGCTGCCTTCGGCGGCCAGGAGCGACTCATAGGCTTCTTTCAAGGCGGTCTCGGTTGGAGCGTCGCCGCGCTGTTGCTTGCGTGCTTCGGCGGCCCGGGCGTAGGCCTGGCGCGCATCCCAGAGCAGTTCCCAGGCGGCGACGTCTTCGTCGTGACCGATCCAGACGTCGAAATTTGCGTTGATCCATGAGGCGGGAAAAATGCCATTGGCGGACGGCGTCTCCTTGGCGGCAGCGATGGCTTCGCTGGCCGTTAGCGCGCGAAAATCCTGATCCTTGTCGATGCGCTTGTAAAATTCGCGCAGGAATTCGCGGCCGTTGCCGGGGTAATACTCCCAGGCATTTTCGCCGTCGAGAAACAGGCAGACGGTGAGCGGCTCCTGGCTTGGCACGTGTTCGCCAAGGAACCGCAAACGGCCGTGCAGGTCGGCGGCGGCGGCTTTGGCGTCCATGCGGCTGTAGACGAAGCCGATCAGGTCCGAGAGATGGTGGTCGCGGAACAAGCCGTTGATGGAGCTTCCCGCCAATTGCACGCGATAGGGCTTGTAGAGGCGCTCCGAGTTGGCGGGTAGTCCATTGGCGTCGCGAAAGAAACCGACGTTGAGCGTGCGGCCGAGGACGCCCTCATCGGTGCCAAACCACTCGAAGCCCTCCTCCATCGCGATCGTGAGGGATTGGTCGGAGACGGAGCCTTCGGAGGGCCACAGCCCGGCAGGCTTTGCGCCAAAGACGCGCTGATGATAGTCGCGCGCGCGGCGCAACTGCTCTCGCGCATCGTCCGGTTGGCGAAAGGCGCGGCGCGGAAGCGGAGTACCGGGATTCGCGACACGGGCAATGTCCGAGTCGCACAACAGCGGCAGAATGGGATGATAAAAGGGCGTCGTGCTGATTTCGATCTGCCCGCGCTGGGCGGCCTCTCGATAGGCCGGGAGAACGAGGCTGAGAAGTTCGAGCTGCTTTGCTTTCAGTGCGGTCTTGTCGCGTTCCGTGAAGTCCTTACCTTTGTTAGCGAGGAGGCTCACTACTTCGTCTTTCGCCAGCCAGATTTCGTCCATCCACGCGAGCTGCGAAAGGACTTGCAGGTCGCGCCAGTCGCGCGGAGTGAACGTGACGCGCGCTTGGGCACCACCGGCGGGGCGCGACCACTCGAACAGCTCGACAAAGCGGGGCCAGCGCGACATCAATCGTTCATGATTGAGTTGAAACGCGCGCGCGAGAATCTCCGCCTTGTCTTCGCGGGTAAGCTCGTCGGTGGGCTTGAACGCGAGCGCAAACCATGGCTCGCTGAACTTGCCGCTGGCATACTCCTCGAGCTGCATGCCCAAGGCAGGTACGACGTTGAACGTCGCGTGGAACCCCGGGACCTCGCCGAGCACTTGCACCATACCCCAGTAATCTTTCACGGCGTGCAGGCGCGTCCACGGCAGAACGTATTGGCAAGTCTCCGGATCCCGATATTGCGGCTGGTGCATGTGCCATAAAACGACCAGGTTCACGCGATTCATCAGCGGCGCCCTTTCCAATGCATATCGGCGCTCGTGTTACACTCACTCTTCTCGACATGCGCATCCTGGACCGCTATATTGTCCGCGAAATTTTCCGTCATGCCTTCCTTGGACTCGTGGTTTTCACGTTTGTTTTTTTCGTTCCGCAACTCGTTCGCTTGATGTCGCTGTTTGTCCGGCATAGCGGCTCCGGCAGCCAAATCCTCAAATTATTTCTGTGCATCTTTCCCGGCGTATTTACGTTCACCATTCCTATGGCCGTGCTGATCGGCGTGCTGCTGGGCTTGGGCCGGATGTCCGCGGACAGCGAAATCATCGCCATGACCGCTCTAGGTATAGGCCGCCGGCGAATATTGGTGCCGGTTGCCGTATTAGCGCTTGCCGGCACGCTCGCGACCTTAGTGATGACAGTCTGGCTTGGTCCCGTGGCGCTACGCACCTTTCGCGCACTCGAGGCCGACCTGATCGCCTCGCAAGTCAGCTTCCAGGTGCAACCGCGCGTCTTCGACGAACGCTTCCCACGACTCGTGCTCTACATCAACGACGTTTCAGCCAGCGGCACGCAATGGCACGGCGTGTTTCTCGCGGAAGCCGGTAGAGAGAACGGCTCGCGTGTGACCCTGGCGGAGAATGCGATTGTAATTGCCGAGCCGAAGCAGGGCAAGTTGGAGCTGCATCTGCAAGGTGGGAGCACACACGAATTCGACCGGGCGGACCCCGATCATTATTCGGTTACGGCGTTCGGTCAAAGCGACTGGCCTATTGAAATTAGCGGGCTCGTGCCGAGCAAGCCGCGGCAGCTCAGCAATCCGGAGCGGCCGCTGCGGGAATTGGCGCGCGACGATACGCCTGCGTGGCGTGAGGCGCGCGTGGAGATGTACCGGCGTTTTGCATTCCCGGTTGCGTGCCTCGCATTCGCGCTGATCGCCGTGCCGCTCGGTGCGCAGCCGCGGCGCGGCGGCCGTGCGGCAGGATCGCTGATCGCAGTTGTGCTCATCGCCTCATACTACCTGCTATTGATCATGGGCGCAGGAATGGCGCGTCAGGGCACCGTGCCACCGGCCATTGGAATGTGGATTGCCGATGCCGTGCTCGTGCTTGCGGGACTGGCGCTACTCCCGCGCATGGAGCAGTTCCGGGGCGAAATCGCGTGGCTTAGGCCTTTTGGGCGCGTCAAAACATGGATTCGCCTGATGCGCGTGCGCACCGCTCGGGTCAGAACGGCGGCGGCACACTTCGCAAACGGCGGAAGCCGTACACAGGGAAATGCGGCCGCTCCGTCCAGCGGCAGCTTGCCTTTGCTGATGGATTTGTACCTGCTCCGAATGTTTTTCTCGTACTTCGCGATACTCATGCTGGTGTTCATATTCTTGTTCGAGGCTTTCACCTTCTTCGAGTTGCTCGACGACATCGCCCGTCATCGCATTGCCTTCACTGTCGTGATGGATTATTTTTGGTTCCTCACGCCTTTCTTGATCTATCAGCTCTCTCCGCTCGCGGCGCTGGTCGCCATCCTCGCGACACTTGGCATCATGAGCAAGAACAATGAAATCGTGGCCTGCAAGGCGAGCGGAATCAGCCTGTATCGTCTAGCGGTGCCTCTGTTGCTTGCCGGATTGGCGCTGGCGGGCAGCATGATCGTGCTTGACGATACGTTTTTGCCTTACGCCAACCAGCGCCAAGACGCCTTGCGCAACCAGATCAAAGGCCGGCCAACCCAGACCTACAAACAACCGGAACGCTGGATTTTCGGCCAAAATTCAAAGATCTACAACTACGACCTGTTTGACCCGGCGCAAAACCTTTTTGGCGGCTTAACCGTCCTGGAGATTGATCCCGTGACATTCGAGATTCGTCGCCGTGTGTTTGCCGCGCGCGCGCAATGGTCCGAGCAACAAAAACTCTGGGTGCTGGAATCCGGCTGGGTGCGGGAATTTTCCGGAGGCACAATAGTTCGTTACGAACGCTTCAACGTGAAAGATTTGCCCGAGCTGACGGAGCGGCCCAGCTATTTCAATCGTGAGGTGTTGCCCGCCATCCAGATGAGCTGGCCGCAGTTGCGCCGCTACATCGACGACTTGCACCGGGCCGGTTTCGACATCTCCGCGCTGACCGTGCAGTGGCACCGCAAGCTGGCGTTCCCGCTCATCGCTCCCATCAGCATGCTGCTGGCTTTCCCATTCGCGTTTTTGGTGGGCACGCGTGGCGCAATCGGTGGTGTGGCTATCGGCATCGCCATCGGGATCATCTATTGGCTGGGCGCCGAACTGCTCGCGGCAATGGGCGGCGTCGGCCAGCTCCCGCCCCTGCTGGCCGGCTGGTCGCCCGACATTATCTTCCTCTTCCTCGGCCTCTATTTCTTCTTCAAGATGCCAACTTGAGGCAGGCCTTCCACGGGTGGAGAAATCCGTGTATACTTAGCGTATATACATTTACGTCCGGAGTTAAGGCGATGGCTACAGCAAAGGTATTTCGGTCCGGAAACAGCCAGGCGGTCCGGCTGCCCAAACAATACCGCCTCAAGAGCAAAGAAGTCGAAATCTATCGCCGGGGCGAGGAGATCGTGCTCAGAGAAATGCCGGGCAACATGGCCCGGGCGTTTGAAATCATCGCGAACCTGCCGGAAGACGTACTGGTCCGCCGCAAGAAAAAGGATCTGCCGCAAAAGCGCAAGGGTTTGTAGATGGAACCGCGCTTCCTGCTCGATACCAATACTCTCATCTATATACGACGCAATCGACCGGCCAGCGTGTTAGCGCGATTTCAAAAGCTCTCCTACGGCGAGGCTGCGTTCTCCGTGATTACATTCGGCGAGTTGGCCTACGGCGCTGCGAAAAGCGCTAGACGGAGCGAAGCGATTGCACAATTAGATGAGCTAAGGCGTGCTCTTCCCATAATAGCGCTGCCAGAAACCGCAGCCGAAATATACGGCGTTATTCGCGCCGACTTAGAAGGCCGAGGTCAACAAATCGGGAATAATGACCTATGGATCGCGGCGCATGCCCTCGCGGCCAACCTAATATTGGTCACTAACAATGAAAAAGAGTTCGCTCGCGTCAAGGGCCTCAAGTTACAGAACTGGGCGGTTTAATCCCACCGAGAAGCGGCACGAGCGAATCTCGCCAATTTTCAAGCGCAGGGCGAGTTCAAGTATCACTTGAATTCACTTTTTTTCAGGTCAAGCCTCTTCGATTGCGTCCCTAGGGTCCGCTAGCTTCGGCAACATTTCGGGAATAGCGACACCCCGCAGGCAGAACGCCGCCAACACGACGCCAGACTAAAGCCAGAAATGATGCGGCCCAAACCTGGCGTCCGTATACAGTGCGCAATTACTCAGTCTGCGGCGCCGGAGAGCTCTCGCCGCTTGGGGGCTGGTCGCCGTGGGAGATCAGTTCATAATCTCAAGTCCCACTTCAGATTGTTCAAAGTGCGGCTACTTCCGCTTCTTCTTACCTTCAAGTTTCTCTTCAATTACGGCTTGCGCTGCGGCCAAACGCGAAATTGGCACGCGGAATGGTGATGCGCTTACGTAGTCCATGCCGATCGCGTGGCAGAACTTCACGCTGTCAGCGTCACCTCCGTGCTCGCCGCAGATACCCACCTTGAGCTTTGCGCGCGTCTTCCGGCCCTTCTCGATTCCCCAGCGCATCAACATGCCGACGCCCTTGGTATCGAGGGATTGAAACGGGTCCGCCGTAAATACGCCAGCCTTCTTTTCGTCCACGTAATCCGGCAGGAACCGCCCGGCGTCGTCGCGCGAAAGGCCCATCGTGGTCTGTGTAAGGTCATTCGTGCCGAAAGAGAAGAAGTCGGCTACTTCCGCGATCTCATCGGCAAGCAGAGCCGCGCGCGGCAACTCGATCATTGTCCCCACAAGGTACGGCAGCTTGATGCCAGCCTTCTTGATCAGATCATCCGCTACACGCCGTGTGGCTTGCTCGAGGATAGACATCTCTTTTCGATCGAGAGTGAGCGGAATCATGATCTCAGGTAACACTTTAACTCCGCTCTTTTGGCACTCGATGGCTGCTTCGATAATCGCCCGCACCTGCATCTCGAGAATTTCCGGATACGTGATGCACAGGCGGCAGCCACGATGGCCCAACATCGGGTTGGCTTCATGTAATTGTTCAACACGGCGAGCCACTTTCTCGACGTCGAGGTTCAGCTCTTTCGCCAGCTCCTGTTGCTTCGCCCGCTCGTGTGGAACGAACTCGTGCAGCGGCGGATCGATCAGACGAATCGTCACCGGGAACCCGTCCATAGCTTTGAAGATGCCGATGAAGTCGCGCCGCTGGAACGGCAGTAGCTTGTCGAGCGCCGCCACGCGCGCTTCTTTCGTGTCCGCCAAGATCATTTCCTGAATGGCTCGCTGGCGTTCGTGACTGCGTTCCGGCTGCTCGAAGTCGGTAAAGAACATGTGCTCCGTGCGGCACAGGCCGATGCCCTCCGCGCCGAACTCGCGCGCCTTGCGTGAGTCCTGCGGCGTGTCAGCGTTCGTGCGCACGCCCAACCGGCGTGTTTCATCGACCCACTTCATCAGCGTGTCGTACGATTTCGGAAGCTGCGGCACAACCAGGGGCATTTCGCCGTTGTATACGACGCCTTCGCTACCGTCGAGCGTGAGCCAATCGCCTTCCTTCACCACTTTACCGTTCGTCGTCATCACGCTGGCCTTGTAGTCGATGTTCAGCGCATCCGCTCCTACTATGCAGCACTTACCCCAGCCGCGCGCCACCACCGCAGCGTGACTGGTCTTGCCGCCCGTCGCTGTCAGGATGCCCTGCGCGACGGCCATGCCGCCCACATCTTCCGGGCTAGTCTCGCGGCGCACGAGAATCACTTTGTCACCCTTCGCGGCCCAGTCCTCCGCCTTGTGCGCGGAGAAAACCACTTTGCCGACGGCAGAGCCGGGCACTGCATTGATGCCCTTGGCCAGAATTCGCGACTCGAGCGAGCGCTTGTCCACCTTGGCGTCAATGACGGGATAGAAGAGCCGCTCGATATCTTCCGGCTTGATGCGCTCAATCGCTTCTTCCTTGGTGATGAGCTTCTCGTTCGCCATGTCCACCGCGATGCGAAACGCCGCTGCCGGAGTGCGCTTGCCGGTGCGGGTCTGCAGCATGTACAGCGTGCCATCCTCGACGGTGAACTCCATGTCTTGCATGTCGCGATAATGCTTCTCAAGTTTTACTCGAACCTTCTCGAGTTGCGCGTACACCTTGGGCATGGCGCGTTTCATTTCACTCAAGTGCATCGGCGTGCGAATACCTGCTACGACGTCTTCGCCCTGCGCGTTCACAAGGTAGTCGCCATAAAAAATCTTTTCGCCGGAGCTAGGGTCGCGCGTAAAGCAAACGCCCGTGCCCGAAGTCTCGCCCGTATTGCCGAACACCATTTGCATCACATTGACGGCCGTGCCGAGCAGGCCAGTGATTTTCTCCACGCGGCGATATGTGACTGCCTTCTCCGCCATCCATGAACCAAACACCGCGCCGATCGCTCCCCACAATTGCTCGATGGGATCCTCGGGAAAATCCTTACCGGTCTTCTCGCGGAAGTTGGCTTTGTACTCCCCCACCAACTCTTTCCAGCCGCTTGCCGGAACGTCCGTATCCTGCTTGACGCCGAGCTTTTCCTTCATCGCGCGCAAGCGGTGCTCGAGGTCTTCCTTCGGCAACTCCATCACCACAGTGGAGTACATCTGCACAAATCGACGATACGCGTCGTAAGCAAAGCGCTCGTTCTTCGTGGACTGCGCCAACCCTTGCACCGAGCGCTCATTAAGCCCGAGATTCAGAATCGTCTCCATCATGCCAGGCATGGAGCGCGCCGAGCCGGAGCGCACGCTGACAAGCAGCGGACTCTTGGCATCGCCGAGCTTCTTGCGCGTGACCTTCTCGAGGCGCGCCACCTGATCCGCGACTTGCTTCTTTAACTCCGCCGGATACTTCTTGCCGTTCTTATAAAAGTAGTCGCAAGCCTCCGTGGAGATGGTGAAACCCTCAGGTACTGGCAACCCGATCCTGGTCATCTCGGCCAGG
>Ga0210410_10005567_pt1 | contig 10953 bp, 9 predicted proteins | sample IncBWC4MmetaG_FD_161058 | JGI IMG/M metagenome (GOLD analysis project Ga0210410, IMG submission 161058) | Forest soil microbial communities from Barre Woods Harvard Forest LTER site, Petersham, Massachusetts, United States - Inc-BW-C-4-M | ecosystem: Environmental > Terrestrial > Soil >... | reverse complement strand
TGCCTCATTCGCTGCTGAGAGGAACTAGCGAGCGTCCAGAACGTTGGTCTACCAGTTCGATCCGCCAAGGGAGTAAGGTGATGCCTATCCTATTGTGGATCGCGTTCTGGTCCAGCATGACGGGTGTCGCGAGCGGCTGGCAAGAGACCATGCTGCCGATTCGCGTAAAGGGGAAAGACCGTCGCGATCAGCCAAGCAAATAGTCGAATCCGACCCTCTTAACCAAGGTCACGACCGGCGCGGCCGCGCTGTCAGCGCGGTCAGCCGAAGCGAGCGCTGCCAACTGCGCAACGGGTGTTGCAGGCCAGGCACCGCGCCGCTATGCATACGCGCCTTTTGCGCCGGCAGGGCCCACTCCCGCTGCGGCGCTCGTGCCGGTGAAAACGTAGACCTTTGTCATGGCCCGTCTGGTAATGAAATTCGGCGGCACTTCGGTCGCCGATATCGATCGCATCCGCAACGTCGCGCGGCACGTCAAGCGCGAGGTCGATGCCGGCCATGATGTCGCGGTCGTCGTGTCGGCGATGTCGGGAACCACCAATCAGCTTGTGGGCTGGTGCGAAGCCGCATTGAAGTCGAGGCAAATCTTCGACGCCCGTGAATATGATGCGGTGGTCGCAACCGGCGAGCAAATCACGTCCGGCCTTTTGGCGATCGCGCTGCAGGACATGGACATCAACGCCCGCTCCTGGCAGGGCTGGCAATTGCCGATCCTCACGTCCGATGCGCACGCCTCGGCCCGCATTCTCGACGTCAACGGCGAGGAGATCGTCAAGCGGTTTCGCGATCGCAAAGAAGTAGCGGTCATTTCCGGATTCCAGGGCCTGCACAAGGAGACCGGCCGCATCACCACGCTCGGGCGCGGCGGATCCGACACGTCGGCCGTGGCGGTGGCGGCTGCGATCAAGGCCGACCGTTGCGACATCTACACCGATGTCGACGGCGTCTACACCACCGATCCACGCGTGGTGCCGCGCGCCCGCCGGCTCGAGAAGATCGCGTTCGAGGAAATGCTGGAACTGGCTTCGCTCGGCGCCAAGGTCATGCAGGTGCGCTCGGTGGAGCTCGGCATGGTGCACCGGGTACGCATTTTCGTGCGCTCGAGCTTCGATCGGCCCGAGGACATCGACCCACATAGCACGCCGCCCGGCACGCTGATCTGCGACGAGGACGAGATCATGGAGCAACAAACGGTCACCGGTATCGCCTTCTCCCGCGACGAGGCGCAAATCTCGGTACGGCAGGTGGAGGATAAGCCGGGCATCGCCGCGGCGATCTTCATTCCGCTCGCCGACGCCAACATCAATGTCGACATGATCGTGCAGAACGTGTCCGAGGACGGCAAGACCACCGACCTCACCTTCACGGTGCCCGCCGCCGACTATCAGCGCGCGCTCGACGTGATCACCAAGGCCAAGCCCGCGATCGGTTATCAGCGCCTCGACAGCGCCACTGACGTCGCCAAGATTTCCGTGATCGGGATCGGCATGCGCAGCCACGCCGGCGTCGCCGCGCAGGCCTTCCGGGCGCTCGCCGAACGTGCCGTGAATATCCGCGCCATCACCACGTCCGAGATCAAATTCTCGCTGCTGATTGATGCGGCATTTACCGAGCTCGCGGTCCGGGCGCTGCACTCGCTCTACGACCTCGACCGGCCGGGCGCCTGATTCGCCGGTCGCAAGCTCCCATCGGTCGCGCTTGGCGACCGGCGTGACGCGGCTCGGTGGTTTTCGATCTTTTCTTCTTCCAAACGGCGCCTAACTCTCGCTGCGACGCACAAAATTCGTCTTCGTCATCGCAGCGTCTTTGGCTTGCGGTTTGCATACCGCATTCGATATAGGCTGCAGAGTGATCGCCGCGGGCCGGTTCCGGGCGTATTCCTCTTCGGATGACGGCCGGCGCGATGCGGGCGACGCCCCGGTTCAAGCAAGCCCGAGGGACCTCACGCCATGCGTGGCTCGCTCGGCGGTCCGCGCGTGCTGTTGCGGCGCCTCCGCGAAGTCATGGCGGAGCCGGTCAGCGCGCAGGAACGCCTCGACAAGATCGTGGTGCTGATTGCCGCCAACATGGTGGCCGAGGTCTGCTCGGTCTACGTGTTGCGCGTCGACAGCACGCTCGAGCTTTACGCCACTGAGGGCCTCAATCGGGTGGCGGTGCACCACACCGTGCTGGGTTCGGACGAGGGCCTCGTCGGCTTGGTTTCGAGCCAGGCGACTGCCATCAACCTCTCCAACGCCCAGGCGCATCCGGCGTTCTCCTTCCGGCCCGAGACCGGCGAAGAAATTTATCACTCCTTCCTCGGCGTGCCGATTTTGCGCGCCGGCAACACGCTCGGCGTGCTCGTGGTGCAGAACCGCGCCAAGCGCACCTATTCCGAGGAGGAAGTCGAGGCGCTGCAAACGACCGCCATGGTGCTGGCCGAGATGATCGCTTCGGGCGAGCTCTCGGCCCTGGCGCTTCCCGGGGCCGAGCCGGCGGCGCGGCGCTCGCTGCATCTCAAAGGGATGGCCCTGTCCGAAGGTATCGCGCTTGGGCACGTGGTGCTGCACGAGCCGCGCGTCGTCGTCACCAACTATATTGCCGACGATGTAACGAAAGAATTGAAGCATCTGGAATCGGCGATCGAGACGTTGCGCACCGATCTCGACCAGTTGCTCGAACACGGCGATGTAGTGGACGGCGGCGAGCATCGCGATGTGCTCGAAGCCTATCGCATGTTCGCGTACGACACCGGCTGGGCGCACAAGCTGCAAGAAGCGGTCATGACCGGATTGACGGCGGAAGCGGCCGTCGAGCGCGTGCAGTCGGATACCCGCGCGCGCATGCTGCGGCAGACCGACCCCTATTTGCGCGAGCGCCTGCACGATCTTGACGATCTCGCCAACCGCCTGATGCGGCAATTGACCGGACGCGATCATGCGCCCTCGCGCGAAAACTTGCCGGAGAATGCCATCCTGGTCGCCCGTTCCATGGGGCCGGCTGCGTTGCTCGACTACGACCGCAAGCGGCTGCGCGGTCTCGTGCTCGAGGAAGGCGGGCCGCAATCGCATGTCGCCATCGTCGCCCGCGCACTCGGAATCGCGGCGGTCGGCGAGATCGATAACGCCACCGGCATCGCCGACCCGGGCGACGCCATCATCGTCGACGGCACGGCCGGCGATGTGCATCTGCGCCCGTTGCCCGATATGGAAGCGGCCTATGCCGAGCGCGTCCGGCTGCGCGCACGCCGCCAGCAGCAATATCAGGCGTTACGCGATCAGCCCTGCGTCACGAGAGACGGCGAAGAAGTTACGCTGTTGATCAATGCCGGCTTGAGCGTCGACCTGCCGCATATCGCCGATACGGGCGCCGCCGGCATCGGCTTGTTCCGGACTGAGCTGCAATTCATGGTAGCGCCGAACTTCCCGCGGGCGAGCGAGCAATACACGCTCTACCGGGCGGTCCTCGATGCGGCCGACAACAAGCCGGTGACCTTCCGCACGCTCGATATCGGCGGCGACAAGGTGCTGCCCTACATGCGCAACATCGAGGAGGAAAATCCGGCGCTGGGCTGGCGCGCCATCCGGCTCGGTCTCGACCGTCCCGCCCTTCTGCGTACGCAATTGCGGGCATTGCTGCGAGCCGCCGGCGGCCGGTCGCTGAAAATCATGTTTCCGATGATCGCGACGGTTGCCGAATTCGATCAGGCGAAGGAATTGGTCGAGCGCGAGTTGACCCACCTGCGCCGCCACGGACACAAATTGCCCGATGCGGTCGAAGTCGGCAGCATGGTCGAGGTGCCGTCGCTGCTTTATCAGCTCGACGAGCTGCTCGAGCATGTCGATTTCCTCTCCGTCGGCTCGAACGATCTGGTGCAGTTCCTTTACGCGGTCGATCGCGGCAATCCGCGTGTCTCCACCCGCTTCGACCCGTTGTCGGCGCCGGTGCTGCGCGCGCTCAAGGACATCGCCGAGAAGTCCCGCCAATACGGCAAGCCGGCGACGGTGTGCGGCGAACTGGCGTCGCAGCCGATCGGCGCGCTGGCGCTGACGGCGCTCGGCTACCGTTCGCTGTCGCTGACGCCGTCGGCCGTGGGACCGGTCAAGGCGATGCTGCTGGATCTCGATGCCGGCAAGGCGACGGAGTTCCTCTATCCACTGATCGAGAAGCCTATGGCCGCCGTGCCGATTCGCGCGCATCTGGAGAAATTTGCCGCCGACGGCGGGCTTCAGCTTTAGAGCATGATCCGGAAAAGTGGTAACCGGTTTTCCGAAAAGATCATGCTCCACCAAAGAGCTGGACGGATGCCTTTGCGAGCGGACTTGCCCGGGCCATCGGCGTCTTCTACTTAACGTGCAAACAACGACTGAGACGGCCGCGAAGGCTTAGGTACGGCCTGTATTTGGGGCTAACGCCCGACACTTCGACACTGAGACCAATGTTACCCGATCAAAAACTCAACGCGCTCCTCGCCCGCCATGCTGCGCTCGAACGCGAACTCGCCGCGGCGGTTCCGCCGGAGACTTACGTCAGGCTCTCGCGCGAATTCGCCGAGCTGGCGCCGGTCGTGGAAGCGGTGAAATCCTATCGCGCGGCCGAGCACGAGCTCGAAGGCGTGACGAGCCTGATAGCCGATCCTGCGACCGATCCTGAAATGCGCTCGATTGCGGAAGCGGAAAAGCCCGAGCTCGAGGCCCGGCGCGCCGCACTCGAGCATCGGCTGCGGCTTGCGCTTCTGCCCAAGGACGCGATGGACGAACGTAATGTGATTCTCGAAATCCGCGCCGGCACCGGCGGAGACGAGGCCTCCTTGTTCGCTGGCGACCTGTTCCGCATGTACGAGCGCTATGCCGCCAAGCAGGGATGGAAAGTCGAGTTGATGACCGCGAGCGAAGGCTCGATGGGCGGCTATAAAGAAATCATCGCCGAAGTCTACGGCCGCGGCGCCTTCGCCAAACTCAAATACGAATCGGGCGTTCATCGCGTGCAGCGCGTACCCGATACCGAGGCATCGGGCCGTATTCATACGTCCACGGCCACCGTCGCCGTCTTGCCGGAAGCACAAGACGTCGATGTCCCGATCAACGAAACCGATCTGCGGATCGACACCTTGCGCTCGGGCGGCGCCGGTGGTCAGCATGTCAACAAGACCGAGTCGGCGGTGCGGATCACGCACATCCCCACGGGCATCGTCGTGATGATGCAGGAGGACCGCTCGCAGCATCGCAATCGCGCCAAGGCGATGGCCGTGCTGCGCACGCGCCTTTACGATTTCGAACGGCAAAAGCAGGACGCGGCCCGCGCCGCCGAACGCCGCGGGCAGGTCGGCACCGGCGACCGCTCCGAGCGCATTCGCACATACAATTTCCCGCAAGGCCGCGTGTCGGACCATCGCATCAATCTGACCCTCTACAAGCTGCCGGAAATCATGGAGGGCGAAGCGCTTGGCGGGATGATCGATGCGCTTGTTGCCGAGCATCAGGCGGCGCAGCTCGCCGCCGAGGACGCGTGATGATGCCGGCGGCTGATGTGTCCACTTCTGCTTGGCCGCAAACGAAAGCTGTCACCATTTCGGCCGCGCGCCGGCTTCTGACGAAAAAATTCCGCGCCGCCGGCATCGAGACGCCGGAACTCGACGCGCGCGTGCTTGTCGCTCACGCGCTCTCGCTCGATCACGCGGGGCTCGCGGCGGCCGGCACACGCGTCGTTGATGCTGGAGAATGGGACGCAATCGCCAGCCTTGCCGAGCGGCGCCTCATGAATGAACCGGTCGCCCGTATTGTCGGCTTCAAGGAATTCTGGAGCCTGACACTGCAGATCGATTCCACGACGCTGGTGCCGCGCCCCGAAACCGAAACACTGGTGGAAGCGGCGCTGGCGGAAATCGATTCGGCTGGGTCGCGCACACGGCCCATGTGCATCGCCGATCTTGGCACCGGGTCGGGCGCAATCCTTCTGGCGCTGCTCTCGGAACTTCCCAACGCTTTCGGCGTCGGCACCGATACAAGTTTCGGCGCGCTGCGCCTCGCGCAGCACAATGCCCGGCGTTTGCAGCTTGGACGCGCAGCCTTTGTTGCTTGCGACCTCGGTGCGGCACTCGCCGGATCGTTTGATCTCATTGTCGCCAACCCGCCCTACATTGCGTCGGGTGAGATTGCCGCACTTGCGCCAGATGTGCGCGACTACGATCCGCGGGCGGCGCTCGACGGCGGGCACGATGGGCTCGACTGTTACCGGGCGATCGCCGCGACGATCCCGCCTTTGCTTAATGCCGCGGGTGCTTTGGTGGTCGAACTGGGCGCCGGCCAAGCAGCCGCCGTCGGCGCATCGTTGGCGCAAGCGGGCCTTGCGCCCACCCGCCCACGTACCGATCTTGGGGGTACGCAGCGTGCGCTCGTCGCCAGAAAAGGTGACACCGGAGCCGGGCAGGGTCATGATCGCAAAGCATTGGACCCCGGCAAAAAAGCACTTGGAATATCGGCTGGAACCGACTAGTTTGCGGGCACGGAATCGGCCCGAAACAATCGTGCCGCGCAGCCTTGAAAGCCCGGAGCTCCGCTTCCTGAGGTTTTGCTGCGCAGGCTAGTGAAACGAGAGCCGGAACAGCGAAAGCCGGAACAGTAACCGCCGGATCGGACGGCAAACGGGATCGCCAGATTCAGACCGAGAAGTTTGATCGGTTTTGCGCGCATTGATGAATGTCGCGCGCTACGAGGGGTTGGCGACGTGCGGTAAAGCCGCCGGCGAGGGCTGTATTGTCGGGACGTAGACGTGGAATCACAAGAGCGATGAACCAAGAAGACGGCTCGGATTCGTGCGTCGAATTGACGTGAAACTGTGGGACTTTGTGCAGTGAGACGGCGGCATCCGTGCTGTCGCAAACCAGGGGGTTGGCGGGAAAGCAGGTCATGAGAAACGGTCAGAACAAGAGAATGCGCAGTCGCAACCGTAAAGGTGGTCATCACCAGAATCCGTTGTCGCGCATGTACGAGTCCAACGGACCTGACGTGAAGATCCGCGGTACGGCGTCTCACATCGCGGAGAAATATCTCCAGCTTGCGCGCGATGCGCAGAGTTCCGGTGACCCCGTAGCGGCCGAAAACTATTATCAGCACGCCGAGCATTATTTCCGTCTGATCGCCGCCGCCCAGGAACAGTTTCGGCAGAGCCAGCCCTATTACCAGCAAGGCGGCGACCAACGCGGCAATGTGTCCGACGAAGGATACGACGACGGCGACGACCAGCCTTCCATCAGCGGCGAGCCGTTCGCGCCGCGCGAGCCGCAACCATTTTATCCGCGCGAGCAGCATCAGCCGCAAGCTCAGGGCCACAGCCAACCGCGGCCGCAGCAGGTCGATGATGAAGACGTCGAGCGTCTGCCGTCATTCATCACCGGCGGCCAGCCGCAGCCGCAGCCCCAACAGGCGCAGGGCGGCAACGGCCCGCACGGTCCCAACGGCCAGAGCGGTCCGAACGGCCAAAATGGTTACGACGGCTCTCCCGACCGCTTTCCCTTGCATCGGCGGCGGCGGCGCCACCGCGGCCCGCGCGATCATACGGCGCAAGGCAGTGACAACGACGCGCCGTCGGGAGCGCGCTCGGACGACTAAGAGCTTTTCGACGGCTCCAGTCCGTACCCACTGTCGTCAAGCGTTCGTTTGCTGAACCCAGCGGCCGGCCGAAAGATCGGCTCCGGCCTGCAGGCTTGCGCATGACCCGGCATCCTGCCTGCAAAAGGCGGAATGGAACGGACCGTCAGCGCCCGCGCGGTGTTTTGGCCAGCCGGACCAAGAGCCAGATCGGCACGACAATGACGGCGCCCAGCAGGAAATAGCGCCACAACCAGCGCAGGATATCGAAGCCCATCGTCCAGATATGGACGATGAGGGCGCGGACCGATTCAATGATATTCCAGGGGTCGAGGCCGATCGCGGCGAGGATCACCCCCACCAGGATTGACAACAGGACAAGGCGTCCGACCACGGCCAGCGGTGGGCCGCCCAAAAAGCGGTGAATGAGTTGGTGGGCGTCTGCCTGTTCTTCCGCCATCGCAATCTCCGCTCGCGCCACTTAGCTAAGTTACTGCGTCAGGCGCAAGCGCTACCCGCAAGCTTGCCGTCTCCAGGCCCGGCCAGAACCGTTGCTTCGCCTTCGCAAGTGGCGCTAAGTTGCGCCCCCGCAAGCATTTGGATGCTTCTGAAGGATATTTCATGGCCAAGATCGAGGATCGAGCCGCCACGGCGGCGACGCTCAACGACGATATCGGCGAACAAAAGCGGCTGGCCATATATCGCACGCAGGTCGTGATTCGCGAGGCCGAGCAGCGCGCCTACGATCTGTTTCTGCAAAACCTGGTGAAGGGCACGAGCCATCTTTCCCTCGGCCAGGAGGCCGTTGCCGCAGGCTTTGCCGGCGCCATGCAACCGGGTGATCTATCCTTCTGCACCTATCGCGGCCATGCGCACACGTTGGCGCGCGGCGTGCCGGTGACCAAAGTTCTCGGCGAACTGATGCAGCGCGATATCGGACTGATGCGCGGCAAGGGCGGCTCGATGCACCTGACGTCGGTCGACCACGGCGTCATGGGCTCTTATGCCATCATCGGCGCGCATCTGCCGATCGCCTGCGGCGCCGCCTGGCGCGCGCAATACAAAGGCCAAAAAGATGTTTCGGTCTGCTTCTTCGGTGACGGCACGACCAATATCGGCGCCTTCCACGAAGCGCTGAACTTTGCAGCGGTGTGGAAGCTGCCGGTCATCTTCGTGTGCGAGAATAATCTTTATATGGAATACACCCCGATCGCCGATGTCACGGCGGTCCCGCATCCGGCAGCCGATCGCGCCGCGGCGTACGGATTGCCGCGCATCGTCATCGACGGCAACGATGCCGACGCAGTTTACCGCACCGCGCTCTCCGCTTACGACAAGGCGCGCGCCGGTGACGGCCCCTCCCTGATCGAGTGTTTGACGTATCGCTACAGCGGTCACTCGCGCGCCGACCCCGCCAAATATCGGCCGGAAGGCGAACTGGAAAAGTGGAAAGAACGCGACCCGATCAAGATCTATCGCGAACGGCTCAAGCAATTCGGCGTCGCCGAGGAAACGATCCTCGGCATCGACGCCGGCGTGAAGCGTGAAGTGGACGAAGCGACCGAAGCATGCAAGGCGGCCCCGCCGCCCGCGCTCGATATCCTCACCACCGATGTCTATGCCGACGGAGGCTTCGCATGGCGGAACTAACCTATCGCGATGCCGTCATCCGCGGCATCGCCCAGGAAATGACACGCGACCCGGACGTCGTGTTCCTTGGCGAGGACATTGCCAAGGCCGGCGGCGTCTTCAAGGCGACTGTCGGTCTCTACGAACAGTTCGGTCCCTTGCGCGTACGCGACACGCCGATCTCCGAGCAGGCGATCCTCGGCGCCGCCATGGGCGCGGCGATGACCGGTCTGAAGCCGATCGCCGAGATCATGTTCTCCGACTTCATCGCCGTGTGCTTCGACTATATCGCCAACGAATTTCCCAAGAGCCGCTACATGACGAATGGGCAGGTGAAAGTCCCGCTCGTCGTGCGCACGGGCAATGGCGGCGGCGCCCGCTTTGGCGCGCAGCATTCGCAGAGCGTCGAGAACTGGTGCATGATGATCCCGGGACTAAAGGTCGTGGCGCCGTCGAGCCCGGTCGATGTGATCGGGCTGCTCGCGGCTTCCGTGCGCGATCCCGATCCGGTGATTTTCCTCGAGCACAAGTCGCTCTACGCCACCAAGGGAGAAGTGCCGGACGGCGAGATTGTCGACACGCTTGGCACCGCCAAGATCGTGCGCCCGGGCAAAGACGCAACCATTCTCGCGCTCGCGCTCATGGTGCCGCGGGCGCTCGCAGCGGCGGAGAAGCTCAAGAACGAGCAGGGCATCGACTGCGAGGTGATCGACGTGCGCTCGCTGGTGCCGCTCGACACGCAGACGATCCTCGGTTCCGTGGCGCGCACGCATCGCCTGTTCACCGTCGAGGAAAATCCGCGGCTGTGCGGCTGGGGCGCCGAGCTTGTCTCGATCGTCGCCGACGAGGCGTTCTACGATCTCGACGGCCCGCCGGTGCGGATCACGACTCCGCACATCCCGTTGCCGGCCGCCGACATTCTCGAGGACCTCGCTCTGCCGAGCGTCGACCGCATCGCCGAGCGCGTGCAGCGCAGCTTGAACGCATGAGCGGAGGAGATCATGGCAAACGAGCCGACACGCGAAAATCCCTGCGGACCGATCGGCACCGAGATCCTGTTTGAGAACGATCAGGTGCGGGTCTGGGACATGCAGGTTCCGCCCGGCGGCAAGAAGGCGTGGCATCATCACACGCTCGATTACGTCATCATCAACGTCACCGGCGGCAAGATCGAGCTTGAGAACGTGCAGGGGCATTCCTTCATCGCCGACGACAAAGTCGGCGGCGTGATCTGGCGCGATGCCGGTGAGAAGCACGAGCTGCGCAATCTCAGCGGCAAGCTCTATCAGAACATCCTGGTCGAACTGAAAAAGCCCGCGAAGTAACGCGACCACGGGCAGGAAACGATCGCCAAAGGGTCAGTGCCATGTACGATAATCTGCTCGCGAACGTCCCGACCGATTTGTGGATCGGCGGCAAGTGGCGGAAATCCTCCGACGGCAGCCGCTTCGACGTGATCGATCCGGCGACCGAGAACAAAGTTGCGTCGGTCGCCAGCGCCACCGTCGAGGACGCCAAGGCCGCACTCGATGCGGCAAGCGCCGCCTTCCCCGGCTGGGCCGCCAAAAAGCCGCGCGAACGCGGCGAGGTTCTGCGCAAGGCCTACGAGCTGATCATCCGCGATCAGGAGCGGCTGGCCAAGCTGATCACCATCGAGAACGGCAAGGCGCTCTCGGACTCGCGTGGCGAAGTCGCTTATGCGGCTGAATTCTTCCGCTGGTTCGCCGAAGAAGCCGTGCGCAATGTCGGCCAGAAT
>Ga0210410_10005566_pt1 | contig 10956 bp, 7 predicted proteins | sample IncBWC4MmetaG_FD_161058 | JGI IMG/M metagenome (GOLD analysis project Ga0210410, IMG submission 161058) | Forest soil microbial communities from Barre Woods Harvard Forest LTER site, Petersham, Massachusetts, United States - Inc-BW-C-4-M | ecosystem: Environmental > Terrestrial > Soil >... | reverse complement strand
AATTCCAAAGAGATCATTCCTGGAAATGCTTTCGTCCAGGGAGCTCGTGATCGGAGCAACAACGCGCAGGATAATCGATTGGCCAACTGTTCCCTCGAAAGACGAGGATTCAGTCCATCGAGACATGAAAGAATTAGTAGCATCTGAAAAGATTGGTAGTTGCGCCATCAGGCAGGAAATGAACACCAATGTAACAATAGTCTGGATCGCCTTTGTGAATTGGGATACACCAAAAAGAGCAGCTAGAACCACTGTGCCTACGATCGCTGCCAGCATGAACAATATCGTCCGGCTTCCTACAATAGGAATCGAAAGCACCAAGGCAGCGGAAGCGGCCCAGAGCAACCACCTTTTCGCAAGCTGAGGGTTTGCCAGACCATAGAAGAGAAACGCCGCTGCCATGGGCACATAGTTTGCGGGTCCAGCCACGTAGCTGAAAGTTGCGGAAGCGCGAAGATGTCCGCCCGAATAGGCAAGTTGTTCACTGCCCACGGTCGCACCCTTGTTCAAGATCGAACCGGCTGGCGCTAAATACTGCGCGACCTCTAGGAGCGTCAGTGGCAAGAGAAGCAACAGAGTCCACTTCCCAAATTTGTGCAGATCTTCGGCGTCGAGATTCTCTCCCATGATGAACGCAACTGGAAACGGTAGCAGATATGAGCGTAGGCCGTAGAGAGCTACGAACCATGGGTTCGAGGCAATGACCAATTGCAAGACGCAAAGACCTACAAGTCCCACGCAAAGAACTGCTGTAATGGCCGACCATTTCCTCGGCCACTTGTTGGTGCGATAAGCCTCCCATATGATCAGGATTGCGACAGGATCGCGGACGAGCAAAAGCGGCGCAGAAAGCTGTGGCGCAATCCATTTGCGAAGAGCACCCTCAAAAATGAGTAGCACGAAGTAGACCCAGAGCAGCTTCTTTAGAAAGCTGGTTCTTTCTGGCGATGTACTTTGATTTTGAGGCTGGGTCAGATACATGGTTGGTTCATCGCTGGAAAATATTGAGGGGCCCCGCGGATCGGATTTGGTACCCATGAACGACGGAGGTGACGAGGATCCACCTCTTTTTCAGAGATCTTCTCAGATTGGAGTGCAGCGGCTGATAAGGGCCAATTCCGAAATAAAAGAATGTGGCAGGGAGTGCCACGCTCGATCCCGCGACACAGACAACGATTGCAATGGTGAATGAGATGCATACGAGGCGGCACTCAGCGATTGCAGACAATCGGGAATCAAGCTAATTGCCCCCATGAAACTCCAAGATTCCGGTCCTTGTGCTTTGGCTCTTTATTGCTGCAGTCGAGCTTTTACAGTATATGCAATTGATTGACGGTAAGCTTCCCACGAGTATTGGGCCGCCGTGTGTTGCGCGCGGCGCGACATTTCGGCCAACAATTCACGATCATGGTTCAAGATGGCAAGGCGATCGGCAATTGCCTCGGCGGAGCAGATGGAAACTACAAATCCTTCGCGGCCGTCGCGGACCAAATCGCTTGCGCCCACATTTGGTGTGACGATGACCGGAAGGCCGCAGGAAAGCGCTTCGGTTACCACAAGTCCGAACCCTTCGCTCAACGAGGGAAGAACGAGGACATCCGCCTCCAGCATGACCTCGAGCATGCGCTCATGTGGAAGCGACTCAAGCCAGCGCCAGCGATGACACGCTTCGTCCACAATTTCGTTTGCCGCGACCCGTCGTCCGACCAGCGTGAGTTCGGCATCCTTCCCAAGCATTTCCATGGCCTCCAGAAGATAGCCAATTCCTTTACGTTGGTGAAGCATGCCAGCAAACAGAACCTGGAGCGGCGCATCTGACGTTCCGGGACGTCTTTGCCTCACTCGTACGGGCGGTGCTCCATACGGGATCACCTTGATCTTTTCGTCCAACACCACTCCTGCAAGCGAGCGTCGTACATGCTCGCTGTCGACGATGATCAAGTCAGCTAACTCAAGTTCTTCGTCCTTCTCCGTCAAATGGGTTTCCGAGTCCGACAACTTTGGAATTACTGAGGCAAGCCTTGGATTGCGCTCGGCTTCCTGTCGCATAAGATCGCGCTCCCAATACCAGTGCCCACTTGGCAGTTCATAAAAGGTCGCAAATCCCCGCTTTCTTGCTTCGCGGAAAGTTTGAAGTGCACCACCTTCATGTGCGTAAACGGCGTCGACCTGAAGCTCCCGTAATCGCTGCGCCACCCTGGCATCAAAGTGACGGAACATTCCGATTACCGAAAACAGCCGCTCGCTCGAGCAGAGTGGATCCTCGAGCAGCGAAGACCTCACTGCTAGACGGACCATCTCAACCCACGGCACACGCTTCACAAGCTTCCTCGGCACTTCCGGAAACGACCTCCTGGCCATCTGACGCCGAATGCTGGCGGGCATTAGCGTGTTCCAACGCGATTCCGGGTTCCACGCCAATGTAGTCCAGAATTCCGCTAGCATTTCCTGTTCGACCATACTGCGCAGAGCATTGCGTACGTACTGATTGCCGGTGGGATGCGACATGAGTACCGAAGGATTGGATCCATCCGTGCGAGCCAAGCGTTCAGTGCTATTCATCGAAATAATCTCTTGCATCCTCATCGCTGAATTCTGCTCTCGGAGAGCTAGGTACTCCTTTTAAGCGGGATTGATCATCGATCAGTGAGTGTACGAGGTATCGTGCGTACGAATCAGCGTGAACGCGCAGCCGATGACCGTGGTACCATCGCCAGGCTTCAGCCGCAAATTTATCGAGCCCGGTCGGCAGGACACTCTTCACCGTATTGGTACTCACCAAGTGCACTCCATCCCTTAATCCATCCACCTCTCCGACGAAAGGGTCAGCTATGAAAGGAATCGTCCCCATCGCACAGAAGCCTGCGAAGACGCCAGATTTCGCCAAGCAGAACGGCGGATGAGGCACGAATCCGAACCGTGTGCGTGACAAAATGCCCGACAGATCCTTCACTGTTACTATGCCCATTCGCCTCACGGGGATTCCGGATATGTTATTCGGGACCTCCAATTCAGGACCAATGTCAAGTATTTCTTCGATACCAAGCTCGTTCATCACATTCTTGAATGAGGACAGCCGCTTGTAAGACGCGCGCCTTGTTCCCGGTAGGCCGAAGACGACCAACCTCGGCAACCGGTCGACCGCCGGAGGAACCTCCGCAGTCTCGCCAATATTGGAGAACACGGGAATCCGATGAAGAAGTCCGGTCCTCCCGATCATGACTTCCCTCTCGAGCCATTCAGCATGTCGACTGATGTTCGTCGCAATCATATCGTTATGACTTGCGAGCCTTCGAACTACCTCTCTCTGTCGACGGGAATACCAAAAGGCCGATTGCCAGGGGCGTCCCGTTGCGAAGAGTTCGTGGAAGTAAACTCCAGTCCGGAAATACCCGCTACCATGCACTGACTTCATTGCATTCACAAGAGGGAAGGGTGCCCCATCACGTGAAAAGCCGTATCCACTGTAGTGGAGAAGCAAGGATCCAAAAGTTCCACGACTCAATGACGCGCAGGTTTCAAGCAGTTCGTCGGGAGTGCAATAGGTAGCCGGAAAGGGCGAGTTGAACCTCTCGGTCGAATTCAATATGACGAATGCCGTGCGAATCCCGAAATTTGTCTGCAGTTCGTGCGCCAAGGAAATTGCGTGGTCGCTTATTCCGCATTGTCCCGGCTTCAGTTGAGCGAGAGCCTGAATGAGTAGTTTGATCATTTGGGAGTTGTGAAATCGGAGTAGGGGACCGCTTGCATCTCAGACCCGGTAGCCGCGCATGACAGAAATGATAAGGAGCCATCGTTTCCTCAGCGAGCCTCGGGGATCAGAGAGCAGCGGACTACCTACTATTAGCGCTACGAATTCAAGAACGTGGCGGATCAGGAGACCCAGCTTCAACAAATGCCCGCTGTAGCCCAGATGCTTCCGGAGCAATCGCAGACGCGAACGATGGAAATTGATGACTCGCTTTGCAGACCAACTTGAGGCCTGCTGCTCATTATCATGGATGACTCCCTTTAGCTGAAGAACCGCTATCCTCCACCCCGTCTGACTCGCGCGCCAACACCAGTCCAAGTCACTGTCGGAAAACGGAAAGACAGTTGCATCCATGCCCTGCGTTTGCACCCAAGCAGCGCGTCTCACCAGCAACGGGCTGGTATAGGCAACGTCGCATATTCCCCAGGTGTAGCCCTCGAAGGTGGGTTCCGCACTCAACTTTGGCTGGTCGAGGCGCAGCATCGCCGTCAACTGTTGACCGAGGAGAAATTGCAGAGCAGATGGGAACGAACAGCCGAAGCCGGCTGGTTCGCCGGAGCGCTTGGTAACGGTGAATCCCACGGCTCCAAGCCGAGAATGAGAATCCAGTAGCCTTACCGCTAAGGCGATAGGCTCCCCCTCGTCGACGAGGTTATCGGTCTCGAACAAAAGAAGGTATTCGAGTGAAGGGTATCGAAGAATTGCTTCGCGGCAGCCATTATTAACGCCTGCGGCAAACGACGAGTCCTCATCAGGCGCTGCAACCACAATAGAGACCTCAGGCGATGGAGAGCCAATCTGGAATCGTTGCAGCCATTCCCTGCTGCCGTCTGTAGATCCCGCCTCAAAAACAACGACCGCGGTGGAGAAGGGAAGCTGTTTGAGCGCTACCGAGAGCGATTCTAGAGAAGCGGCAAGCAATGCTCGCCGGTTTAACGAATTGATTATCGCGACGAGTCTGACATCGCTCGCGACGTCACTCATTTTTGTTATACGCTTTGAATCGCTCATGAAGCACCGACGTTAGTCCTTCGGAGTGACTCGCTCGGGTAACACGTACCAGTCGTCGAATCTTGACAGCTTCTCGAGACTCCTTACATATCCATTCTCGCTAAGGAGCGAGAAGATCTTGTCTCTCTGCTGAGTGTAATTGTGTTCAACAGTTATTACTTTGAAGCGATACCTGCTCCACTCAAAGGTGCTCAGGATCTGGAATTCGCTACCTTCCGTGTCGATCGACAAGTAATCGATCTCTCGCGGTGCCTCATACTTGTCTAGCAAGTCAATCAACGAGATCGTGCGCACGCTGAACTTGTTCCCCGATTTTCTGGCTTCGCGATGGAGGTCCAGGGTATTGAACGAATCGATGGTTGAAAGCTCTCCTATATCGACTTCATTGAAGCTCAGACTTACTCCGGACTCTCGCCAGACGCAATCCGTTTCGATATTGCAGCTGCGATTCTTTCGCAAGTCACTATGCCAGCGCCTCGCCGGCTCCGCCAGAATTCCATTCCACCCATACCTCTTCTCTAGAATGTGGGTATTGCTCAAGTCAATCCCGTTCGTGGCCCCGAACTCGACGAAGAATCCTCCTTGTTTGAAATTGCAAATCGAGAGGGTAAACAAATCCTGCCCAAGTTGGGACTTGGAATGGCGCAGGGCTTCCAACAATTCCGCCGAATGTTGTGATGGCAATTCCATGAGAAGCCCAATATCCGCCCCGACAGTGCTGCTGGCCTCCAGCTGTTGTAAACGACTGTAACTTGTAATGCTTATGTCGAATTTCTTGAGTGTCTCTTTTACAAAAGCCTTGAGTGCACCAGGCATTTCTCTTGCTCCTTGATTAGGCTCTGAGTCAGTGCCCTGAATCGGAGGTCGATTCGCGGGGCGATTTGGTCGAGCACTGAATTTGGCGCATTTTTATTGATACGCTGTTCTGTAGATGGCAACGCTGGTTCCGACACCTAGGGCTGAGCTGATGGCCTGTTCGGTTACGAGCTTGATGCGGCTCGTAGGGATGTACAGGATGTCACCGTCCTTGAGCACGATGTCCGGAGCTTTGCCTTGAAAGATACGGTTCACGCTGAGCTCAATGTCCTCGCGACTTCCATTGCTCAGGGTTCGCACGAGGTGAGCATGTTCTAGGGATGCAGCGTGCCCGCCCCAACCGGCCAGCGCCATCAGCTTTTCAATCGTAAGCGAGTGTGAACCATCGAGAACGTAACCTCCTGAGCGCATGACGTTGCCCGCCACGTACACGATGCCCGCACGAGGAACCGTAATCGTATCCCCAGGAAGGATCTGAACTTGAGGTATCACCGGCGCAGATGCCGCAGGGTTGTACTCTACAGTCGCTGGACTGTTGGGAGAGTCCTTGTGAGTGATGACAATCTTCGAACTGGCGGTGGGATTCACTCCCCCAGCCACCGCCAAAAGGTCGTTTAGCATTCGCACGCCCAAGGCTGGGTATAGGCCGGGTGTCTTGACCTCCCCATTCACGATGATACCCTGGGTCGCATACTCTGAAATAAACACCGTCACGTGCGCCTTGCCCGCGCTGAGAATCTCGGCTTGGATGTAGCGATCGTTTAGGTTCATGGCGGTTTCATCCGCGGTCACACCCGCCACGTGAACCAGGCCCAGAAGCGGAACGAGGACATCACCTTTTTCGTTGACGCGAAAACGACCGGAAAGATCAGTTTGGCCGAATACACTGACTTCAATCATGTCCCCGGGACCAATCGGAATCGCAGGCGCCATTATCGGTGGCGAGCCCTGAGCCTGCTGAGCGACTCCCGTGGCTCGCGGCAAAAGGAAAAGAAATGTAAGCGCGATTGCGCACCCAAGTCGATTACACATGTTACCTGTTATTCTCCTTTTCCTCGGCTTCCTCGGAAGTAGTTGAGTAAGCCTGGGCGTAAGGATATCCATATCCGTAGCGGTATCCATACATTCCATAGCGGTAGGTATAGAAGTTCTCGAGACGCATATCCACGTCGTTTACGACTACTCCCGCGATATTCGCGTTAATACGCCACAAAAGATCGCGTGAGCGCAAGATCGCCCGTTTCCGCGTCACTCCGGCGCGCACTACCAAAACCACCGCGTCCGCCATGACCGCCAGTGCCTGGGTGTCCGATACAGCGAGAATGGGCGCGGTGTCGAGAACAATTCGGTCAAACTCGCGTGTCCATTGACGCAGCTGTTCTTCCATGCGCTGCGAGGAGAGCATTTCGGCGGGATTCGGAGGCCGCATGCCCGTGGGAAGGACATGCAGCTTGGGCAGTTCCGGCAACGGAGCCGGAGCAACTATCCGTTCTTCGGGGCGCGACAAGACGCTCGACAAACCGAAACCCCTGTCACTGATGTGGAAAAGCTGGTGGAGGGATCCGCGTCGCAGGTCGGCGTCCACGAGCAGTACCCGCTCCCCGCGTTGCGCCAGGGCCAGGGCGCAATTGACCGCAGTGGTCGTCTTGCCTTCGCCAGGGAACGCGCTCGTGAGTACGATCACGCGCGGCGGCTTGTCAATAGACGAGAGCAATAGCGAGCTGCGGAGGCCGCGATAGGCTTCGCCTGCCAGCGATTTCGGGCTGTGCAAGGCGGTGAGTTGTCGAATCTCCGTTGACACTACGGACTCTTCGAGCCCTGGGCGTTTGCGCCGCAAGGGGCTGTCGTCCATATGCGGAATCGTGGCGAGAGACGCCAGAGTGGAGATGGATTCGACTTCTTCCGAGGTCTGCATACGGTCATCGATTGATTCGACAACGAATGCCAGCACGAGGCCACCTAAGAAGCCGCCGATCAAACCAAACAACATGCTCATCGTCTTGCGTGGAGCAATCGGGATAAATGGAATCTGCGCCCGGTCAACCACCGAAATATTCGTCGCCGACAGTCCTGCGGTGACTGTAGCTTCTTTCAGACGCATCTGCAGTGTATCGTAAAGGTCGCGATTCAATTCCGCATCGTGACGCAGAATGGCGAACTGTCCTACGTCTTCGTTGAGGCGAAATGTTTGCTCCTTCTGGGCATCGAGACGCTGGCGCAACATTTGTTCGGTGCGGACTGCGCCCTCATACTCATCCTGGATCTGCCGATGGGCCAATGCAACCTCGTGATTAAGGTCGGACTTCAACTTGGCCACTTGCGCATTCAAAGCTAGCATCTTCGGATGACGAGGGCCCACTTCCAGTGCCAACTGGTCGCGCTGGGTCTGCAAGTCGGCGAGTTGGGTGCGAAGGGCAGCGACCTGTGGGTTGTCCCCCGTGAGCGACGCCATCTCAGTATCTTGCGAAGCAAATTCTCGCATTCGCGATTCGCGCATGATTCGGTCGGCTTCCGCAGACTCTAAATCTGAGCTAGTCTGTTCGAGTTTTTGGATCGTAAGGTTTGAATTCTCGTCAGTCCCAACAATGTTGTGTTGCTTCTGGAAGTTCGCCAAACGAGTCTGCGCGTCAGACGCTTGTTCCTTGAGGTCCTCGAGTTGCTTTTCCAGCCAAACTGATGTGCGCTTGGTCTGATCGAACTTCGACCGCAGATTCTGATCGATGAAGTTATCCATTAGTGTGTTCACGACATCGGTGGCAAGCTTGGGATCGTGATTCCGATACCGGATATCGACCATCTGCGTTCCGCCAACGAGTTTCACACTCAACCCGCCCTTGATGAACCCGATCAATGAACGACGGTCAACTGGCGAAAGAGTCACCGGCGTCTTGATTTGTGCGGCACCGCTTGCATTCGGACGATCTCCCGCCTTGATCTTCGAATAGACGTCCAGCTTCTCGGCCGTCTGCAGCAAGACGGAGTCGCTCTGCAGAATCAGGAGCTCAGTTTGGATTGCCGATGTGTCAAGTGCGGCGCGATCCTGGTCTCCATACCCCTGCAGTCCCACCTTGGGAATGTTGGGATCGATTTGGAGCCGACCCCCACTTTCATACAGCGACTTGGTTCGAAACGAATAAACGGTCGCTGCCGCGAACGAGATGATCGTCACAGAAAGTATGACAAAGCGCTGCTTCATCACCACGCGCCAAACGTCCATCAGGGAGAGACTCTCCGGCGCCGGCGTCATCGGGGCGGGAGTAATTGTCACTCTATCTAATTGCTGCTCGGATTTGCGCTCGATTGCCATTTAAACTCCTGATTTGCTAGGTGAAGAGTGTGCGCACTGCGCAGTTGCCAAGAGGCTTTGACTGCTTGCTCCAATTGGCCCGTTGCGCGACGACGGGCAACCGGAAGCCGCAAATATGATCAATGCCGAGGCAATGTGCACAGGTGTGAGATGCCTCCGTAGCCGGGCCCACTGAGTCACGGTTCGTCAACGATGAGGTTCCAATGCGTGTCCTCGGTTGTGACGCGTGGGCCAGTGTGCAACTTTTGTTTTCCTCCGCTTAGCTCTGGCCCTGAAAACCGTCTGGTTGACACCTCGTTCGTCGCATGTAGATTCAAAGGCGGTGCTTGGCGCGCGAGCGGCCACAGGACCCCGTTCAGTCGTGGCAAAACGAACAACCGGGGCAGTAGTCGCCCAATATCATGAAGCGTGTCCTCATCCACTAAGCCGACTTAGTCTGCCTCGATCTCCCGCCAGATACTTGCCCGGTTGCTGGTGAACGCCAGACGCCCAACAACAGACCCCCTCCGCCACTGTAATGCTTATATCTTCGTGCGACAGCCGCTGCGAAAGGCCAAATTTACCAAGTAGCCCCGTCCGACAACTTGCGCGGGACAGGAGTATCCTTCAGAAACGGCGAGTCGGGCTTGTTCAGGGCAAACGACCTCGCGCTCCCGGTCGATGTAGGCATTTACCAGCTGACGCATCACTTCTGGCCGGCTAGGTCCCCCAGGGAGAATGGCTGCTAAAACGTGAAGGATATTCAATTTGTCTCCACCGTCTCGCTGCAGGCTCAGCTTCGGCGGTAGCGCGATTGGTCGCTCGATTTCAAAGTGAGGAAGCCGCAACAATGATGCGAGAATTTGGCGGCACTTCATCGAAACTCCGTTGAGGTGACAAACCCTGAACCCTGAATTTCGACAAAGCTTCGCTACCCTCACTTAGTTGAGGTGGCTCCCACAGCGTCATGGATACATCAATAAAACCCGTGGAATGAGCGCCATAGCCCTCAATTCCAACCCTATCCGTCCGTACCTTGGCTATGAGGATGTGATCGCAACTTCAGTGTACCAGCAGTGATCGGATTTCCTGTCATGATTGTGGTGCACGCGGCCGCCTCTATACGCCAGTGAAGGTGGAAACGGAATCGCAACGCGTCTTCAGACCGACAACGTCTTGCGGTATGAAACGTCGAAATAATATTGGCTGGCGACGAATAGCTCGCAGGAATTCGGCAATCACAGGGGCGGCTGATCTCAGGTTCTAATTGCAGGCGAATCGCGTTTAGCCGAAAATCGGTGCTTTCAATTCCACTACAATTTGATCGCGAGGTGTACTGGCTGAAAACGCCCACGAACGCCCGCGGCGATAAACTCTCCCAACAGAAATCATAGCTACATGACCGAGCAATTTGCACGTCCAGAAATGAACATTCTGCCAATTCGGTGGCAATGACTTGGCGGATCCTGCGAATGGCAATGAGCCAATGCCGAGCTTCTTCGGTCCCGCCGCCCGCGATCATCGCATCATGTTCATCGACGACTGACCGCAATCGTCGATCTCCCGATCGGTAACGCAGGGCTCCGCCTGTACTCGGCGGATTTCAGTCTTCCCGTGATTTCAGCGGAAAGCCTGTCAGCGAGCGCGTTGGCGATCACGCAAGCACCTCGACCGGTGGGGTGTCCGTCGACAGGATAGTAAAACCGCTCTGGGTCGGGGGAATCATGTAAGGCCGGCAAGATCTCAACATAGGTGGCGCCGTGGAGCGACACAATTGAACGCAATCTCCGGTCGAGGGCATAGGGATCAATTCCGACCCGGTTATCTGATCTGGAAATCAGCGCTGCTTGCAATCGGTTCGGAATTGAGACCACGACCAATGGTACGTCGGTTACTTGCGTCCGTGCTTGGATTCCCGCAATCTCCGCTTCAAACTGCCCGATTCGATGCCGCCATTCCTCGCTCAGGTTCGTCTTCAGGAATCCTGCATCCGAGTCGGGTGCCAAAAGCGCCGATTTTGCATATATACTTCCGCTCTCATAGAGGAAATGACGGAGTGCGAGCGCAGTCCGAGTCCGGTCAAAATGCGACC
>Ga0210410_10005565_pt1 | contig 10956 bp, 5 predicted proteins | sample IncBWC4MmetaG_FD_161058 | JGI IMG/M metagenome (GOLD analysis project Ga0210410, IMG submission 161058) | Forest soil microbial communities from Barre Woods Harvard Forest LTER site, Petersham, Massachusetts, United States - Inc-BW-C-4-M | ecosystem: Environmental > Terrestrial > Soil >... | reverse complement strand
GACAGGCTCGCCGGGCATTTGACGTGCATCGGCGCTGGCGGGAGAATCTAGTTCGGGCGGGGCAGGAAAGGCTCCGCCCGAATCGTTTTTTGTGGTGAAATATGCCGTGCAACACCAGGAGACTCGCGGATGGCTCTTCCCCAGGACAAGCATTACCAGGCAAAAATTCTCGAACGAAAGGACCTTTCGGAGGATCTTTGGCTCGTCCGGGTCGACCCCGGCGGAACCTTCAAGTTTTTGGCTGGCCAGTATGCCACGCTCGGCGTCGAAGTTGCTGACAAGCGCATCGAGCGTGCGTACTCCATCGTATCTTCTCCGTACGAGGAGACTCTGGAATTCTTCGTGGAGCTGGTGCCGCAGGGGGAATTGACGCCGCATCTTTATAAGCTGCAAGTGGGAGACACGCTCCTTTGCAGAAAAATTGCCAAGGGACGCTTCACGCTGGATTTGCGGAGCGGCAGGACCAAGCATTTGTTGCTGGCTACGGTCACGGGCATCGCGCCGTTTGTTAGTTACGTGCGCACGCTATACAAGGATTGGAAAGATGGAAACAACCCGATGCCGGGAGACCACAAGCTGTATTGTTTGCAGGGCGGGAGCCGCTCGTGGGAGTTCGGCTATCGCGAGGAGCTGGAAAAAATTGCAGCGGAAGTGCCGTGGTTTAAATACGTCACGACGGTGAGCCGGCCGTGGGAAGACGCGGCGTGGAAGGGCGAGACGGGGCGGGTCGACGATCTTGTGCGCAAGTATGCCGATCTGTGGGGTTTGCGGCCGGAGACCACCACCGGTTATTTATGTGGGCATCCCAGCATGTGCGAAAACGGGCGCGGGATTTTGCAACGGGCCGGGTGGAAGAAGGATTCGATGTTTGAGGAAGTTTATTTTATTCCGGCGAAGGAAGCGGCGGCGGAGTAGCCCCTTGCGCCTCGCGCAGCCCGCTCCGTAAGGCGGGCCTAACAGGGAAAAAAGATAAGAGAGCCGATCTAAAGATCGGCACCGACAAAGCATGGCGGCGTAAAGCCGCCTCTACAAAAGTGGCGGGGCTGAGGCGTTAAGAGCCGGGGCTATACGATTCGAGTTCGCTGGAAATATCCTTGATTATCGCGAGCGGGCAGAGGATGTGCACGGTGTTACCGTTGTCCAGCACATCGATCTGTAATTTGCCGTTGTGCGTTTGAATGCGGACGTGCTCGTCTGGTCCTTCTACTTCGACGAAGGTGGCTTCGGGATATTTCTCGAGCTCTTTGGTCAAAGTGCGCAGCGTGGGCATGTACGGGCCAGCCTGCATGGCGGCCTGCTGCAGATCGCGGGACGGGGCGAGATGCAGCGCCATGGGCACGGCCGCGGCCGGCACCCAGAAGTGAACATGCGAGCCGCCGGAGCGGTGCTCGTCCACGTCGATCCTAATCACGCCTTCCCGCATGGTATAGGCCCCGGCTGCGACCAAAGTGGTTCCAACTCCGATGGCGACTTTCGCGAGTAGCATCATGACGTTCTCCGTCTCTGCCTAGTCCGCAACGTTTTTCGAGTCCAGCCAGACGCGGATGGTGTTTTCGTCGTCCTTCACGGAAACGAGCTCGGTGTCGCCCTGCGCGCCGAGGGCATGCAGTGCCGCGACGACGTCCAGCTCATCCATGCCGGCAGAGAAGAGCGCATCGACAACCTTCATGGGCACTTTGACCTCTACCTGAGACTTCTTGGCGTGTTCTTTGGCGTGTTCCTTGTCCTGCTCCTTGCCCTGCCCCTTGTCGGTGATGTGAACGAGCAGGTAGCCGTCTTTCTTGGCGACGCGGATGTCATTATCTTTGCTCTGCACAGTGACGAATTCGCCGTCCTTGGAGGTGCGGATGGCGTCAACCAGGGCGCGTAGATCCACGTCACTGTTCATATGGGCCATGTCGATCTTGACCTTGCCGTCGTGCAGGCGTTCCTTGTTGATGGTAGGGAGAACTTTTTCGGCCAGTTCGAGAGGGACATTGACGCGCACGGTTTCGCCCTTGGCGTCCGAGCAGATAATGCGGACATGGAGCCATTGGTCGGTGGAGGCGGTCGCAGCGGGAGTTGGGGACTTTGTGGAACTAGAGGAAGACTGAGCAAAGCCCGCGAGGGGTGTAAGCAGTAGAGCGGCGGCGGTGATGGACGTGGCGCGACGGATGAAATCCTGTTTGCAGCTAGACATGGCGGAAGGCCTCCTGACCGGCAAATGGGCCGGTGCTTGAAGAGAAGTACGAGGAAGGGCGAGAGAAAGTTTCGTGAAAGCGTGACAGGTTGCTGCTGATGCGATTCCCTGCGAAGGATTCCGGACCGAGTTCGTGCGAATGGCCATCGTCGCAGATAGCGATGGCTCCATTTAGGGAAAGCTATGCATAGGCGTGTAACCCATTGTTTAACCGCTATTTAGACCCAAGGCTCGTTCGTGATGGTGCAGTTGTTTCGCGCGACCGGCTTGCGTGCGCGGGAATAGTACTGACGGAATGTTGTGTTGCTTATGCCATATAGAGACGCAGCACGGAGTTATTCACGACGAGGGTTGCTGACAGCCCGGCAGCGTAGGTTGGAAGGTGGAGGTCGCCGTGCGAAACCTATCAAAGGGCGTCTACTTGAGCGCCGTGTTGGCTGCCGTGTCCCTGCTGGCGACGCCGCTTTTGGGGCAGGAGGCGCGATGGAAGGAGCTGGATGCGCAGGTGGAGCAACTGCAGAAAAACGGGGAGATGGGGGAGTCTGTGCCGCTGGCGAAGGAAGCGCTGCGTATCGCCGAGATGACGTTTGGTCCGGAGCACGCCAACACTTCTGCCGCACTCCAGAAACTGGGGATGGCCGACATGGCCATGGGCCAATACCCCGAAGCGGAGGAGTTTCTCAAGCGCGCGCTGACAATTCGCGAGAAAGCGTCTGAGGCGCAAGCCGCTCCGATGGCCGAATTATTGAATGGATTGGGCCAATTGTATTTTTACGAAGCCAAGACCTCCGAGGCCGAAGCAGCTTTCCAGCGGGCCCTGACGATCGGGGAGAAAGCGCTCGGGCCGGAACACCCCGACGTGGCCGAGAGCTTGAACGATCTCGCACTCATCTACGAGAGGCAAGGGCGGTATGCGGAATCGGAGACCTTCTACAAGCGCGCATTGGCCATCCGGGAGAAGGTGCTTGGGCCGGTGCACTGCGACGTGGCCGAGACCTTGACCAATCTCGCAGTTTTGTACGCCGACCAGAGCCGGTACGCGGAGTCAGAACGGCTCTACAGGCGAACTCTGGCGATATTTGAGAAAACACTGGGCCCGGCCAACCCGAACGTAGCCACGGTCCTGGGCTACCTTGGATTGGTGTACCGTGCGCAGGGCCGGTACGGCGAGGAAGAGCAGCTCGACAAGCGCGCGCTCGCGATTTACGAAAAAGCGCTCGGGCCGGATCACCCCAGCGTAGCCACAGTGCTGAATAACCTCGCTAGTCTGTACGGGGACCAGGGCCGGTATGGCGAGGCCGAAGCGCTTCAAAAACGGGCGATAGGGATCACTGAGAGAGCGGTGGGCCCGGAGCACCCGGACGTGGCCGATGACTTGGACAACCTTGCTGTTCTCTACGCCACTAATTACCGGTATGCGGAAGCTGAGCCGCTGCACAAGCGCGCACTGACGATTCGGGAGAAGGTGCTGGGGCTGGAAGATCGCTCTGTGGCGCTGAGCCTGAACAACGTCGGGGAACTGTACTTTTTTCAGGGCCGCTACGGTGAGGCCGAGCCACTCTTGAAGCGCGCAATAGCGATTCAGGAAAAGGTGCTCGGTCCGAATCACCCGGAACTGGCCACGTCCCTCGGCAATCTGGCGGGGCTGTACGCCGACCAGGGGCGGTACAGAGAGGCCGAATCGCTGTACAAGCGGGCGCTGGAAATTGATGAGAAAGCGTTGGGGCCCGACCACCCGCGCGTGGCCACGAACGACTTGTATAACCTGGCGACGCTGTACTACGCCGAAAGCCACTATGAGCAAGCGGAGCAGCTCTTGCAGCGCAGTTTGGGAATACTGCGAGGACGATTCGAGTATAGCTTCGCGTATATGAGCGAGAAAGACCGGCTCCAGTTTTTGAGCACCGTAAGGAACAGGTTTACTTTCTATTTCAGCCTTGCCTTGGTGCAGCGTGAGAGAGATGCGGCAGTCGCAGGAAGGATGTATGACTTGCTGCTGTGGCAGAAAGGGCTGGTGGGGACGAGCGTGGCTACGCTGCGGGCGGAGATTGCGGCCAGCGGCGATCCGCAAGCCATAAAGATATTTGAGGAGCTCACAGCGAAGAAAAGCCGATCATCGCAGCTGATGGCGACACGGCCGGCAGGTTGGCAGGAGGCGCGGGCGCGTATCGATGCGGAAGCGAACGATTTGGAGCAGCAACTGGCGCGGCGGGTGAGTTCGTTCGCTGCGCAGAAGAACCTGGCGAGTGCGACTTGGCAAGATGTGCAGAGGGCGCTCAAGCCGGGAGACGCGGCGGTCGAGTTTGTGCGGTTTCCTCTTCAGGAAGTAAGAAAGACGGAGGCACACAAAACGTACTACATAGCGCTAGTCCTCCGGCCGGGGAACTCGCAACCCGCGCTTGTTCCGCTTGGGGAAGCTCGGGAATTTGAAGGCGAATCCTTCTCGGCGTATCGGGCCGAGGTGGGTATTCGCAAGGCGAATCCAGAGATTGCGGCAGGCACCGGCGCTTCGCCATGGCGCGCGCTGTATGACGTGATGTGGAAGCCACTGGAAGCGAAGCTGGGGGATGCCGAACGCATTTATGTTTCCGTGGACGGCGTGTTGAACGAAATCCCATTGGGAGTTTTGCAAGGCGCCGATGGACGCCGGGTGATGGAGAAGTATGATTTTCGGGTGGTTTCAAGTACGAGGGAATTGCTGCGAGCAAGTCATCACACGACGAACAACACAGCGGTCTTGGTGGGGAATCCGCGATTTCTAATGAGTGGTGAAGAACTACAAGTTGCCGCGAATCACTTCCGGGGAGTGGAAAATCAACATCCGGAGATGCTTTTGGCCTCTGCGGTGCTGCCTGCAAGTCCGGCAGGAGGCGCGTTGTCGCGAGCGATGACCGAGCGTGGAGCGTGCAATCCACCACCGCCCGAGGGCGGGGTGCTGTGTCCTTTGCCGGGGACGGCTACGGAAGTGCAATCGATCGGGGAATTGCTCCGCGAGAAGAATTGGACTGTTTCGAGCTACCAAGGAGAGCAGGCGCTGGAGGAAGTGGTGAAAAAGGCGGCCAGTCCGCGAGTGTTGCACCTGGCGACGCATGGATTTTTTCTGCCGGATGAACAAACAAAAGCTGGAGCGAGCGCCAAGAATTTGGGTGTGGATGATCCGATGCTGCGGTCGGGGCTGTTCTTTGCAGGTGCGGACCGGACGCTGAACATGGAAGCCCCTATGGAGGGGATGGAAAACGGGGTACTCACAGCGTACGAAGTGACGTCGTTGAACTTGCAAGGCACGGAGCTAGTGGTGCTGAGCGCGTGCGAGACGGCACGCGGCCACGTGCAGTATGGCGAGGGAGTGTTTGGGCTGGGGCGGGCACTGCAGGAAGCGGGAGCGGAGGCGGTGCTGATGAGCCTGTGGTCGGTGCCAGACCAGGAAACACAGGAATTGATGACGCAGTTCTACACGAACTGGCTTGGCGGGATGGGCAAGCCCGAGGCGTTGCGGCGCGCAGAGATCACGGAGCGGGATATTGTGAAGAAGCGTTACGGCAAAGACTTACCTTATTACTGGGGAGCGTTCACCCTCGTGGGGCGTTGACGGGCGACCTAGCGGATAGTGGGCAGCCCCCCAGAATCACAGAAAGATTGAGGGATCTCATCGCCTTGATGAGGCTCTGCACCATTCACTGATGGTTTCTCAACCTATTGCCACATCCTCCTCCACGGTCCGTAGATAAGTCTTTTATGTTCTGTTAGTTAGAAGTATGCATTCTCAGAAGGCAGGGCTAGATTCAGCCACCCGCGAGCCGCGCGTGGGAATAGTACTTTCGGAAAAGGTGTGTTGGTCTTGCCATAAGTGGAGGGAGCACAAATGACCTTGGTACGGGTGGCGCCGACGACCGTGTGGCCTAGGTTGGGAGGTGGAGGTCGCCGTGCGAAACCTATCCACTGGAGTCTGTTTTGGCGCCGTTCTGGCTGCGGCTTTCGTGCTGGCGGCGCCGGTTTGGGCGCAGGAAGCGCGCTGGAAGGAACTGGACTCGCAGGTGGAGCAGCTCCAGAGGCAGGGGAAGATCGAGGAGTCCGCGCCGCTGGCGAAGGAAGAGCTGCGCATCGCCGAAGCCACCTTTGGTCCGGAGCACGCCAATACTGCTACAGCAGTCTTGAAACTAGGGATGGCCGACACGGCCCTGGGCCAGTATCCCGAAGCCGAGACGCTTTTGAACCGCGCGCTCACGATTCGCAAGAAGGCGATTGGGCCGGAAACGGCTCCGGTGGTCGAGACATTGAATTGGCTGGGGCAACTCTACTATTACGAGGGCAAGCGGGCCATTGCGGAAGATTTTTTCAAGCGCGCGTTGGCGATCGGGGACAAGCTGCCCGGACCGGAGACCCCCGAGCTGGCCGAAAGCCTGAACGACCTCGGAATCGTATACGACGAGCAAGGGAAGTACGCGGAGGCCGAGCCGCTTTACAAACGTTCGCTGGCCATCCGAGAGAAAGTGCTCGGGCCCGAGGACCCCGACGTGGCCGAGACCTTGAACAATCTGGCAAATTTGTACACCGATATGAACCGGTACGCGGAGGCCGAAGCACTCCATAGGCGCGCGCTGGCGATTCATGAAAAGCTGGGCGGGCCCGACTGTCCGGATGTGGCTATGGACCTGAGCAACCTGGGAATGCTGTATCAGGTGCAGGGACGCTACGGGGAGCAAGAGCCGCTCATGAAGCGCGCCCTAGCCATTTATGAGAAAGCGTTTGGCCCAGATCACCCGAATGTAGCTACTGCGACGAACAACCTCGCTAATCTGTACCAGGTGCAAGGCCGATATGGGGAAGCCGAGTCTCTGTACAAACGATCTCTGGCGATCTATGAAAAAGCGCTCGGCCCGGAGCACCCGGACTTGGCCAACGCCTTGAACAACCTAGCGGATCTTTATGAGGTTCTGGGCCGGTATGCAGAGGCCGAGCCAATAGACAAACGTGTACTGGCGATCCGAGAAAAAGTCCTTGGGCCAGAACATCCCCAAGTGGCGATGAGTCTGAACAACATCGCGTTGTTGTACCAGGATGAAGGCCGATACGGCGAAGCCGAACCGCTGTATAAGCGCGCCATAGCCATTCAGGAAAAAGTGGTCGGTCCGAACCATCCGGATCTGGCCGTATCTTTGGGCAACCTCGCGGGGCTGTACGTCGACCAGCGACGGTACGCCGAAGCCGAACCGCTGGATAAGAGGGCCTTGGAAATTGATGAGAAGGCGCTGGGGCCGGATCATCCGCAAGTGGCTACGGACGACCTGTATAACCTGACCACTCTGTACTACGACGAAGGCCACCTGGAGCAGGCGGAGCAGGTCTTGCTGCGTAGCCTGGGAATTCTGCATGGACGATTCGAGTACAACTTCGCATATATGAGCGAGAAAGACCGGCTGCAATTCCTGGATACCGTAAAGAATAGGTTCAACTTGTATTTCAGTATGGCGCTGGTGGCACGCGGGCAGGACCCGATGGGAGCAGGGCGGATGTACGATTTGCTGTTGTGGCAGAAGGGGCTGGTGGGCACGAGCGTGGCAACGCTACGTGCGGAGGTGGCCGCCAGTGGAGACGCACAGGCTGTAAAGATATTTGAGGAGCTGACGGAGAAGAAGCGTCAATCCTCGCGTTTGATCGCCACGCGGTCGACTGGCTGGCAAGAGGCGCGGATGCGGATCGATGCGGATGCCAATGATTTGGAGCAGCAACTGGCCCGGCGGGTGAGTTCCGTGGCGGAGCACAAGAGCCTGGCACGGACGACCTGGCAGGATGTGCAGAAAGCGCTAAAGCCGGGAGACGCGGCGGTCGAGTTTGTGAGGTTTCCATTTCACGAAGCGAGAAAGAAAAAGGCCGACAAAGCGGACTATGTCGCAGTGGTCCTGCGGCCGGGGAGCGGACAGCCGGCGTTGATTCCGCTGGGAGAAGCTCCAGAGATCGAGGGTGCGCCCCTCTCGGCGTATCGTGCCGAGGTTGGCACTCAAAAGGCGCATGCAACAACTTCGGCATCAAGCCCGTCAGGGAGTGGCGTATCGCCCTGGCGCTCGCTGTATGACGCGATATGGAAGCCTCTGGAAGCGCCGTTGGGAGACGCTAAACGGATTTATGTTTCTGTGGACGGAGTGTTGAACGAAATCCCATTGGGAGTTTTGCAGGGCGCCGATGGACGGCGGGTGATGGAGAAGTACGATTTTCGGGTGGTTTCAAGTACGAGGGAATTATTGCGAGCAAGTCATCACGCAACGAGCAACACGGCGATATTGGTTGGCAATCCACGGTTTCTAATGAGTGGTGAAGAACTACAAGTCGCCGTGAATCACTTCCGGGGAGTGGAAAATCAACAGCCGGAGATGCTTTTAGCCTCCGCGGCGCTGCCGGCGAATCCGGCGGGGGGCGCACTATCACGAGCAGTGACGGAGCGTGGATCGTGCAATCCGTTACCTCCGGAGGGCGGGGTGCTGTGTCCATTGCCTGGGACGGCGACGGAAGTGCAATCGATTTCGGAATTGCTGCGCGAGAAAGATTGGCAGGTGTCGAGCTACCAGGGGGAACAGGCGCTGGAAGAAGTGGTGAAGAAGGCAGCAAACCCGCGAGTGTTGCACCTGGCGACGCACGGATTTTTTCTGCCGGACGAGCAAGCAAAGCCTGGAACGGGCGGGAGCGGGCAGAGTTCGGGAGTCGATGATCCGATGTTGCGGTCGGGACTGTTCTTTGCAGGTGCGGACCGGACGCTGAACATGGAGCAGCCGATCGATGGGATGGAAAACGGCGTGCTTACGGCATACGAAGCGACGTCGTTGAATCTGCAAGGGACGGAGTTGGTGGTGCTGAGTGCATGCGAGACGGCACGAGGCAAGGTGCAGAATGGCGAGGGGGTGTTTGGGTTGGGGCGCGCGCTGCAGGAAGCTGGTGCCGAGGCGGTGCTGATGAGCTTGTGGTCGGTGCCGGACCAAGAGACGCAGGAATTGATGACTCAGTTCTATTCCAACTGGCTCGGGGGAATGGACAAGCCCGAGGCGCTGCGGCGCGCCGAGATCACGGAGCGGGATGTGGTGAAGAAGCGCTACGGCAAGGACTTGCCTTATTACTGGGGAGCGTTCACGCTCGTCGGTCGCTGATGGGGCGCGTTCCAGCGGACGTGCGGCGATTTCCTATCATCGCCGCCCACAATTGTTCTTGTCATTGCCAGCCGCTCTTCTTCGCGCGACTAGATGTAAACCCTTTACTTTCTGCTATCTAGAGCGCTGTGACTTTCTAAGGTGGGGCTGGATTCAAGCACCCGCGAGCTGCGGATGGAAATAGTACTTTCGGAAAAGGTGTGTTGGTCTTGCCATAAATGCAGGGAGCACAAATGACGTTGGTACGGGAGACGCCGACGACCGTGTGGCCTAGGTTGGAAGGTGGAGGCCGCCGTGCGAAAGCTACCAAAAGGCATGTGCCTGAGCCCCGTCTTGACGGCCGCATTCCTGCTCGCGGTGCCAGTTTGGGCGCAAGAGGCTCGCTGGAAGGAGTTGGACGCGCAGGTTGCGCAGCTCCAAAAACAAGGGAAGATTGAGGAGTCTGTGCCGCTGGCGAAGGAAGCGCTGCGCATCGCCGAGGCAACTTTTGGACCCAATCACCCCAACACCGCAATTGCACTTCAGAAACTGGGGATGGCCGAATTGGGCTTGGGCCAGTATCCGGAGGCTGAGGGGCTTCTCACGCGCGCGGTGGGAACTCGCGAGAAAGCGTTTGGCCCGGAAGCTGCTTCGATGTCCGAGTTGTTAAACGACCTGGGCCAAGTGTATTTCTACGAAGCCAAAACTGCCGAGGCCGAAGCAGCTTTCAAACGTGCCCTGACGATCGGGGAAAAAGTGCTAGGGCCGGAGCACCCCGATGTGGCCGAGAGCTTGAACGACCTCGCACTCATCTACGACGGAAAAGGGCGGTACGCGGAATCGGAGACACTCTATAAACGCGCGTTGGCCATCCGGGAGAAAGTACTCGGGCCGGAGCACTGCGACGTGGCCGAGACCTTGAGCAATCTCGCGATTTTGTACGAAGAGCAAAGCCGGTACGCGGAGTCTGAACGGCTCTACACGCGCGCTCTGGCAATTCATGAAAAGGAACTCGGGCCGGACGATCCTGGAGTTGCGACGGACCTGGGCAACATTGGAGTGCTGTACCACGCGCAGGGCCGATACGACGAGGCCGAGCGCGTTGACAAGCAGGCGCTGGCGATCGATGAGAAAGCGTTCGGCCCGAATCACCCCAACGTAGCCCTGCGCTTGAGCAACCTCGGAATGCTGTACCGCGTGCAGGGCCGGTACGACGAGCAAGAGCAGCTCACCAAGCGTGCGCTGGCCATTTATGAGAAAGCTCTGGGCCCGGACCACCCGAGCGTCGGTACGGTCCTGGGCAGCCTCGCAGATATGTGCGAAGTGCAGGGCCGGTTTGTCGAAGCCGAAACGTTCTCCAAACGGGCGCTGGCGATCACGGAGAAAGCTCTGGGCCCAGACCACCCAGACGTGGCCACCGCCTTGAACAACCTTGGGGACCTTTATGTCGTTCTGGGACGGTACGCCGAGGCCGAGCCGCTGTACAAGCGCGCGCAGGCGATCCGTGAGAAGGTGCTAGGGCCGGAGCATCCCTACGTGGCAATGAGTTTGAACAATGTTGCCATGCTATACCAGGATGAAGGCCGAAACGCTGAAGCCGAACCACTTTATAAACGCGCCATAGCCATTCAGGAAAAAGTACTCGGTCCGAACCACCCGGAC
>Ga0210410_10005563_pt1 | contig 10959 bp, 9 predicted proteins | sample IncBWC4MmetaG_FD_161058 | JGI IMG/M metagenome (GOLD analysis project Ga0210410, IMG submission 161058) | Forest soil microbial communities from Barre Woods Harvard Forest LTER site, Petersham, Massachusetts, United States - Inc-BW-C-4-M | ecosystem: Environmental > Terrestrial > Soil >... | reverse complement strand
GGGGATATAAGGGGTCCGATGCCAAGCTGGGTTCTACAGTGCATTCATTGCAAATCAGAATTCACGCACTCGCTTATCGACGATATGAAGATGCTGAGTTATATGTTCCCTGCGAAACCTGAGTTTCCTCCTGCCGGCGCGGAACTGGAGTGTCCGAACTGCGGGCGCAAAGCGACCTACCAGCGGACAGACCTTACCTATCGCACTTAATAGTGGCTTCCTTTGATTGAACCTGAAGTGCAAATCACATAAGAGTAGAAGTATGACCGTCATGTTTTTGGTGATAGACTCCGCGCAAGCTGTTGGAGTCCGGACCTAGGCCTATCTATTCATTGGAAAATTACGGAGGAAAGACGAAATGAGGAAACTTCTGTGGGCCAGTCTGTTTGTTACCATGTTACTTTCGGCGCTGCCGACATTTGCACAGAATCCAAACTACGAGGTTGGCCCGGTGTGGCGGGTCACCTACTATCACATCAAGCCTGGTATGGGAGAGGCGTTCTGGAAGGATTTTCGTGAAAATCTGAAACCGGTTTATGAGGCAGTGAAAAAAGAAGGCTGGATCAGCGATTACAAAGTTTGGACCAACGTTACGACCAACGGTTCGAATGATTGGGACGTTGCGGTAGGCTTGATGTTTCCGAACTGGGCTGCACTCGATCAGCTCGACGCGAAAGCGGCGACCGTTTCTGCGAAACACTATGGCTCGCGAGAGGCCATGATTGAGGCCGGCAAGAAACGAACAGAGATTCGCGAAGTGGTTGCCAGCAATCTGGCGCATGAAGTGATGCCCAAGTAAAAACTTGCTTAGCGGACGTTGAAAGCCCCGAGGGATTTTTGAGAGCCTTCGGGGCTTTCGTTTTGGAAGAGATTCACGGCTGCGAACTCTCAAAGTGTGATGTGTGGAAATTTGTCCCGCGGTAAACTTCAGTCGATGCAAGTAATTATCTGCATGCTGCGCGGCGTCAATGTTGGTGGCCGCAACATGGTGAAGATGGAGGAGCTGCGCGACCTGTGCACAGAACTGAAGTTTCGCAATCCGCAAACCTACGTGCAGAGCGGCAACGTAATCTTTGCAACTGCCGAAAAGAACCTGGAGACCATTCGAAAGAAAATTGATGCGGCATTTGAGCGCAGCTTTGGCTTTCAACCGCAAATTATTCTAAGGACTACCGAGGAACTGCGTGACGTGATCCGCAGAAATCCGTTCGCTAAACGGAAGGGAATTGAGCCTGACAAACTTCTGGTGAACTTCCTGGCTCGCGATCCCGGCGAAGATGTCCGCGGCAAGGTCCGAGCGTTTAAGAGTGAAGTCGAGGAAATCAAGATCGATGGGCGAGAGATGTTCATTTACTTTCCGAATGGCATGGGGCGGCCGAAATTTTCCTGGGCCGTGCTCGACAAGATTCTGCAAACGCCGGCTACGGGGCGCAATTGGAACAGCGTTACGAAAATGCTGGTAATGGCTGAGAAAATCGAAGCTTCCGAGTGCAAAGACTGACCTGATCTAATTCGTCGCGCGCGCCGGCGCTGTTTCGATGGCGATACGGTGGTGATCGAACCACCACGCCCACGGCAGAAGAATCAGTATCGCCACAAGTCCGGTCCATGCAATTTCATTCGGGCTTTCCGGCGGCGCGCTGAAACGATCACCAATATACGCTGCGAGAAGTAAGAGCACATACGCCCAGAACGCGTAACGGCCAATGCGGTCGCGCGGCTTGGTAGCGCGGATGTACAGCCACACACCGATAGCGAACATGAGCAGCTCGACGACCATGGTACCCGCGACGGAATTCCATAAGCTGAGACCGTAGCGTTGATGACCGCCTGGATACAAAGGCATGTCTGGACGATGGGTGATCCAATCGAGAAGCCAGTGGCTGAGCACGCCGATCCACACCACCAACGCGCCGGTTGTATCGCGCTTCCACAACCAATAAATCGAGGCGAATGCGGTTCCCCAAACTATGTTGGTTACCAGACTATGCGACCAGGGAAAATCGTAAAGGTCCAACGGCGTAAAGCGCGTATTGCCAGGATCGATGCGCACGTGTTCCCAGCCGAGCAGCAGGAAAATCGGCCAGAGCAGATCGCTCAGCAACGGCGCGGCAAGTAACACCGCCATGGAGGCGCGTGGTGCAAATCTCTTCGAAGCGAAACCGACGGCAAAGTGGCCAATGAACATGGCAAGTGGTTTTCAAGAATACCTCAAGACTTCGAGGAATAGTTGGCTGCCACGCTGGCATTTTTGAACGCCGATCACCGCGGCGCTTGGTGAACTCAGGCTGCGGCTCCTGCGCTGTGGGGATGCAGACGCACATCGAAACCATCACGCTTGAGGTAGCGGTACAGGCTAGTGCGGCCGATACCGAGAATTTGCGCGGCGCGCAGGCGATTGCCGTTACACATCTGCAGAACCTTCTGGATGTGGTGCTTGCGCATTTCGTCAAGAGAAAGCGGACGCCAGTCGGCATCGCTCGCCAGTTGAGAAGTCCGATGCTGCAAATGTTCCGGAAGATCGCTGATGTCGATGAAATCGCCGGTCGCGGTGATGCACGCCGTGGAAATTACATTTTCGAGCTCGCGAACGTTTCCCGGCCACGGATGTTGAAGCAGGATGGTCTGCGCGCGGCGGGTCAGACCGGCAATGGATTTGCCGTAAGAATCGTTGTATTTCTTCAGAAAAAACTGAACCAGCAGCGGAATATCTTCCAGCCGCTCGGCAAGCGAAGGGATACGAATCTGGATCGAGCTCAAGCGATAGAAAAGATCTTCCCGGAAACGCCCGGTAAGGACTTCCGCGCGCAAATCGCGATTGGTAGCCGCGATCATGCGCACATTCACCTGTTTGACCTCCGGTGAGCCAACGCGCTGGATTTCGCGATTCTGAATCACGCGTAAAAGCTTGGCCTGCATGGCGAGAGATGTCTCTCCGACTTCATCCAGAAAAACTGTGCCGTTATTGGCATATTCGAATAGTCCCGGGCGGGTGTCGGTCGCTCCCGTGAACGAGCCACGAACGTGGCCGAAAAGCTGGCTCTCGAATAGCGTGTCCACCATGGCGGAGCAATTACACAGGGCCAGTCGCTGTTGGGTCAAAGACTTCCAGCATCGCCGGACTTTTGCCAATGATTCCGTGGAACTCGAGATCTTTAAGCAGCTGTTCTTCCAATGCACGTACGCGCCGGCGCTGATCATAAAGTGCGGCCACCTCGTCGAGGGTGCGTTTCAACCGGGTATGGTCAACGGGCTTGGGCAGAAAATCAGCGGCGCCACGGCGAATAGCCTCGAGCGCGGCATCCAGCGTGTATTGCGCGGTCATGATAATTACATGAGCGCCAGGATCGCATCGCAATGCGCGATCCAAAAAGTCGTAAGGTTCCGGGCCTTCCAGATGAATAATAGCGAGGACCATCCGGCAATGCCCGGAGCGAATTAGACGGAGCGCTTCTTCGGTATCACCCGTCGGAATCGCTTCATAGCCCATATCGGAAATGAGCGAGGTTAGCGAATCGCGTTCGCTGGGATCATCGTCCAGAATGCATGGGGTGAGGTTGCTGTGAAGGGTGGTGACTTCAACGGTTTTGTAGGTTGTGAGTGCCATGCAAAATATAAAGGCAACAACTGTGCCAAACCGGCCGAACAGTGTTTCGACGTGGTGATAGCGTGGCGCGCAGGCCGGACGCTTTGTCTGCAATCTGTAAACTACGGAATTTGTTGTAAATAGCGAATCGTGGGATTGAGCCACGAGCAACAAATGAAACAGTGAACTTGCAGATGAAATGGAAATGACTCAGAACGAAATGTCGAAAAGGAGCGTTGTGTCAAAAAGGGAGGGAATCAGTTGACAGAGTAGCGCGTCTGCGCGTGCCGAGGTTGCGCGGCACTTAGACGAAATTGCTGCTGACCATCCGCATCATAGCCAAGAGACTCGACCTCGAAGGCGATTGGGTTGGGACGATGGAGGTAAGCGGACTGAATCGTTCTGACAAAAATGATGGCGCCTTCAGATAGATGATGACGAAGAGAAATATAGCTGCTTTCGAACTCGTCGGTGGACATTGCAGATTTTTCCACGAAGAACAATTCATCTTCATCCCAGCCTGAAACTTCAACGAGTGTGGCAGCGGTGAGGGCAGGGCTTCGGTCAGGCTCATGAGGACCTCCAAGCAAGGGAGGAGCAGTTGAGCGGCCAAGACTAAAAAAGAATCGCGTTGCACCACAACGAGTTACGGATGCTCGGCGCGCGGATGTGTTCGAAGTTAGCGCGAGAATGAAGGATCAGTGCCAATCTGAAACCGAAGTTGCGTCTGGAGTCTAGAAAAACAGGCGCATCGCAAAGCGTTGCACATCAGGGAAAATATAGCGAAATAGGACCAGGCTGACCAGCAGTCCAGGCAACGCGAAATTCCCGCCGCGAATAAAGTTCAGATAACGCTGAGCCTGATTTTCACTCATGAAGAGCATGATGGCCGTACTACCATCGAGCGGCGGCGCAGGAAGTAGATTAAAAATCCCTAGCAATAGATTCAAAGAAAACAAGACGTACAGCGAAATGCCGACGAATCCCTGCTGTTCAAAAAGATGTAGTGAAATGCCAACGCGAAGGGCAACAACGGCAAGCAACATAAGAAGAAAATTTGTCGCTGGCCCAGCCAAGGCCATCCACGCCGAACGATGCGGATGGCGGCGCTCCCAGTTTGGGTCGTAAGGAGCACTTGCGAAACCGATCATGCTTCCCCCTAACAGGAAAAAACTGAGCAGAGGAAAAATCACCATGCCGTAGGGTGAGCGGCGAATATGGGGAATGGGATTGAGAGAGACTTGGCCGCCGAGGGCCGCGGTATCATCGCCGCCGAGTTTGGCGACTAACGCATGAGCTGCTTCATGACATGTGGTGGAGAAGAGGAAGACTACATAGGAAATGAAGCCGATCGTAAGCATCTCGGGAGAGAAGTTGGGCATAAGAAATCTAGGTTAGGGTGTAGCCTGCCGGAAAGCAAGGATGGCTACCGACTCGATCCATCGCAATACGTCAAAGACCACGTATTTTCTAGATGATCGAAGTGATCAGAATGTTTCGAACAACAATTTCTATTTGTTTAGAAGCGGAATCGATTTGGACGGCGCAGCCTGTGGCCGGGATTGCAAGAAACTATAGATATCGGCCAGTTGCGCGTCGGAGACAGCTTTTGGCGTATACGGCGGCATTTGTCCGGCAGGTTGGCGGACATAAGAGACGAAGCCGGAGAACGGAATCTGTGGTGGACCGAGTCGCGAACCTCCGGTTTGCACCGAGCCTTGCCCCTGATATCCGTGGCACTCGTAGCAACCGAAATTCGCGTACAGGTGCTCGCCATTTTGAGAATTGGCGGTGGAAGGCAGCTCAATCTTTGGTTGCGAAGCTGCCGCTTGTAGGAATGCGTAGACGTCCGCGAGTTCGGCGTCAGACACTTGCTTTGGCCCAAATGGCGGCATCTGGCCTTTCGGTTCGCGGACGGCGTGTACGAAATCCTGAAGCGACAAATGTGTAGACGCAATTTTTGGAGGTCCGGAATCTTTACCTGCTGAAGATGGTTGCGACATGCCTTCGCCCGCGCTGCCGTGACAACGGAAACAGCCAAGCTTTTCGAAAACCGCTTTGCCATTCTGCGGATCCGTCGGGGGGCGCGCTTGCAAGCGAGAGGAACACGTAAAGACCAGCGAGAGCATGAATGCTGCAAATTGTACTTTTTTCGCGGCAATCCGAATGGAAGTGGTCATGGGTTCTCGTTAACGTGGTTGGGTGACGACATCGAGAAGCGCAGGCTCGCCTCGCTTCACCACTTGGATGGCGCGGGTGATCGCCGGCGCTAAGTCTTTGGGATCCGCGATCGGTCCTTCGGCATACACGCCCATACTTTGCGCGAGCTTGGCGAAATCGATGTGAGGATCGGTGAGCGTGGTGCCAATCTTGGCGCGATCAATGCCTCGGCTGTGCCGGTCGGCCATGATCTGCACCTGCATAACTTCCTGATGATAGCCGCGATTGTTATGCATCACGGTTAGCAGCGGAATGCGATGATGCGCGGCGGTCCACAAAACTCCGGGGGCATACATCAGATCGCCGTCGCATTGAATATTCAGCGTGAGGCGGCCGTATTTGCGATTGGCCAGGGCTGCGCCGACCGAAGCCGGAGCATTGTAGCCGATGCCGTAGCCTCCCGCTCCACCGATGTAGTGATAGGACTTTTCGAAATCCCACAAGCGAAGTGGCCAGCGGCTGAGGAAGCCGACCGTGGAGACGAGTGACCAGTCTTCATCCTTAATCTGATTCCAGAGCTCTGCAGAAAGGCGCGCGGTACTGACGGGGCTGGCGTCCCACGCATATGCGGCGGCATCGCGGGTGCGCTGAAGTGACTCATCATGGGCAGCGGCGAGCTTGGCGCGACGGTCACTCAGAACAGATTTGCGGCTGACGTCGAGATTGCGTTTCACCGCTTCGGTGAGTGCAGGCAGAGTGGCCTCGGTGTCGGCAGGAATGTCGATATCCACTTCGGGATAGCGCTGGAAATTCTGGTAATTGCTTTTCACGAAAAGATTGGCGGAGTTGATGCTGATCGTTTTGGCGTCGGAACGCGCTATGGAGAGAGAGGTTCGTTCCATCTGGTCACGGAAGGAATGAACCGCACCCCAGAAGTCGTTGACCTCAAGACCGACAATTACATCAGCTGAAGAGATGAGTTCGCGGCTGCGCTCGGTCTGATTGAGCGGGTGGCGGGTGGGGAAGTTCATGCGATCCATTTGGTCTATAACGGGTGCTTGTAAGGATTCAGCAAGCTCTACGAGACAGGTGATGCCCGCAGGCGTACGAGCGGACCGGCCTGCGATGAGAACCGGATTTTGCGCGGAGACGAGAAGTTTCGCGGCTTCTTGGATGGCACCCGAGTCGCCCACCGGAGGCGCCGTCGGCGTTAGCCTTGGCACCTTTAAGGATGCGTCGGCGCAAATAGGATTCTCTTGCAGTTCGCCGTCGACAATCAGCAGCACCGGTAGCATCGGCGGCGCCATGGCCATTTTGTAGGCGCGAACCGTGGATTCAGCAAAGTGCGTTAAGGAAATGGGGAGATCGTCCCATTTAACGTAATCGCGCAGAATCGCGGCTGCGTCTTGAACGCTGTGGGCCCACTCCACTTGGGAAATGCGGCTGGTAGCGTCGATCAGATTGCCGCCGATGATCATGATCGGCACCCGATCGCAGTAGGCGTTGTAGACGGCCATGGCTGCGTGTTGCAGGCCGACTGTGCCGTGCGCCATGACGAGAAGAGGTTTGCCTTCGATCTTGGCGTAGCCGTGCGCCATGCCAACGGATGATTCTTCGTGGCAGCAGGTGATGAACTCCGGGGAACGATTGCCGCCGTAATTGATGATCGATTCGTGCAGACCGCGAAAACTCGAACCGGGATTGGCGCAAACGTATTCGATCCCCAGAGACTTGATGACGTCGACCATGAAATCAGAGCCGCTGCGATCGGTGGTGAGAATTTCCGCGGGTGAAGAGGAAAGTTCGGCTTCGGGAGAAATTGGAATCGCGGCAGGTACCTTGGCAGCAGCCGGGGTTGCCGAAGCGGCTGCAGTTCCTGGAACAGCGCTTATCGCCGCGGCGCCAACGGCGGCACTTTTCAGGAAATTACGACGATTGATGGAATTCTTGTTGCGGGTAGCCACAGCTGAATCCTCCCGAATGAGACACCTTGTATCACACCTCAGGTCTCGTAGAGAACTGAACTTATCGAGGAATTTGAGCGCTTTCATGCAGGAGTTCCTCTACTCCCTCTACTCGACAGAGTTGTCGACTGGCGACTGCGGGCAGACTGTGTGAGCATGGAGATCAGTCAGTGCAACGTGCCTTGCAAAATGCTTACGGCAAAATATTCGTATAAACATGCAAAAATAATGCGTGGAACTGAAAAAATCTTCAGATTGCGGTCATTTTTTCACGTTTTCCAACGTTCAAAGGCTTGACGCGTTTCTGCAACATACGTTACAGTCCCGTAACATTCGCATTCGTCATTTTCGTTTTTCTCTCTCTCGTGCGAATCCACAGAAGTTAGGAAGGTCTATGAAACTCGATTTCGGAAGTCCGATGCAGCGCCTACGTGTGTCTCTACTCGTATTGTTTTCACTGCTCACAAGCTTGGCTGCAGCGAGTTTAATCCGCGCGCAAGCGGGCGCCGGAACCGGCCGCATCGAAGGGACTGTAAGCGACTCGTCGGGATCGGTTGTTCCTGGAGCGGAAATCACCGCGACCGAAGAGACCACCAACATTGCGGCCTCAGTCAAAAGCGAATCCGATGGCCATTTTGTGTTGGCGTATGTTGCGCCGGGCGTTTACACCGTCGAGATTAAAAAAGATGGTTTTGAGAGGGACGAAATCAAGCACGTGGTGGTGCGCGTGGGCAGCACCTCGTCGGTGCAACCCCAGTTAAAGATCGGCAATGTCACCGAAACGATTAGCGTAACGGCCGAAGCGCCACTTGTGGATCCGACCCAATCGGCCATGAGCAGCGTCGTCGACAAAGGAAGTATTGAAAATCTGCCACTGAATGGACGGAATTTTACCGATTTCGTTTTACTGACTCCTGGCGCCACCACAGACGGCGACTTTGGCATGGTCAGTTTCAACGGCATGGCCGGCAACTTTAACAACTACATGGTCGATGGCAGCAACAACAACAACGCTTTCTTCGAACAGCAAATTGGCCGAACCAGCATTCCGTTTCAGTTCAGCGAAGATGTGGTCCAGGAATTCCAAGTGTCCAGCACGGGATATGAAGCGGAATTTGGCCAAGCGGGCGGCGGCATCGTAAATACCGTGACGAAGAGCGGCACGAATGAGTTCCACGGTGATGGCTACTACTACATCCTCGACTCCGCACTGAATGCCAACGATTCCATCAACAAGCAACAAGGAATTCCCAAGCCCACCAACCGGAGGCAGCAGTTCGGAGGAACCTTCGGAGGCCCAATCATTCACGACCGGCTGTTTTTTTTGGGGAATTACGAAGGACAGGTCCGCAACGAGCCGATTACGGTGAACAACACGCCTGCGTTGGTTGGTCTTACGGATCCTGCAGCGTTCTTTGCCGCCAACCCGGCGCTTGCTGCCCAGGTGCAGGCGGGTTCAGGCTCGTTCCCGCGAACGTTCAACCAGAATACCGGCTTTATGAAAGTCAGCGGTTTGCTGACGCCGAGGAATAGTTTCACGGCGACATATAACTATCAACGATTTCGGAGCCCGCATGGCTATTTCAACACACCAACTTCCACGGGGGATGGGTTATCTCTTACCGATGGAGCCACCAGTCACTTTGCGCAGTTCACGGTTATCTCGACAATTTCGCCAACGTTCATCAACGAATTTCGATTTCATTTTGGCAACGACTATCACTTCGACCTGCCGGATTCCCCGGCCACCAGCCCCTCGGTGGTGATACAAAATCCCGACACCGGATTTGCGTTTGGCGGAAACCGTTTTCAGCTCTCCACGACGGACCGGCGATTCGAGTTCGCAGATAACGTGACACGGCTGCTAGGGAAACACTCTATCCGGTTCGGCACGGACATTAACATTAACCACGACCGGGATTACTTTATTTATGGTCCAAAAGGTGAATACCAGTTCGCCAGCTTGAACGACGTCGCGACCGGTAGCTTCCAACTGTATCTCCAATCGTTTGGCCAGACGACGGCCACATTTACTTCACCGACGTATTCGTTTTATGCGCAGGATGAATATCACGCCACGCGCCGGCTGAATATAAACTACGGGCTTCGTTACGACCTGCAAGTCTTGCCGCAGCCACCGGTATGCAATCCGGCGTTCGTTATGACTTGCAAAATTCCGTATAGCAAGAACAACGTGTCGCCGCGATTTGGTTTTGCGTATTCGCTCGACGAGCAGAGCAAGACGGTGGTGCGCGGAGGCTTTGGGCTGTTTTACATTCAGGAAGATTTGCTTGATGTGTCGCAGGCGTTTTTGTCGAATGGCATTTCGCGGCCATTCCTGGCTACGACGGGCCCGGGATTTGGAAATAATTCGCCTATCGTGACGTATCCTACAAGTTTGACGGCATTTCCTACTGGGGTGGGTGGCACGCCTTCTCTCGTCGTATTCGCACCCAACTTTCGCAGTCCCTACGTGGAGCAAGGCAACGTGGCGGTGGAGCGGAGACTCGACGCTCATATGGCGGTGATGGCCGGTTACATCTACAGTCACGGCCTGGCCTTGCTCGGAAATTCTAATGGCGTAACGCGACAAGCCAACGGAAATTTTGGGTTCGACCTTAATCTGGTTCCGCCCAGCCAGCAACCGGCGTTTGGCGGCAATTTCTCGACTGCCACGGTATTGCTGCCTAATGGGAAATCATATGTAGTGCCGGAATATGAGGCGATCGACGGCATCTTGAATCCAAATTTTGGAACGATCAACGCGATCGACAATTCAGGAAACTCGGTCTACAACGCGTTCGTGCTCTCGTGGCGTTACACTGGGCCACAATTCAGTGGCGGACTGGCGTACACGCTTTCGAAAACGACGGACCAAGGGACGGGCTACTACAATCAATTCGATCAGAAGAGCCAGCGAGGGCCGTCGCAATTAGATCAGCCACAGCGTTTTGTCCTGAATGGCGCATGGTCGCCGACGTGGCATCCTCTTAGGAATTTCACATTCGCATCGGTGGTGACCTTAGCCAGCGGCAGACCGTACACCGCAGTGTTCGATACTTCATCGGTCAACTTTTCCATGGTGCCTGGCGAGCCTTTCAATGGATTTAGAGGGCCGGGCCAAGAAGTCGTCGACGCCAGTGTGGCGCGCACGTTCAAGCTTAACGAACGCTTCACGCTCAAAATTCTGGCTGAAGGATTCGATCTGCTGAACCATGCGAACTTCCAGCAGAATGGCATCAATAATAT
>Ga0210410_10005562_pt1 | contig 10960 bp, 9 predicted proteins | sample IncBWC4MmetaG_FD_161058 | JGI IMG/M metagenome (GOLD analysis project Ga0210410, IMG submission 161058) | Forest soil microbial communities from Barre Woods Harvard Forest LTER site, Petersham, Massachusetts, United States - Inc-BW-C-4-M | ecosystem: Environmental > Terrestrial > Soil >... | reverse complement strand
GGATATGTACGACGCGTCGCAATTCAAAGCGGCCATCGCCGAATTCGATAACGTGCTGCAATTCATGCCGGATTTACCCGACGCGAGAAAATTCCGCGCAGCGGCTGTGGACGGCGAGGATCATCTCAGCGTTGTCCAGAAGACAGTTGAAACTGTGGGCACTACGGGAATTTATGTGATTGTCGGCGCGTTGCTGCTGGGTGCAATTTTGGTGCTGGCGTTGCGAAAATCGCCAGCGAAACCGGCGCCGGCGCAGCCTCACATGGCAAAAACCGTGGTGGCTGCAAGTAATACCTCCCCTCAAATTGGAAACGGAGGCGGGGCACGGCCCACTGTTTTGGAAATGAATTACGGAAGCATTCAATTCGGAGCGGGCTCGCTTGCCGGGAAGAATTTCAAGATTGGGAACGGCGGATTACGGATTGGGCGCGATCCGCGATGCGAAGCGGTGCTGACGGACGAAACGGTTTCCGCCGAGCACGCCTGGATTACTCCAATCGATGGCGGCGTGTATGTGATCGATAAAGGATCGAGCAACGGAACGTATGTGAATTCGGTGGACTCACCACGCGTCAGCAAAATTGAATTGAGAGACGGAGATCGAATTTACATCGGGAAAAAAGGGCCAGTGGCTACTTTTGCGGCCAACTGATCGCGCGTCAGAAACATGGAAGGGAGAAACGCCATGATTGGGAAACAAATTGCGAATTATCAGATCACGGAAAAATTGGGCGAAGGCGGAATGGGCGTCGTATACAAAGGCATGGACACGAATTTGGGCCGCCCCGTCGCCGTGAAAATGCTGACCGCGGAGCTGGCGCACAATCCTGACATCGTGGAACGATTTCGCGCGGAAGCGCGCGCGCAGGCGAATCTGAGTAATCCGAATCTCGCAGTGCTGTACGCGTTTTTGGTGGAAGACGGCACGGCGTTCATGGTGATGGAATTTGTAGAAGGGCAAACTTTCGAGCAAATGATTCGCGCGCGCGGACCGATTTCGCCGGAAATAGCATTGCCGCTATTCAAACAAGCTTTGCAGGGAGTTGGCGCGGCGCATCGCATGGGCATCGTGCATCGTGACATTAAGCCCAGCAACATCATGCTGAACACGCAAGGTGTTGTGAAAGTGATGGATTTTGGAATTGCGAAAGTGGTGGGCACGCGCGGAATGACGCGCACCGGAATGCAATTGGGCACTCCGGCATATATGGCGCCGGAACAAATTCAAAATAAGCCTATTGATACGCGCACGGATATTTATGCGCTGGGAATTACGCTGTATCAAATGTTGAGCGGACAACTTCCCTTCCAGCACGAGAGCGATTTTGAAACGATGAATTCGCAAGTGACCGCGCTTCCTCCTCCTATGAAGCAAATGTTTCCGTACGCGCCGATTCAATATCAAAACGTGGTGATGAAGGCGTTGGAGAAGGACCCGAACAATCGTTTTCAAACTGTCGAGGAATTCACCGTGGCGCTGGACAATCCGGAAAGCGTGATGACCATGGGGACCGCGCCGACGGTTCTCACATCGACAGTTGCGCCCACTGTTGTAGCGGCTGGCGCGCCGACAGGTGGCCGAACGGTGCTGGAAACACCGGGCGCGTCGACGGCAGCAGCACCAGCGATGGCAAAAACTGTGATGCAGACGGGAGTTGTTGCAGCGGCTGCGCCGGCGACGTCGGCTGCGACGCCGGTTTCCGCACAAGCGCCTGGGCAGGTTGGCGCTAAAAAGGGCGGATGGAATTCCGGATACACTTTTGCCGCGATTGCGGTGGCGGCGGCCGCGATCATTTTGGCGGTGGTATCGTTCGGCAAGAAGGGATCAATTTTTACGGCTTCGCAAATAAATGCGCCTTCGCAAAGTTCGCTGAATTCTCCGCTGAGCGCGCCGCAATCTTCCGCGCCCGCGTCTGCGCCGGCGGCGAGTGTGCCGTCTGATCTGATGAAGTCGGGCACGGCGACGGATCCGTCGACGGCGAGTCCGGCATCAGGCGGCGCGGCCGCAGGTTCCAATACTGCGAGCGCGCCGATGAAACCGACGGCTAGCTCGGTGAAAGTTGCTGCGGGAGGACGCGCGGTTGCTGTGAACGCGCCCGGTGCGAAAGTGAATGTGTCGCCGAACGGTGGAGTGCAGGTTAGCGCCGGCGGAACTTCTGTTTCAGTTCCGGGACAGGAGGCGCCTCCGAATATGTCAGGCATGAGCAAAGAAGAAGTTGACGAGCTGGAGCATCGCATCGATCAACTTTCCGGTAGAGCGGCGGCGATCAATAACAGTTTGAATCGCATGGAGAAACAACAAGCCGCTTCGGGCTACAGCTTGCGCGGAGACATTGTGGCGGCGCAGGAAAGTATGGTGACGAATTTGCACAAGGCGCAGGACTACATGGAACACGGCGATCCGGTGAAGGCGAAAAAATACGCGGATTCGGCGGCGTTGAATGCGGAGACGCTGGAAAAGTTTTTGGGAAGGTGAGATTTAGCAGGATGCGTGAGGCACAATTGGAGGCGGGCGGGTCACAGACGCGCCCCTACTCTTTAGAAACATTTACGAAATAGAGGTCGGTGGCGACGTCGAAGTCGTCTTTGGTTAGCGCGGTCTTCATTGTTTTCCATTCAGTGGTGGGCTGAATGGTTTGCCAGTCTTCTTTTTTTCCTACGCGGATCGGCATGGCGAATGCAGGTTCGTCTACCTTCCAACGATAGCTGACGGTTCCTTCTTCGGGCTGGAATTTCAGCTCGAGCGTGGGAAGCGCGGTGTGACGCAAATACTGATCGAAAATCGGAGTTAAATTCATTCCCGTTTGCTGATTGAAATAGGCGACGACATCTTCGGTCATGATGTTTTGATATTTGAAGTGCTGGTAGAAATCGTGGATGAGTTTGAACCAGCGTTCGTCATTATTCACGATGCTGCGAAGCGTGTTGATGAAAAGCGCGCCTTTGAAATATTCGTCCTGCGGAGGAGTACCGTTAATTCCCCGCTGCGTGATAATTGGCCTGTTATTCTGGACTTTCTTCTTATACGCGTTCGTATATTTCAGGCCGTCTTCTTTGCCGTACATATATTCCACGAAAAGGCATTCCAGATACGTAGCCCAGCCTTCGTGAATCCACATGTCGGAACGGTCTGCGGCGGTGATGCTGTTGCCGAACCATTCGTGCGCGCTTTCGTGAATGATGATGAAATCGAAACGAGGGCTGATGCCAACGCCGGTCCAATCGCGTTCGAGATATCCATTGGCGAAATGATTTCCATAGGTGACGGCGCTTTGATGTTCCATGCCGGAATATGGGACCTGAATTAATTTGTAGCCGTCTTTGATGAATGGATATTCGCCGAAATAATGTTGATAGGCTTCGAGCATGCCTTTCGCTTGCGCGAATTGCGTTTTCGCTTTGTCCAAATCTTCGGGCAACGCGTAAAAATCCAACGTGAGCTCGCCGAGCTTGTCGGAGAAGTGTTGATAGTTGCCGATGTTAAGCGAAACGTCGTAACTGTTGATCGGATAATTCACTTTCCAATCCCAACGCGTGTAGCCATCGCCCAAATCTTTCTTGCCGATGAATCTGCCGTTGGAAACATCCACAAGATCATTTGGTATTGAGACGCTGATTTCCATGTTTTCCACTTCGTCGCGCCATTGATCTTTATTAGGCCACCAGACGCTGGCGCCGATGTCTTCGCACGCGGTGTTGACCCAAGGATGGCCAGAAGGATCTTTCTTAAAAGTGATGCCGCCGAAGCGCGCAGTCTCGACCGGATTTCCGGAGTAGTAGAAATCAATTGTGTATTCGCGGCCGGACTTCAGCGTTTCGGGAAAGTCGATAAATACAGCTCCGGAGTCGCGTTCGTATTTTAGCGGAGTGGCGCCGAGGAGGATTTTGTCGACATTTAATGCGGAGTGCAGATCGAGTTGGATGCGGGCATCGTCCTTCAACATTTTGAAACGAATGGAATTTTTTCCGCTGAGATATTTCTTTTCGGGATCGACGCGAACGTCGAGATGGTAGGAGAGCAGGTCGTTGTTGGCGCGATATGGGCCGTATTCTCCGCGAAGGATGTCTGCGTGAGTTGGGGCGGGTAGAGTTTGCGAAGGTTGCTGCGCGGCGGCTGCAGGCTGCTGAGTTGCTGTAGACGAAGCTTGCGCGAACGTATCGCTCGCAATGCAGAGTAGAATCAGCAAAATGCCGAGCGCGAATCTCTTGACGATCCGTTGCGCCATTGCAAACCTCACCTGTGAAGCGGTACTTTATGTTGTGACGGCACAAGTTATCACGTTGTAGGATTCGGTGACCAGCGGATGCGCGACGCGGGGTCAAAATAACGTGAATGGCATGTGACCGGAGGGCGCTTTGGCGCATCCATCATATTGATACGCCGCTGGTAACCTGCGGGAGGCTTACCGTGAAAACGAAGTTTTCCAAGAAAATCACAATTGGTGCTGTCACATGCGCGGTTGCGTTGGCGGTAGCTGCGGGCGGCTTACAAGCCGGCCAATCGCAGGATGCGCCACCTTCGATGCAGGGACAAGCTCAGCCCGGACAATTGAATCCGCAGGCGGCGCACTTATCGCCGCAACAATTGCAGGAGTTGGTGGCGCCCATCGCGTTGTATCCGGACGCGCTGGTGGCACAGATTCTTGCGGCCTCGGCTTATCCCACACAGATTGTGGAAGCGCAGCGGTTCATGCAGGCAAATCCAAATTTGAAGGGCGCAGATCTGGGAGCGCAGGTGGACCAGCAGGATTGGGATCCGAGTGTGAAAGCGCTGACGCAATTCCCTTCCGTGCTGGCTGACATGGACAAAAATCTTTCGTGGACCTCCACGCTGGGCGACGCGAATGTGAATCAGCAGGGCGAGGTGATGGACGCGGTGCAGTTTATGCGTCAGAAAGCCGAGCAAGCGGGAACGCTGAAAAACACTCCGCAACAGACGGTGGCGAATCAGGGATCTACGGTAGTGATTGAACCGGTGGACCCGCAAGTTGTTTACGTGCCGGAATATGATCCCAACCTTGTATATGGATATCCGGTCGGGTACTGGCCGGGATTCTATCCGTGGTGGGGAATTGGCGGTCCGTATCTTTCCTTCGGAGTCGGATTTGGGATTGGTCCATTTTTTGGCTATGGCTGGGGTTGGCGCGGATGGGGATTCGATTGGGGACACCGGGGAATGCTGTATGGCGGACGGCGCTATGAATTTCGGAGCCACGCGTTTTATGACCGCAATGCTTTCGCGCGTGGAAACTATCGTGGATTTGGACAGCCCGGGGAACGCGGCACTCCGAACCCGCGCGGGTTTTCCAGTCCGAATGAGCGCGGACGAAATGAAACGAACACTCGCGGAGGCCTTGGCGGAGTGGCGCACGGCGGAGATGTGCGAGGTCAATCGTCTCGTGGAAGGAGCAGCATGGGCGGAGGAGGAGTTTCGCGCGGCGGTGGCGGAGGCCACGCTGGTGGCGGCGGGCATGGCGGCGGACACGGACATTAATTGAGAGATTGAATCAGCAACACTGCAACGCGGATTGGCATGTGCCGGAATGGAGATGATAACTATGGCTTCGCGAATGCGCAGTTCCAAACGAAATTATCTGAGGGAATTCGGCGGGGTGGCGGCGTGCGCCGCTCTGGCGATATGCATTGGGCTTTTTCTGGGCGTGGCGCCAGGACAATCGGCCGGACAACAGGCGTCTTCGGGCGCGGGAAATTCGATGGTGCGGAAAACGGCGGCGAAAGCGCCGATGGCGGGGCAAACATTTCCTTCCGCGATGGAAGCGAGCCAGGCGCTGGTGACGGCGATGCAAAATGACGATCAGCCGGCGCTATTGAAAGTGCTGGGGGCGGAGGCAAAAGACATTATTTCCTCGGGCGATGAAACCGAGGACAAAAATAACCGGGCGGAATTCGTACAGAAATATCAGGAGATGCATAGACTGGTGAAAGAGCCGGACGGCACGACGACGCTTTATATCGGCGCGGAAAACTGGCCCACTCCCATTCCGTTGATGCACGCCGCCGGCGGCTGGTATTTCGACACCGCGGCTGGGAAAAAAGAAATTTTGTACCGGCGAATTGGCAAGAACGAATTGAACGCGATACAGGTCTGCCGCGAGCTGGTTGACGCGCAAAAGGAATACATGGGCCAGACACACGATGGCGATTCGGTGAATCAGTACGCGCAGAAGTTTTTCAGCGACCCGGACAAACACAACGGACTTTACTGGGTGGCGAACTCCGGCGATGCGCAGAGCCCGATCGGTCCGCTGGTGGCTTCCGCTGAGGCGGAAGGATATACGCCAGATACGGATCAGAAGCTGCGCCCGTTTATGGGCTATCACTTCCGCGTGTTGAAGGCGCAAGGCGCAAGCGCGTCCGGCGGTGCACGGAGCTACCTGGTGGACGGGAAAATGACGCGCGGGTTTGCGTTCGTAGCGTATCCGGCGGAATACCGATCGTCGGGAGTGATGACCTTCATTGTGAGTCAGGATGGAATTGTTTATGAGAAGGATCTCGGCGTGAAGACAGCGGAAATCGCGAAAGCGCTGACGAAATACGAGCGCGACGCATCGTGGCGGAAATCCGACTAGGGGCTTAGCTGAGCTTCACTTCGCTCGTTTGAGTTTCCAAGTATCGAAGCCGGTTTGATTTGCGGCGAGTTTTCCTGTGTAGATGGCCATTCCCACCGCGGAGTGAATTCCGGCGCGTTCCAGCGCGTTCACTTCACGCATCGTGGTGATGCCCCCCGCAGCCGTGACTGGAAGTTTGGTTGCGCGCTGCAAATCCCGAAACCACTGTAGATCTGTTCCCTTCATGGCGCCTTCGTTATCGACGAGTGTGGAAAGAAATCCTGAACAATACGGTTCGAGCTCCGGAATTACTTCGGCGGGACGCAGTGTGAGGCGTTCGCGCCAGCCGCGAACGACGATGTGTCCGCGTTCGGTATCGAGCGCGATGATGATGTGGTTTCGACCGACGCGCGATTTTAGATCCGCGAGAAATTTGTGATTTACTTTTCCATTTTTGAATGCGGCGCTGCCGATGATGATTTTTTCCGCGCCCCAGGAAATAATTCGCGCAGCGCGGGCTGCGGTGCGAATGCCTCCGCCGACGCGCACTTTTATTTTCGCGCGGGCGCAGAGCAACTTAATTAAACGCGCGTTGGAACCTTTGCGCATGGCGGCGTCGAGGTCGATGACGTGGAGAATTGGATAGCTGCTGAAGCGATCGAGCAGACCGAGAACGTCGTTGACGGCGAGAGCGCGTTTGCGTCCGTGAATTAGCTGGACGGCTTTTCCATTTTGAAGATCGATGCAGGGGATGATCATGGCGTTACCGGCTCAGGCGGATGGGAACGCCGCGTTCGGAGAGAAATTGTTTTAGCGCCATGATTGAATGTGTTTCTTCGTGAAAGATGGAGGCGGCGAGCGCGGCGTCTGCGCTGCCTGCTGCGAAGACGTCGTAAAAATTATCGAATGTGCTGGCACCGCCGGAAGCGATTACCGGAACGGAAACGGTGGCGGCGATTTTCGCGGTGAGTTCGCAATCGAAGCCGCTGCGCGTGCCGTCTTTGTCGATGGAAGTGACGAGAATTTCTCCGGCTCCGCGCGAGACAGCTTCGGCGGCCCATTCTGCGGCGTCGCGGCCTGTGGCCTGGCGTCCGCCACGCGTGTAAGCTTCCCACGAGTTTCCTTTGCGTTTTACGTCGAGCGAAAGCACGACGGCTTGCGCACCGAATTGTTGAGACAATTCGGAAATTAATTCTGGGCGTTCGATGGCGGCAGTGTTCACGGTGACTTTGTCGGCTCCGGCGCGGAGGACGGCGCGGCCATCTTCCATTTGTCTGATGCCGCCGCCGGCGGTGAGCGGAATATTTAGCTGTGCGGCGACGCGGCGAATGGTTTCGAGAAAAGTGACACGCTCTTCAACACTGGCGCTGATATCGAGGACGACGATTTCGTCGGCGCCTTCACGATTGTAGCGCGCGGCGAGTTCGGCGGGGTCGCCCATGTCGCGCAGTCCGGCAAATTCAATTCCCTTCACAACACGGCCGGCGTCCACGTCTAGACACGGGATGATTCTACGGGCGAGAGTCATTCGATGGACTCCAGGAAATTGCGAAGGACTTGCGCGCCGGTTTCGCCGGATTTTTCCGGATGGAACTGCACGGCGCGGAGATTGTTGCGTTCAATTACGGCGGCGAATGGGAATCCGTGATCGCACGCGGCAACAGTTGCGTCAGCGGTTGCGGGCGCGGCATAGGAATGAGCGAAATAGAAATATGCGTCTGACGGAATTCCCTTTAGGAGAGAACTTTCGCGCGTGCGCCGTACTTGATTCCAGCCGATGTGGGGGGATTTCACTGTAGCGGGAAGTGCGTGAATTTCCTGCGGGAAAAATCCTAGGCCCGATTCGCCGGGTGCCTCTTCGCTGGAGGCGAACATGGCTTGCAGGCCGAGACAGATTCCGAGAATTGGAATGCCCGCATTATTTGCGGCACGCAGAGAGTCGGTGAGATTTCTTTCGCGCAAGCCGTTGACGAACGCGGCGAAGTGGCCGACGCCGGGAAGAATAATTGCCTTGGCTTCGGCGATTTGAATCGGCTCCGTAGCGCGTTTGGTTTCAGCGCCCAGCGCGCGCAGGGCGCGTTCGACTGACGGAAGATTTCCTGCGCCGTAATCCACGATGAACACTTTCACAGGAGACCTTTCGTGGATGGCAGGACGCGGCGGAGTTGCTTATCGCGGGTGACGGCGAAGCGCAACGCTTTTGCGAACGCCTTGAAAATGGATTCGACCTGATGATGCGATGAGCGTCCGTATACCAGGCGCAGATGAACGTTGGCGCTCGCGGCGTGAGCGAAGGCGCGAAAGAAATCCTCCATTAATTCAGTTTGGAAATCGCCCACGCGTGCGGCGGATATTTTAAATTTGCAGACGCAAAACGCGCGGCCGGAAAAGTCGAGCGCGGCGGCGGCGAGGCAATCGTCCATGGGCATAAGAAAGTATCCAGCGCGGAGAATTCCGCGTTTCGAGCCGAGCGCTTTCTTCACGACTTCGCCGAGCGCGATGCCAACGTCTTCCACGGTGTGATGCTGATCGACGTCGAGATCGCCGCGGGCGGTGAGTTGCAGGTCGAGTCCGCCGTGGCGCGCGATTTGTTCGAGCATGTGATCGAAGAAGCGAATGCCTGTGGTGATTTCCGATTTGCCGCGGCCATCGAGATTCAATTTCAGGCGAATGTCGGTTTCTTTCGTGGTGCGCTGCAAGGACACTTTTCTCATAGGAGTTCCTCTAATTCTTTGAGCAGGCGCTGCGTTTGCGGCGGCGTGCCGAGCGTGATGCGGACGTAGCCTTCGCCTGCGAAATCGCTGGAGCGGTCGCGGACGAGAATTCCCTTTCGATTCAGCGCGGCGACAATTTCTTTGGCGCGCGGGCCGAACTTCGCGAGCACGAAATTGCCTGCGCTTGGAAAATGTTGGATCGCGAGGGTGGTGAGTCCGCGCTGCAAATACTTATGGCTGCGGCGAACTTCGCGGACTGTGCGCGCGATGAATTTGCGGTCGTTCATAGCGGCTTCGGCGGCGGCGAGGGCTGCGACGTTCACCGGATAGGGAGATTGCGCTTTGCGCATTGTGGCGGCTAATTCCTGATGAGTGAAGATGCAGCCCAGGCGCAGGCCGGCGAGTCCGGCGGTTTTGGAAAATGTACGCGTGACGATGAGATTTTTGTGGCGATAAATCCATGGAATTACTGTGACGCCGGAGAACTCGAAGTAGGCCTCGTCGATTACGACGATTGTTTTATTTGCGGCGGCTTTCAAGATGCGAAGAAGATCGGGCGGACTCAGCAAATTTCCTGTTGGGCTATTTGGATTGGGAAGGAAAAACACGCGAGGATTTAGTTTAAGCGCGGTAAGAACGTTTTTCCACGGGAACAGCATTTTGGCGTCGTAGCGCGCGCTGACAATTTGTGCGCCCGCTAGTTCAGAATAAAAACGATACATCGCGTAGGTGGGCTCGACGAGCAGGACGCGGTCGCGCGGCTCGACGAAAGTATTTACGACAAGACTGAGAGCTTCGTCGGTTCCGTTGGTTAGAAGCAGCTCCGATGGCTGGACGCCGAAATGTTTCGCGGCTTTGCGGCGCACGGTCTCCTGTTCGGGATACGCGGAAATTGACGCGGAGCTCAGTTTTGCCAGCGCGCGGCGAACGGCGGGCGAACAGCCGATGGGGTTTTCGTTGAAGTCGAGGCGCAGCTTGGTGGTGCGGCCTTCGAGCGGCGGATTGTAGGCGCGCATGCGTTGCACGGCGCGGCGAACTGGAATTGCGGCGCTCATTTGCGGACCTCGACGCTGCGCGCGTGGGCGATCAGCGATTCGGCGCTGGCAAATTCTGCGACGACGGGCGCCAGGCGTTTTACGCCGGTGCGCGAGACTTTTTGCACGCTGATGCATTTTACGAAGTCGGTGACGCTGAGGCCGCCGCGCGCGCGGGCGGCTCCGGCGGTTGGCAGAACGTGATTTGTGCCGGTGGCGTAGTCACCGAAGGATTGAGCGCTCCAATCTCCCAGGAAAATACTTCCGGCGGAATAGATTTGCGCGAGCGAACTTTCAGCGCCGCCGGAAAGGCTGAGATGTTCCGGCGCGAAATTATTGATGAATTCTACGGCGGCATTGAGATTCGGCGCGATAAGCACGGCGCCATTCGTGGCCAGCGAGCGGTGCGCGAGATTTGTTCGCGGAAGCGCGGCGAGTTGACAATCGATTTCGGCGGCCACGGCGCGTCCCATTTTCGCTTTGGTGGTGACGAAGATGGAAATGGCGTCGGGATCGTGCTCGGCTTGGGCGATGAGATCGGCGGCGATGAATTTGGCGTTGCCGCGCTCGGCGAAAATCAGCGCCTCGGTGGGGCCGGCGAGCATATCGATGGCGCATTCGCTGCTCACAATTTGTTTTGCGG
>Ga0210410_10005559_pt1 | contig 10963 bp, 6 predicted proteins | sample IncBWC4MmetaG_FD_161058 | JGI IMG/M metagenome (GOLD analysis project Ga0210410, IMG submission 161058) | Forest soil microbial communities from Barre Woods Harvard Forest LTER site, Petersham, Massachusetts, United States - Inc-BW-C-4-M | ecosystem: Environmental > Terrestrial > Soil >... | reverse complement strand
GTCGCTGCCCGGACCGCGCATCTTAACTGCGGTTGAACCACTGATGGGACAAGGCGAAAAGACCGGCACGCCCGATGAGATTCGCGCGTTTGTGCGAAAGCAGAAGGAAGCCGGCGCTGATGTGATCAAGATCTTCGCAAATTACAGCGTTCGACGGCCTGCCATGATGTTTTCGCAGGACCAACTCAATGCGGCGTGCGACGAGGCGAAGAAACTGGGCCTGCGCTCTCTGGTACATGCATTCAAGGATGCTGTCAGGGCTGCGACTCAGGCTGGTTGCACTGAGATCGAGCACGGCGTTCTGGCGACGGACGACGACCTGAGATTAATGGCATCGAAAGGAACCTTTCTAGATCCACAAGCCGGTCTAGTGTGGGAGAACTATCTGTTGAACAAAGAAAAGTTTGTCGGCACGCCCGGCTACCCCGCTTCGCTCGACGGTTTTGCAAGCATGGAGCAGTTGATTCCGATCTATCACGAGTTCATGCAGCGTGCGCAGAAGATTCCCGGACTAAAGATTGTTTTTGGGACTGATGCGTTGGCGGGCTCGCACGGGCGCAATGCTGAGGAGTTCATCGATCGCGTGCGAGATGTCGGCGTGGATCCGATGTCGGCAATGGTCTCCGCCAACTCGCTTGGCGCGGAAGCGCTTGGCATGGCGGATCAGATTGGCTCCATCGCGCCGGGTTTGCAGGCCGACATCATTGCCGTCGATGGCGATCCGTTGAAAGACATCACGGCCGTTCGCCGCGTCGTATTTGTCATGAAGGGCGGTATTGTTTACAAGAATACAGCGCACGGCGCAATTCATTAGTGTTGACTCTGCACTGCTGGCCTTAACGATTTCGTTGGGACAAAATTGACCGCCCCACCAGGTGGCTGCTGGAAGACCTCTATGATTCACACTTGTAACCTTCTGCCCAGAATCCAAGCCGAGGGGTAGGGCCTGCAACCTTTCTGGGGAGGAGACTTGCCAAAGTCCTCGCACTCGGATTTCTTCCTGCGATATTAGGCCTGTCGCTGTCTTGGCCGTCTGACAATCCGTTTGCCCTGACTTTTCAGACCGGTGCAGTGCTTATAACCGCTGGTTTGATAGTCGTTGCTGTAGCAGCGCTCATGATGCTGTTTCGCTCTCGCCGAGTATTAGCGCGAATCGTAGCGGCATTCTGCATAGTTGTGGGCCTTCTTTCCGTTTTCCTGGTAGGAATAATCGCAGCGAAGAACCGTATTCTGTGGCGAAGTCACCTCACCAAAGAGTCTTGGCAGCAAGACGTGAGGTATCTGTCTGATCTGACGGTCCGAGTTCATCCAAACGCGTTTGCGCACGTTTCTCAAGACACTTACGATCAGGAGATCGCGAATCTCCAGGCACAGCTTTCGACTCTTACGGATCAACAGATCGAAATGCGGCTCGTGCACTTGGTTGCCATCCTGCAGGACGGTCACTCGACTTTGTTTCCTTTCCAGCCGGCGACCGGTTTTCGGATGCTGCCATTGCAGCTCTTCTTGTTCTCTGACGGCTGGTATATCACTGACGCCAGGCCGAGGTACAAGTGGATGGTCGGAAGGCGGGTGCTCCGCATTGGGTCGAAATCTGTCGACCAAGCCTATTCCAAGCTTCGGCCGTTTGTGGGTGCCGACAACGAAGCAACGGTCGAGGATCGCGCGCCGTTTTATCTGCTTTGCCCCGAGGTATTGCAAGCCGAAGGCATCACTCCAGACAGTGACTCTGTCCGGTTTTCAATCGAGGGCCCTCAGGGCGCACCAACTGAACTGGATATCGAGCCCGTTGCACTAACCACTTATCTCTATTGGTACTTTGCACCCTTGCAGGCGTGGAAGCGGAAGCCTCCTCAAGCGGCCCTTCCGTTCTATCGGCAGTCAACCTGGGACAACTATTGGTTTCGATACTTCGAACGGCAACGCACCGTCTATGTGGCATTCAACCAGGTGCGTGACAAGTCCGACGAGCCATTTGAAGCGTTTGGCGCTCGAGTACTCGATTTTTGTACCAAGCAAAATGCACAGACGCTGGTCATCGATTTGAGAAACAACAGCGGTGGCGACAATTCGATTTTTCGCGAATTCATTCAGAGGCTTCACGCAAGTCCGATGAACACGCGAGGCAGGCTGTACGCCCTCATAGGCCGCCACACCTTCTCCGCAGCAGTTAATTTCACTAGCGCTTTGGAGCGAAATACAAACATCATTTTTGTAGGAGAGGCGGCGGGCGCGGGGCCAAACCACTTCGGCGATCCAAAACGTTATATCCTGCCTCACTCAAAGTTGTGGGTGTTCATTGCGTCTAAGTACCACGAATGGGGATCGCCGAATGATCAACGGCGAGCTCATGAGGCAAATATCGCGGTGCCAGTGAGTCACATTGACTACTTCTCGAACAAGGACCCTGTGTTGGATGCTGTCCTGGCTCGCACCACACCGAATTCACTTAAAGACTGATTCCTGAAAGAGATGCGAGACCTGATGAGGTTTTTGCGCAACACGGCCCATCGCGCCAGAGCATCCCTGTTACAGCCGCCTGAGCGTGGTTCTGGAGAAAGTGGCCTAACCGTATCGCGACAGAAGAGTCCAATATGCACGAAGCTTTCGTTGCAGCTGGAATGTGCGGTGCTATGGCGTTGATATCCCGTCAGACACTTGCGATTGGAATTGTATTGGCGACCTTGCTGGTCGGTGCGTTCGGGCAAACAGGCCGGAGTCCCACGTTCGATCCGTTTGAGGGAAAAGCTGACTCCTACCACTTCGACTTGCGACGCAATTTCTTCGCGTCCCCTGAGGTCGAAGCCGCGGATCGCCACGCACTGATTAAGCGGCTTGACGCGCTCCAGCCACTGCCTCCGGGGAAGACACCAGGCGCCGACGGCGTGCTCGCGGCACTCCGATTGGAAGATCAGCTAGATCGCACGGTCGCGCGCCTCACGACGTATCTGGAGCTCCGCTACGATTCCGACACTCGCCAGACGGACGGACGAGCGGCCGGTGGCGAGTTGAATGGCTTGGCGAATCGGCGATTCGCGGCCTTCAATGCAAGTCTCGGTTCTCTTTCCGACTCCGATGTCGCCCGATTCGAGCGGGCTCGTCCCGAGCTACGTCGCTATCGCTACTCCATCGAGAACGCCCGGCGCGAGCAATCACACCAACTGGATGATGAAGGTGAACGCATTCTTGGGACGTTAGGTCAACTTGCAACGGGCTGGGGCGGGTCACTCTTTAGAACGACGATGGCGTCGACCGATTTTGGATCCGTGCGTACCGCAACCGGCGATCTGAGCGTCGCACGTGACTATACGGCGATTGCGACCAACCCCGACCCTGAGGTCCGGCGCGCAGGCTACCTTCGCAACGAGGCCGGGCTGGCGGAGCACCGAGAAACTTACGCCGCCATCCTCACTCAGACGGCTGAGGCACTCAATACTGTCGCCCGGCTCCGCCACTACGACGACTATGCTGACAAGACCTATGGCGCGCGATTCCTCGACCGCAAGCAGGTGCTGGGGCTGCTGAACTCCCTCGCCGATGCGGCCGACATCAACAAGCGCATCGAGAAGATGGTCGTCGATCACTACCGTACGACCTATGGCCTGGATTCCGTGCATGTGTGGGACGTCTTTCTTCCGGAACCCGGGATGACTGTGCCGCGGTTCACCATCGCAGAGGCAAGTCAGGCGGTGGTGGACGGAACCAAGCCGCTCGGTGAACACTTCACGGCGGAAGAGACCAAGCTGCTCGATCCTGCGAACGGCCGGCTCGATATCGCGCCGGGTCCGTACCGCGTGAATCGGCCGGGGGGTTTTTCGGCCGGCTACGTCGGCTTTCCGAGTATGTTTTTCCAGGGCACGTACAACGGCTATGTGTACGATGTCGTCGTACTCGGCCACGAATCCTGCCACGCTGTCCAGAACATGCTCATGGACGCAAACGGCGTTCTGCCGAGGTACGCGAGCGGACCTGCGTACTTTACGGAGTCCTTTGCTGGACTGTGCGAGCTTCTTGTCCTCGAGCGCATGTACCACGAGGCTCCCGACCGTGCTCACAAGATCTTCTTCCTGCAGGAATTGATCACACAAGGGGCCGAGGTCTTTCGTGCTGCCTGGGAGTCGCTGCTGGAACAGCGGATGTTCGACAGCGTGGCCTCGGGCAAGGTCCTACGAGCAGACGATCTCGAAGCGATGACGCAGCAGACGGCCTCGCGATTTTCCATCTGGTTCGGGCCCGGCAGTGAAAAGAAGCTAGCGTGGTTGCAGCCGAATCTGTTCTTCACCCGGCCACTTTATCGTATCAACTACGTCTACTCGAAGCTGCTCGCGTTGCGGTACTTGGATTTGCTTCATCGCGATCGCAACGACTTTTCGCGACAGTATGAGGCGCTCCTGCGCAACGGGTATGATGCGCCTCCGGATGCTCTGCTTCGTCAATTTGTCGGCGTCAGTCTGGCCGACCCCGCTCTCATCGACTCGGCGACGAAGGTCCTAGATTCATGGCTCGGAGAACTCGAACGACTGTATAAGTCTTGAGTCGGTCTTGCGGGCGCCGTCGGTTAGGCGCCGAGGTCTACAGTATGTATGGCGGTCCGGCGCGAGATCAAAGCGAGAACCTGGTGCGTGGTCCCGATTGGACAACGCCGCCCCGAAATCTTCTTAATGGGGATTGGATGGAGCCAAGATTTGCGCCTTGGCCTGTTCCAAGTTCAGGAACACCGGCCGCGCGAACGTGACTCTTCGGCCGCTGACGTCCTGGCCTTTGAAAAAATCCACGACGATGTCCTGCACTTCGCTTGCGGGTAAAGTTTCGTGGAAGCCGTTTTCAACGATGATGTGCACGCTGTTCGGAAATCCCCATCGTATATTCTCCGCGTTGGAAGGCGGCGTTTCGCTGTCCATCGAGCCGCTCAGAAAAAGGGTGGGGACCGTGCTCCACACCGGTGAACGGAATTCCGGTCCTAGGTCGGGATTGCCAACTTCCGCGCACAGCTTCGGATCGAGGGCAATATCGGAGGGATCGCCCAAGAGTGTTTGAGTAGCCTGCCGCGCAGCTAACGCGCGCCGCTCCACTGAAACACCATGTGAGCAGGTCATTGGAAACTGCATGATAGAAAGGTTGCTGAATCCCTGGTGGAGGCGAGCGACGAGCGGGGCAAACAGCGAATAGTCTCCTCTTGCGACAGTGGCGACGATCGCGGGCAGGACCGGTACACTTCTTCCATCCTTGAGACGAGTCTCAACCAAGAACTGAAGCGCGAACTTGCCTCCGCGCAGTGTCACCGATTTCCCTGTGGCCGGATCTGTGAAAGGAATCGCGGCCGGCTGCTGCTCTAGCCGCGCGAAACCTTGTTTGAGCGATCCAGTCAGGTCAGGCACGTCGTGATTTACGGCGGAATCCTCCGCCATCAACCTGCCGAGTCTTCTCAATCCGAACTCCGCCACTACCGGCACCTTCAAATCGTCATCAGGCCCCTGGACGGATGCGAGAACAACGCGATGAAGGTGCTCTCCGTGCCGACGAACGGCGGCAAGTGCGAGTTCCGTGCCGTAACTGTGGCCCAGAAGACTGATGCTTTCTGCGCCGAGAGCGCGCCGCAAGTCTTCCAGATCGTCGGCGCTGGCGTTCGTGTTGAACGCCGCAAGATCCACGCCTTGTGGGCGCCAGTGCTCGGCGCACGCATGAACCAATTCGACGAGGGCTTGCGTGGCCTTTTCCTTGGCTTCCCAGGTGTCCGGCGCAAGGCCCTTGCTAGGCGGGCATTGAAGATTCGGGGTCGAGAGACCCGTGCCGCGTTGGTCGAGCAAAATCACGTCGGCGACTTCTTGTAATCGTGCGAACAGAGAGAAATACACTGGTACGCGCCCCATGCCTGTTCCAGGCACCCCCGGGCCGCCCGCAAGAAACACAATTGGGGGCTGGGGGTTCGCCGCCGTGGTCTTCAGACGCACAAACGCAAGCTGGATCAGTCTGCCGTTCTTCTTGCCGCGATTCTCTGTGACCCAGAGCTTACCAAGTTGCGCCGGATGTTCCTGCTGGTCGTACGTTCTAAAGGAGTACGGCTCGAAAGCTTGGCCGCGCGTGGACAAGGCAAATATAAGCGGAAGCGAAAAGGAAATTAGACCTAATCGGCTCACGAAGGTTCTCCTCCTGCAGAGGACTGGAATGCAGTTCTTGGTACGCACATTGAGGCGCAAATGTTCAACGCGGGTCGATGGTTGACAGCCGTCATAAATAGTAGTAGTTACTACTACTAATGACAGAAGCGGCGGATGCCTTGGTCGGTCTTGGTTTTACTCAATTGGAGGCGCACATTTACGCCTTCCTGTTGGCGGAACCTCATTCGAGCGGTTATCGAATAGCCCAGGCCATCAACAAGCCGGTGGCCAACACCTATAAGGCCCTTCATTCCCTACAAGGAAAAGGCGCGGTCGTCATGCAGGAGGGCAGCAGCCGTAAGGTCGCGGCGGTGCCGCTTACCGAACTCTTGGCAGCGGTTTCGAGAAGATTCCAGGAGCGCAAAGAGTTGGCCAGACGGGTGTTGAGCAAACCATCCCGCCTGAACTCCGACTCTGCAGTGTATGAGATTCGCTCGAACGATCAGGTTTTTGAACGTTGTACACGCATGCTTCGTCAAAGTACGGACGTCGCCCTTGTCACGGCATTCCCGTTCCCTCTGGAGCGATTGCGCGGCGAACTGCAAAAGGCCGCCCAGCGAGGCGTGACGGTAGCGGTAACAACTTATCAGGAGGAGCGTATTCCGGGTGTCTTGTGCATCCAGGAGAGCAAATCACGAGACGTGCTGTCCCGATGGCCTGGAGAATGGCTCAACGTAGTGGTCGACGGCTCTGAGTATCTGCTTTCGCTTATGGGGCGAGACACTACGATTTTATACGCCGTTTGGAGCAGGAATCCCTATCTCGCTTGGGTGTACCACAGCGCTGTCTCAGCGGCGTTTGCCTCGACGGCGCTGATTAAAAAGATTGCCGACCGTTGTTCGGCTGAAGAACTCTCCCAAGCTGTACAGCAACTTCAGCGCCTGCGAGCACCCGACGCCCCCGGCTATTCCCGCCTGATTGACTTCATCTCAGCTGGCCCAATAGAGAGGTCAGCCAAACGCTGTAAACGGCCACAGTCCATGCCGAGGACCCAATGAAGAACTCGTGGATTTGGTCCATTGTCTTCGCGCTTGTGATGGTCAGTCCTGTACGATGCCAACTTGAAGTCTCTTCCAGGGATTCACATACTTTCTCGGCCGCGGCGTTCAAGGAGCGCTGTGGGAACACACCCAGGGGCAACCACGGAGGGAGAAAATGTGCATGGGTGAAGGAGGACAATGCCAGCAACCCACAATATGTTTCGGCGCAACTACTCTCCGCCATTCCAATTGACATTGACATCCCTGTGCCCCCAACCCCCGTTAAGGCCAATGGCAAAGTCCATCTTCTGTATGAATTACATCTCACGAATTTTCGCAGCAAAGATCTGGAGCTGACACGCCTCGAAGTTCTCGCGGATCGAGCTAACACACTTCCCTTGGCGAGTTATACGGACACAGAACTTGATAGCAGATTGGCACACCCCGGGGCGCCGCCCAACCTGTCTGATCAGCGAATCATTGGCGCCGGAATGCGAGCGATAGTCTTTCTTGAAATCACATTTGGTAAGGATTCGGAAGTACCCTCTGCCTTACGTCATCGGCTTTTTTTTAAGTCAGACATTCAAGACGGCGGTGCAACGTTCCTTGAGAGCCCGTTGGTTGTGATTCGCCGAAGTCGGCCCCTGGTCGTCGGTCCACCTTTGCACGGCGAAGGGTGGGTTGCCTTGAGCGGCATGTCCAATACTTCTCTCCACCGCCGCACAATAGTGGTTGTCAACGGCAAGGCGCGAATCGGTCAGCGTTTTGCCACGGATTGGACGAGAATCGGAGCGGACGGCGTGGCTTTTCACGGAGATCCTTCGAAGAATGCAAACTGGTCTGCCTATGGTGCGGAAGTTCTCGCTGTTGCCAACGCTACCGTCGTTGATCTGAAAGATGGCATACCGGAAAATGATCCGACTTCAGACCACAAAGCCGTTTCCATTACGCTTGACACTGTGGGCGGCAATTACATCATTCTTGATTTAGGGAACGCGTACTTTGTCTTCTACGCTCATCTGCAACCCAACGCTATTCGGGTGAAAATCGGCGATCGGGTAAGGCGCGGCCAAGTCATAGCTCTTCTTGGCGACTCCGGCAACTCCGACGCGCCGCACCTGCACTTTCACGTTACCGACGGAAACTCACCTCTGGGGGCAGAAGGCGTGCCGTATGTCCTCGACGCATTCGAAATGCAAGGCACTCTGCCGTCGAAACAGTTGCTTATCAAGGGAGGGTGGACAGCGGAGCCCGGCTCTGCAACGGATAGACGTACCTTAGAAATGCCAACAGAAAATGCGATCGTCCGCTTTCCCTGAACGCGCACTGCAATGCCTGTTTGCTGCCAATTGCAGAGTCCGGGCTAAGCTTGATTTATCGACTTCATGCAGCAGGCGCTATCGAGAAATCAGCCAAGCGGCGTCAGCAGCCGCGATCCGATCGGAGGCCGTGATGAAAAACTGTCGGTTTCTATTCATCGTCTCATTACTTCTGCCGGCAGGCACCGCCCGGTGCCAATCATCACCTACCAATCCGCTGACAGCCAGAGTGAGCGCTGACGTGCTGATTGATCGTTGGCGAAACGCTGTGAGGGGAAAGTACAAAGGGGATCTTCATACGGTCACCATCACCTCTTCTACGCACGAGGCCGGGTTCAGCGGAACAGAAACACTGGTCGCGACGACCCATGAAAGAATGCGCGTCGAACGTACCAAAACAAATTTCGAGAAGACGGAACTCATTCTCAATGGGGAAAAAGTGTGGGCGAAAGACGCTAACGGGTTCGTTTTGGAACTGACTGGTCCTGACGCGGAGGCCACAATCTCAGAATACTTCGAGGCCGCATTCCCCCTCCTGGATTCCGTTCGCCCCTGCAAGGACGAGATTCACAATTCGACAGCCGCCGAAACGACGATTGAAATCACCCCCTGCAAGGGACTGCCCATTCTCTACATGCTCGATTCGTCGACTGGCCTACCCAACAAGACAGTTCGGCGTGTGGGTTCAGATGTCATCACCACAACCTTCGAGAGTTGGCAAAATGTGCGTGGCGTTCGTATTCCCGGAAGGACATCGCAGATTAGCGGTGATGAGCGCACTTTAGCGATACGAGAACTAGAGAACACTTCCACAAACACCAAGGTTCCTCCCAAACTTTTCACGCAGCCAGCGGCAGAGTCGGACGCTGTCTTCATGGACGGCGACGTCGTTCGGGGCATTACGATTCAACGTATTTCCGGCTTCATTGTGGTCCCTGCCAAGCTCAACGAGGTTCCCCTGTGGTTCATGTGGGATTCGGGTGCTTCGTTAACCGTCCTTAACCAAGACAGAGCCGTGCAGGCTGGTGTTCACCCAAAGGGAAGCTCCGCTGTGGGCACCTCTGGCGGCTCAACGGGAATGTCCTTGGCGAAAGACGTTTCCATCGCGATTGGTTCTGCGCTGCTTCGAAATCAGCATGTTGGTGTCGTGCAACTTTCCGCCTATGAAGCCGGGCTCGGATTTCCATTCGGAGGAATTCTCGGATTCGACTTCACTAGCCGGTTTGTGGTCGAGATCGACTTTGAGCACAACAAAATGAGCCTCTTCAATCCCAAGACATTTCGCGCCAACAGAACGGACGTAACATTACCCATTAGAATAGAAGATAAAAACCCTTTCGTATCTGCGGAGATCTTGCTGCCTTCAGGGCGTCGGGTACTTGGAGTCTTTGACCTCGATACAGGTGAGACGAAGGGCTTGTTCTTGAATGCTCCTTTCGTGCGAAACCATCAATTGTTGGAAGCTGCTGAGAATCCAAACCAAAAGGTTGGTGCGCGAGCGACGGAGCAGGATTTTACCAACTCGGTGTCCGTGAAAGGGAATGTGTCAGAGTTTGAACTCGGACCTTTTTCTATTAAACACCCTCCGACCGGTTTTGCATTGGAGGGCACGTCAGGCTTCGTTGCTAATCCCTTCTATGCGGGCATCTTTGGAAACCAAATTCTCGAACGCTTTCATATTTGGCTTGACTACTCTCGTAAGGAATTGGTCCTTGCTCCAACACAGCGCATACATGAACCATTTCCAGTGCCACAGTCCTTCGGACTCCTGCTTATCGCGCAGGGTACTGATCTTAAAACAATCAAGGTCGTCAGAGTTACGCCGGGTTCACCGGCGGAGGCGGCGGGCTTTAGGGTTGGAGATGTTATTACGACCATAGACGGGACACCTACGTCTCAGTTGCCTCTACAAGAGGTAAGAGAATTCTTCGACGCGGAGGGGCAACGTGCAGTGACTGTAAATCGAAATGGAACTGACATCCAGCTCTTCATCAATGTGAAACTCGCACCGATCAAGTGACAGCTTTTCGCGGAGCAAGGCTTCACGCCTCAACAGTGTCGCAGCAGTAGCTGTATACGAAAATTCTAAATAGCGAAAGCATTCAGCATGACCGACCGCGTGGCCCTTCTGTATGGTGGCCATTCGGAACAGGGGCTAACTTCGCTTCCAAATTAAGCGCACCTTTCAGGACCGTGGAACCGATGGCGATACCTGTGGGGCGTGGTTCCCACGGACCGCAGGAACGCACGCCGCATCGAATCAGTATACTTCTGAATCCGCAGGCCGCAGCGATTTGTTTGAGGCCCTGGTCCGTACTCTCTAGCTGTCGGCGCGCAGCTTCGGCTCGCATTTGCAGAACATACTGAGATGGCGTTTTCCCCAACTCGCGCGTGAACACGCGCTCGAAATTCCGAACGCTCATTGCGGTTCGGCTGGCTAGCATCTGTACGGACAGATTGTTACGAAGGTTTTCCGCAATCCACATCTGAAGCTCATGAATCGCCT
>Ga0210410_10005557_pt1 | contig 10967 bp, 8 predicted proteins | sample IncBWC4MmetaG_FD_161058 | JGI IMG/M metagenome (GOLD analysis project Ga0210410, IMG submission 161058) | Forest soil microbial communities from Barre Woods Harvard Forest LTER site, Petersham, Massachusetts, United States - Inc-BW-C-4-M | ecosystem: Environmental > Terrestrial > Soil >... | reverse complement strand
CAGCGGCATCGACCAGCAGCAATAGCTCGACATCGATTGGCAGAGACACCTCCCCGCTGAACCCGGAAAACTCGCTGGAATTGATCAAGCCGGCAGACAAGAGCGAGCAGGTGGCGTTCGATAAGTTTAAATCGGTGTCGCCCGAAAATCCCAAGAAAAAGATCGAGCTTGGCGAAGCGTTCTTGCAGAAGTATCCGTCAAGCCGCTACCGGGCTTCTGTTTATTCCGATCTGACGAGCGCCTATCTTCAGAACAACCAGGTGCCGAAAATGCTGGATGCGGGCGAGAAAGCCCTGGCCCTTAATCCCAAGGATGTGCAGGTACTGGCGATGCTTGGACAGACGATTCCGCGAGTCATAACTGCCAACACGCCGGACCCCGAGGCGGAGATGGCGAAGGCCGAACAATATTCGAAGCGCGCCATTGAAACCATGCCGTCCATCCCGAAGCCGGACAACATGTCCGACGCGCAGTTTGCGCAGGCGAAGAACCAAACGCTGGCCATTGCCCATAGCGGCCTTGGTTTGGCGGATTTCCACCGGGGGGACTTTGCGGGCGCCATCGCGGAGTTGGAGCAGTCCGTCAAACTGGACCCCAGAGCGGATCCGGTGAATTACTATGTGTTGGGCGTCGCCAATGTGAATGCCTCGCACTTCAATGAAGCCGTGGCGGCGTTTATCAAGTGCGCGGAGTTTCCGGGAAGCTTGCAGCAGACATGCAAGGACGACATGGACAAAGCGAAGGCGCTGGGTGCGGCGCAGCCCGCCGCGCCGAAATAAGTCCGCGTCCCGAAGTAACTGGCTCGCGGAAAGATTCGGATAGATGAGTCCAAGAGGAGAAAAAGGATGAGAAGGATGAGAAGGATGCGCAACAACTGGATGGAAGCGGCGGCAATCGCCGCATTGCTGCTTTGCTGCAGCGGAATCGCGGCCGCGCAAGGAACACCGAGCGGGCAAGGAACCCAGAGCCAGCCGCCCGCTCCTGCAACTGACAAAACGAAGACACCGGACGCCCCCGCCCTGACGCTGGATGCACCCGCTCCGGTGAATGCAGAAGAAGATGCCGCCTATAAAGTCTTTCAAGACGTACCGGCGACCGATCTGAACAAAAGGATCGAAGTAGGGGAAGCGTTCGTCCAAAAGTATCCGCAGAGCCGCTACAAACCAATCATTTATGCGAACTTGACGATGGCCTACCTGCAGAGCGGGCAAGTGCAGAAGATGCTGGAGGTCGGAGACAAGGCGGTCGAACTGACCCCCAACGACGTGACCACACTTGCCATTCTAGGACAAACCATACCTCGCGCACTAACCGCGACCACAGCTGATCCGGCCAAGCAGTTGGCGAAGGCCGAGACGTATTCCAAGCGGGCCATCGAACTTACGCCCACGCTGCCGAAGCCGGCTAACTTGACGGATGAGGCCTTTGATCGCGCGAAGAACCAAACGCTGGCCGCGGCCCATAGCGGGCTAGGCTTGGTGTACGTGCGGCGTGGCAAGTACGCCGAAGCCATTCCTGAACTCGAACTCTCCGTGAAACTCGATTCCGCTCCAGACCCCGTCAACTATTATTTGCTCGGCACCGCCAACGAGAAGGCCTCGCACTTTGATGATTCCATTGCGGCGTTTACCAAGTGCGCCGCGATGCAGAGCAGCCTGCAAACGACGTGCAAGAACGGCGCCGAGGAGGCGAAAAAGCTTAGCTCGACGCAACTGAGCGCGCCGAAGTAAACGCGCCTTCGGCAGTGCCGCGTTTTTATGCCAGAGACCACTCAGGTTCACGACGGAGCGCTCGAAGAAAGGTTGGGGCACAGGTTTTCACAGCCCGCGCTTCTGGAGAAGGCGCTGACGCACAGTTCGTCCGTGCCGGAATTGAAATCGTCCGGCGCGGAAGAGCCTGGCGCCACCTCGCTCCCGATGGACAACGAGCGCCTGGAGTTTCTGGGCGATGCGGTCCTGGAGTTGCTGACGAGCGAGTATCTTCTGGCGAGTTTTCCGGAGTGGAGCGAGGGCCAGCTTTCCAAGAGCAGGGCGCGCATTGTAAACGCGAGTTCCCTGGAGGCCGCCGCCAGGCGTTTGCGGCTGGGCGAACATCTCCGGTTGGGGCGCGGCGAAGAAAAAACTGGAGGCCGCGAGAAGCCCACCATTCTGGCGGATGCGTTCGAAGCGGTGGTGGCCGCGGTTTATCTGGACGCGGGATTGGGTTCGACGCGAGAGATCTTGCGGCGCTTGTTGTTCGAACAGGCGCTCGAGGAGCGCGGCGAGCGCATCTCCGAGTCTGATCGCAAGTCCGCCTTGCAGGAATTCTTGCAGGGGCGCGGCCGGCCACCAGCCGAATATCGGCTGGCGGGCGAGAGCGGACCGGACCACCAGAAGGTTTTTCTGATCGAGGTCTGGGTCAACGGGGAGTACATGGCGACGGGCGAAGGCAGCACCAAAAAAGAAGCGGAGCAACGGGCCGCGCGTACCGCCCTCGAGCAGCTCGAACACGCGGAAGCGAAAGGCTGAGGCGCAATGCCCGAAGAGATTACAGCGCAAGTGGAAGAACAAGCGCCGGAAACAAAGCACGAACCCGGCGGACACGAGCACCACGGCGATCAGACCACCATTACCGAATATCTGGAGTCCCTGCTCGTCACCGTAATTCTCGCGTTGTTCGGAACCAGCTTTGTCGTCCAGGCCTTCAAGATCCCCTCCGCTTCCATGGAAAGCACGCTCCTGATCGGCGATCATCTGCTCGTCAACAAATTTGTCTTCGGCGGAACCGGCGCGTGGTATGAAAAACTGCTGCCCTACCGCTCGCTCGAGCGCGGCGACATCATCGTTTTCAAATACCCCTTCGCCGATCACCAGCATTTCGTGAAGCGCGTCATTGGTTTGCCCGGTGACCGCTTGAAGCTGGTGGACCAGCAGGTTTTCATCAATGGCAAGGCGCTTGCGGAGCCCTACGCCGTTCACGATGGCGCCGCTCCATACGATCCGTTGAACTACAACTTTCCTCCCGCGCGCAGCCAGTTCATCACCGCCGCAATGCAACCGGAATGGGCGGAGGAGATGCGCAAATATGTTCATGGCGACGAAATCGTCGTGCCTCCGGATAAATATTTTGCGATGGGTGATAATCGTGACCGCAGCCTGGACAGCCGCTACTGGGGCTTCGTGGATCGCAACGCCATCATGGGCCGGCCGTTCTTGATTTATTGGTCGGTGGATGCGACCAGCGGTGACTACAGCGGAGAGAGCACTTTTTGGTCACGCTTGAGCGGAATTTTTCAAACCCTGGCGCATCTGCCATCGCGTACGCGTTGGAGCCGCATGCTCCATACTGTCCACTAGCATCCCATCGAACACATTCATATCGGCGGCGAGTTGACTCTTCTCTTCTTCCGGAAGAAAGCTTCGTCGCTACACATTTGCCCCTGAGTCTGCGAAACTTCCGAGCGAGATGAGCAAGCTGCGAAAGTGGTGGAAATCGGCGCTGGCGGTCGTAGTTTTGCTGATCGCCCTGCAGGCCGCCGTGTCGCTGATCTCGCGCACCCACCGCGTCCACGGTTATCTTGTGGCGCATCTGGAACGCGCCTTTGGCCGCCCGGTGGAAGTGGGTAGCTTCAATGTTCGAATTCTGCCGAGCCCACAGCTGGATGCCTACGCCGTGACCGTGGGCGAAGACCCCGCGTTCGGCTATGAATATTTCCTCCGTGCGGAGCACATGAGTGCCGGTCTGCGCTGGACGGGCCTGCTACGTGGCCATTTTGAATTCGGCACGCTGTCGCTCAGCAAGCCGAGTCTGGTTCTGGTCCGCAATTCCCAAGGCCGTTGGAACCTGGAGCGATGGCTGCCGCCGGCGAAAATCAATCCCGCCCAAAATTCGCGCGGCTACGGACCTCCTCCTCCCGTCGCGCCTGTGAATCACCTCGAGCGAATCGAATTTGATGACGGTCGAATCAATTTCAAAACCGGCGAGGACAAGCGGGCATTCGCCTTCACAAATGTTTCCGGCAGCGTCGAACAAGTTTCCACCGGCCGGTGGCAGTTGCAATTGGAGGCGCAGCCCTGGCGCAGCGGCGTGTCGCTGCAATCCGCCGGCACCATCCGCGTCCGCGGAGATGTGGCCGGCACTTCCGCGCGCTTGCAACCCGCGGAAGTTTCTTTGCAATGGAGTGAAGCTTCGCTCGCGGACGTGTTCCGGCTTTTGCACGGCCAGGATTACGGCGTGCGCGGCGCGTTCTCGCTCGATGCCACCGCAAAAAGCGGCAACACTAAGGACGATCTGCCCGGCGACTGGACATTCTCTATTCTGGCGCGCGCCGCGCAAATCCATCGCTGGGACTTGACCGAACGCGCAGACAATCCGCGCTTGAACGCGGGCCTGAAAGGCCGTTGGAATATAGGAACAGGCAACCTGGTCGCCGAACAAATCGCCATGGAGGCCCCGAAATCGAATCTGCGCGGAATGTTGGTTCTAACGGGAGCAAGCGCGCGCTCGATGGAATTGCGCGTGGATTCGATGGGCATTCAAGCTTCAGATCTGCTGGCGTGGTATCGCGCGTTCCATCCCGGCGTGGCAGAAGAAATTACCGCGGAGCAATATTTTACCGGTGGAATGATCCTGAGCGGATGGCCTCTAGCTTTGCAATCGGCGGCGTTGTCCAGCAACGGAGGGGTTGTCAAAGTTCCGGGCTTCACAGAGCCGCTTCGAATCGGGCCAGTCAGCGGCGGACGCGATCGCTCGCTGCTGGTGCTCGGCCCCGTACGCGTCGCACTCGGAGAGGAAAATCGCGACGCACCGGGGCAGAAGAAACGCAAGGCCATGCCGCCGCTGGAAAACGCTGCGGACCTCACCCTCGCCCAAGACTTGCGCAGCCAGGCCGGTGGCCTCAGCATCGAAGGCAATATCTCCAAGGTCGAGGATTTTTTGAAGCTTTCCGCGGCGTTTGGTCACCCGCTCAATCACGGCTGGGAATTGAACGGGCAAGCCAGCGCCGCCACGAAATGGGAATGGGAAAAGCCTTTCCGCGGCAAATGGAACGGCAGAATCGCTTTCAGCAAAGCAAATCTTACCGTTGCCGGATTGAACCAGCCCTTGAAAATTTCCGATGGCGCATTGGATTGGACCGGCGGACGTCACATCGCGCATTTGATGAAGGTGGAAGCGTTTGGCGGAACATGGGCGGGAGACATCGAGGAATCTCCTGTAGTAGACGGCGACGCCGCGCCGAAATGGACCTTTCATTTAAACGGAGACCAGTTGGATGCTGCGGAACTCGATCGCTGGGTCGGGCCGCGAGCGCGGCCGGGCTGGCTGCAACGCTTGTTGCCCTCACTGCTGGGCGGCTCGGCCCCGAGCGCGCCCGCGAGCGAATTAGTGCGTCGCGTAAACGCCGAAGGCGAGCTTAACGTAGCGCAATTGACCATCGAGAAGTTGAAGCTGGAAAATCTCCACGCCAGGGGTTCGCTCCACGATTTGCAATTGGAGGTGAACGACGCTAGCGCGGAATGGACCGGCGGGAAAGTTCGCGCGAAAATAGACGCGAAGTTTTTGCCGCGCCCTGTCTACGAAATTTCAGCGGAGCTGGACCGCGTGAACCTCGCCCAACTGCCCGGAACCGGCCGCGTCGCCGAACGCCTGGCCGGCGCAGCTTCCGGAACTCTGCAATTGAAAACCGCCGGCGTGGGCCGCGAAGAATTGCTGGCAAAACTAGCGGGGCGCGGCGATATTCATTTGAGCAAAGTCGAATTTCGCGGCTGGGACGTGAACGCCAGCGTCGCGGATGGAGCCGCACACACCGGAATTTCGCGCTGGATAAAAGGCGAAGGCGCGTTCCGCTTGAAGGATCGCAGCATCTTGCTCGACGAACTTCGATTGGACGGCGGAGAGGAATGGACGCTGGTCAACGGAACGCTCAGCTTCGGGCGCGACGCGGACTTGGCTATCGAAACGGCAAGCACTCGGAAGAGCAAGGATCGCAAATTGACAGACTCCGGACTCGGACACGTGCTGAAAATTTTGGGCCCATTGGATGGACCAAAGGTCTCCGTGGAAAAGCTGAGCGTTCGCCAGCCCGCGGACTGAATTTCAAACGATGCATGAAAGGGACGCCATGGCGCAAGTGGGTTCCACATTCCAGACCCAGGAGTCTTGGCCTCTGACATGAAGCACGCTCTTCCATGGATCGCCGCAATGTTTGCTCTTGCGCTGACCGCTGTGGCCGCCGGGGAAAAACGCACCAGCCTCCTCCCCAAACTGCAACCGGGCCAGAAAATCACCTACCTGATTCGCTTTCGCAGCGACAAAACCGTAAAGACGGAAAGCACCGTGACCGCTCCCATGGCGCCGAACGCCGCCCAAATGGACGCGCATGGATTGTTCACGGTCGACGTATTAGATGTACAGCAAGGAAACGGCAAAGCAGCAATTCATGCGCGTGGTCATTTCCGCATCCTTGATTCGGATTCGGCATTGAAGAAGCCTGTCAACAAAGACTCCAAAGCGCCGCCGCCGCGCGAGGATCCCCCCGAAAAGAGCATCGAATTTACAATTTTCCCAGACGGCCTCGTGCGGCAAGTCACCGGCTTGGACTCCCTCTCTCCCGAGCTGCAACAAGCCTGGCAAGAATGGGTGGCGCGCTTCGCCGTGGCCTGGACGCTCCCAGCCGACGGCGCGAAAATCGCCGACAAATGGAAGTCCGAGCAACCGGAACAGTCCCCCTCGCCGATCGCCTCGCTGAATTGGCAGCGCGAATCGCAGTACGTAAAAAATGAACCCTGCCGCGCCGGCCAGCTTTCGAACGCAGGAGAAGTTTCAACCGCAGCGGGCGCTGCCGACACCTGCGCCGTGCTCTTGACCACCGCGACCTTGAAACAAAACTCCTCACCGAAAGACGCCACTCCCGAGGATTTCAAGCTCCACGACCTCAAAACCACCGGCACTGCCCAAGGCACCAACGAAACCTTCACCTACATTTCCCTGCAAACTGGCCTGGTCGTCCGCGCCACCGAAGAAGCCACCCAGCACATGGAGGTCACGGTAGCGAAATCCGACGGCTCAAACCGCGTGCACTATCAAGTTGACGCCAAGAGCCACGCCGAAATCCTGCTAGTCACCGGCACGCCGCCAAATCATCCTTGATTCGACGCTGCAAGCACTCTTCGCAACACGGACGCGTTTCTGCCTCAAATACTTCCATCGACCAAGTGATCAAGCGCTCGCAGCCCTGCTCTTGCTGCGTGCGTCGGACCCATCTCTGAAATTCCAACGCTTGTGATTGACTCTCACCGATGTGATGTCGTCAGCCGCAAACGGAATTTCCTTGCAACCCCGCACCTCTATAATGCAGCCCTCGCTCGTGAGGACCTGATCAAAAGATCTGCCGTTCTTCAGCTCCACGGAGACAACTTGATAACCGATGCCTGTCTCTCTAGCTTGTTTCAGATGATCGACAAACCCGCTGGGAATTGGAACTAAACGCTTCATTGTTCACCTCGGGAATGGAACTACAGCGGAGACTTAAACGCTACTCCTAATTTCGCCGCCTCGCGTTGCACCGGAGCTTGCTAGGGAGATGCCAGGCACGGGGCGTTCCAATCGTGCTCTATGGCGCGTTAAAAAATTCCCACATGGCTGGGGCGCTGGCCGCATCTCCGGGGAGCTTGGTTACGCCGAGGCCTTCGAGCATCAGGCGAAGGACACTTTGATGCTGGTAGAACGCGATGGATTTGTATGCGCGCTTGCCAAGTGGGCTGACTACGACCACGGCTACGTGGCCCCCGCCGGAAGTGAGGTCCAGAGTGTCGGCCTCGTCGAACGCGATGACCAGCAAACCATCGGTCTGAAACTGCGGACTGTGAATGAGCGGGTCTATGTTGTTCTTCAGCCAGGCATCGGCGATGCTGAGTGCGCAGTCGTGCGCGTCGTCGCAAAGATTGGGAACGATGAAGGAATAGTCGGGAAGACTGGATGCGTTGAGATCGACGGCGAATTGAGTGAACGGCACCAGGTTTTGCACTTGCTTGGCATCGTTTTGCACGTCGGTGAAATAGGCGAGCGGATTATGGCGGACCGCGTACCGCCCGGTGTCGCCGCCGGTATAGCCGACCGATGGGATATCTTCGGCGTAAGATTTCCAGGTTTTGCCCGCGCCGAGGAGGTCTCGGACAACATTTTCTGTGGAGACGGGAAAATTACGCGGCGTGGAGGCGTCGATAAGCGTAAGGATATCTCCGGTGGTGAGCTTGAAATAGTTTGGAATCGACGGATGCGCGTTCGCAAAGTAGTTCGCCGCGAGGCCGTACTGATTGGCAAGGCCATTCAAGTAGGGCATCGAGGGATTAGCGATGACGTCGGCGTAATTGGCGTTTTCCTCCACGACAATAAAGACGTGCCCAAACCGCACGCTCTGAGCGGCCGGCGGCGGAGTCATGGCGACCTGTCCCACGCAGCCGGCCAGGGCGAGGGCGCAGAACGCAAGCGAAAGCAAGCGAAATCGGGCAGCAGCCAGAATGGGCAAGCGGTAGACAGGCATAGCCTTAGACGTATGGACTCTTCTCCTGAGAATTGGGCCGATGAAGCTCTCCGAATCGTTCCGAGCACTCTACTGAACCGCCCCTTGACACTAGCTATTTCGTGCGTCTCCGTCTGCCCACTTTGGGACACTCGCGCAGGAAGAAAGCGCCGATAAAAGCATTCACTATGCGACTAGCGCTAGATCCCGGTAAGTCGGGCAATCGGAAAGCAATACGCTTCTCCCTTCTCCTAGCAAGAGGCGAGAATTTGCATGCCGGAGTATAATGAAGGTTTCGGCGGTGGCCACCGGACCGGCAGGAGACCTTCCCATGAATTTCAAGCTGCACAGCAGCTACCAGCCGCGCGGCGATCAGCCCGCGGCTATCGAGCAGCTCACTCGCGGCCTCGAAGCCGGCGAAAAGCACCAGGTGTTGCTCGGCGTTACCGGTTCGGGCAAGACGTTCACCATGGCCAAGCTGATCGAAGAGGCCAACCGCCCCGCGCTGGTTTTGGCTCACAACAAAACGCTCGCCGCTCAGCTCTATCACGAATTCAAAGGATTTTTTCCCGAAAACGCCGTCGAATACTTCGTCAGCTACTACGATTTTTATCAGCCCGAAGCCTACGTTCCATCCGCCGACATCTACATTGATAAGGAAGCCACCATCAACGACGAGCTCGACAAGCTGCGCATGAGCGCCACGCGCTCGCTCTTCGAGCGACGCGACGTCGTCATCGTCGCCTCCGTCTCCTGCATCTACGGCCTCGGCTCGCCCGAAGCCTACTACGGAATGCTCGTCATGCTGGAGAAGGGCCAGCAAATCCCACGCGAGGCGCTGCTGCGCCGCTTTGTGGACATTCAGTACGACCGCAGCGAAGACTTGCGACGCGGAACATTTCGCGTGCGCGGCGACACCATCGAGATTTATCCCACCTATGAAGACCAGGGCTACCGCATCGAAATGTGGGGCAACCAGATTGACGCTCTACGCCAGATCGATCCGCTGACCGGCGAAGTTCGCGCCGGCCAGGAAGATTTGACGCGCGTGCCCATCTACCCGAAAACGCACTACGTCATGCCCCAGGAACAGCGCGACCGCGCCATCGTCAGCATTCAGGAAGAGCTGTGGTGGTGGAAGAAGGAAATGGAGAAGCAGGGAAAATTCGTCGAAGCCCAGCGCGTCGTGCAGCGCACCATGTTTGACATCGAGATGATGCGGACCATCGGCTATTGTCACGGCATCGAAAATTACTCGCGCCATTTGAGCGGTCGTCTGCCTGGAGAAGCGCCTCCCACGCTGCTCGACTACGTCCCGCAGGATTTTCTGATGTTCATTGACGAATCCCACCAGACCGTCGGCCAGGTCCGCGGCATGTTCAACGGCGACCGCTCTCGCAAGCAAACTCTGGTGGACTACGGCTTTCGAATGCCCTCGGCGCTGGACAACCGCCCGTTGACCTTTGAAGAGTTCGAACACCGCATGAATCAAGTGGTCTACGTCTCCGCCACGCCCGGCCCGTACGAATTGACCAAAGCCGGTGGCGTAGTAGTGGAACAAGTGATTCGCCCCACAGGCCTGGTGGATCCCCAGGTGGAAATTCGCCCGGTGAAAGGCCAGGTGGACGACCTCCTGGAAGAAATTCGTGTGCGCTCGGAGAAAAACGAACGCGTCCTGGTGACTACTCTAACGAAACGCATGGCGGAAGACCTCTCCGAATATTTCTCGGAAATCGGCGTGAAGTGCCGCTACCTCCATTCCGAAGTGGAAACGCTCGACCGCATCAAGATTCTGCGCGATTTGCGCCGCGGCGAATTCGACGTGCTCATTGGCATCAACCTGTTGCGCGAAGGCTTGGATTTACCGGAAGTTTCCCTGGTGGCGATTCTGGACGCTGACAAAGAAGGCTTCTTGCGCAGCAATACATCGCTGATTCAAACCATCGGCCGCTGCGCCCGCCACATCGAAGGCCGCGCCATTCTCTACGCCGACCGCCGGACGGATTCCATGAACCAGGCCATTGACGAAACCAACCGGCGCCGCACAAAGCAAGTCGCCTACAACAAGGAAAACAACATCACCCCGATGTCCATCATCAAGTCCGTGGACATGGAGCTGGCCAAAATCGTCGAAGCCGATTACGTGACCGTGCCCTTGGATGAGGTGAGCCTCGATGCCGCTGCGTCCGGCATCAAAAGCGAAAAGCAACTCGCCGAAATGTTGCAGCAGCTCGAAACGCAGATGCGCGAAGCCGCCAAGAAATTCGAATTTGAAAAGGCCGCGCAATTGCGCGACCGCATCCGCTCGCTGAAGCAGAAAGATTTGGCCGGTATGTTTTCCGTGGGAGCGCCGCCCGCGGCAGCCGAATCAGCGAGCTAAACCACGCCACGCTTGAGTTCGTCGAGCGGATAAAACGTATCGCGCCAGACGATTCCGCCTTGCTTCAGCGTGACCACCGTCGACCGC
>Ga0210410_10005556_pt1 | contig 10968 bp, 10 predicted proteins | sample IncBWC4MmetaG_FD_161058 | JGI IMG/M metagenome (GOLD analysis project Ga0210410, IMG submission 161058) | Forest soil microbial communities from Barre Woods Harvard Forest LTER site, Petersham, Massachusetts, United States - Inc-BW-C-4-M | ecosystem: Environmental > Terrestrial > Soil >... | reverse complement strand
GATCTCGTCGCCCTTTCCGATGCCTCACCCGAACTCGTCGTAATCGGCGAGATGAAGCAAAGTTTCACGCTCGAACTGGTGCTTCAGGCCGTTGATCGCACATCCGCCTGCGACGAGGTCTGGCTCGCCGTCGGCGCCTCCAAGAGGGGGCGCGGCCGCGAGAACGATGCACGCGTGAAGAAGCTCTGTCGTTTCTTGGGCTTCGGCCTTCTGACCGTCAACGCGGAGGGCCGGGTCGACGTGGTGGTGGAACCAACGCCCTGGAAGCCGAGACGCGACGCCAAACGGCGTTCGCGCATCGTCGAGGAGCATCGTCGCCGCAAGGGAGATCCCGTCGTGGGCGGTTCGACTCGGACGCCTCAGATGACCGCCTATCGTCAGCAGGCGCTCGCCGTGGCCAACGTGCTTGCTGACAAGCCGAGTCGTCCGCGGGAGCTTCGAATTCTTGCGCCGGACGCCGCCAAAATTCTTCAGGGCAATGTCTATGGTTGGTTCGAGCGGATCGAAACGGGACTCTATGGACTGACCTCGTCCGGTCGCGTCGCTCTGGTGACATGGGCCGGCCAGATTCCGCCCGGGGATGAGAGCGGGTTTGGCGGAACCTGCCGGCCGGCGCTGGCGCCCTAGTGGATGGCTGGGGTCGTCGTGAAGCGGACATAGCGGATCGCCGGTGGGACGTCGAAAAATCATGCGGTGCAAGGTCACCACGCGACGGCAAGAGAGGGACCGTCGGGGACGTTTTCCTCGGGCAACGCGATAGCGCTGCCCCTTGGTTGGTAGCACCTCGCAAGAGTAGTTTTTCCTCGCCGCTCACCAGCACTCGAAGCCGCCATCCACGAGCAGGTCGACGCCGGTCATGAACGACGCGGCAGGGCTCAACAGGAAAATTGCCGGACCGACCATCTCCTCAACCGTCGCGATCCGCGCCATCGGCGTCTCGGCGGCGAATACTTTCAGCTGCTCAGCAACTTCAGGCCGTTTGTTCATTGCCGTAAGGGTGTAGCCGGGGCTGATGACGTTGACCCGTACGCCGCGGTCGACCCATTCCATAGCCAGGCTCTTGCTGAGATGAATGACGCCGGCCTTGGACGCGTTGTAGTGGGCCTGGGTCAGGCCACGATTGACGATCGATCCGGACATCGAAGCGATATTGACGATCGCGCCGCGCTTCCGGCCTAGCATCGCCCGCCCCTCCGCCTGACAAGACAGGAAAACGCCCGTTAGGTTGACGTCTATCGTGCGCTTCCATTGTTCGAACGGCATGTCCTCCGCCGGCGCGGCGTTGGCTATGCCGGCGCAGTTCACCGCGAGTGTCAGCGGACCCAGAGCTTGCTCAGTCTTGTCGACCGCGGCGGTCAGGGACGAACCGTCGACGACGTCGCCGGTCACGACCAGCGCGTGCCGGCCCTTTTCCTTCACGGCCGCCTCCGTGTTCGCGAGCCCTTTGCTCGCAGGCACATCGAACAGCGCCACATCAGCGCCAGCTTCGGCGAGGCCGATCGCAATGCCTTGCCCGATGCCGCTTCCGGCGCCGGTCACAAAGGCGATCTCGTTCCTAAGGCTGAACAGACGCATCTTGAGGTCTCCCAATGTGTTCGGTCAGGTGGTGGCCAGTTCCATTACAGCCACTCGTCCGGCCTCCTCGCGACCGAGGACCCCACGGTTGCGGCCGCGGCTGAGGACCATGACGCGGTGCGACAGCCCCAACACCTCGTCAAGGTCGGAACTCACGATAATGACTGCCATTCCGCGCCGCGCGAGATCAGCGATGATGTCATAAATTGCGGCACGCGCACCGACATCGATGCCACGCGTCGGCTCGTCGAGAATGACGACTTTCGGCTCGCGCAAGATACTCTTGGCAATGACGACCTTCTGCTGATTTCCGCCGGAGAGTTCGCTGACGAGCTGCGATCCGGTTCCCTTGATTTGAAAGCGAGAGATGCCTTTCGCCGCGAAATCAAGGGTGCGCGCGGAGGTGATCCACCCTGACGGCGCCACGCGGCGGTAGTTCCCGAGCGCGAGGTTTTCGGCTATCGTTTGTGGCAAGATGAGGCCCTGCGCCTTGCGGTCCTCGGGAACGAGTACAACCCCGTGATCGAGGGCGTCGCGCGGTCCTGAAAGCTTGAGGACGTCGCCGTTGACCGTGACGCGGCCGGCGGCGATCGGATCCGCGCCCGAGATCGCGCGCATAAGCTCGGTGCGCCCCGCCCCGACAATGCCGGCGACGCCGAAGATCTCGCCCGGACGAACCGAGAAGCTAACGTCCGCGAATGCGCCGTCGGAGCTCGTCAACCCTTCGACCTCTATCAACGGCGCTGAAGGGGAAGGCGCCGGCATCTCTGGGAACATGCGATCGAGGGGGCGGCCGACCATCTCCTCCACCAGCGTCTTGACCGGCACCTGAGCCGTATCGTGGGTCGCGACGAGCTGCCCATCGCGCAGGACGACGACGCGATCGGCGATGCGGGCGACCTCGTCGAGGCGGTGGCTGATGTAGATGAAACCAACGCCTTCTGACTTTAGGCGCCCGATCTGTTCGAAGAGGCGCTCCGTCTCTTCCGCGCCCAGCGCAGCGGTCGGCTCGTCGAAGACCAGCAAACGCGCCTTGAGGGTCAGCGCCTTGGCGATCTCGACCTGCTGCTGGGCGGCGACCTTAAGGTCGCGTACGAGGGTCGTGGGTGAAGCGTCGAGGCCCAGGCGGTGCAGTTGCTCGGCGGCGCGCCGATTCATGAACTCGCGATCAATACGGCCGCGCCGCGTCGGGAGGCGCCCGACAAACACATTCTCGGCGATCGACAGGTCCCGCAGGAGTCGCATTTCCTGATGAATGAGTCCGATTCCCGCCGACAGCGCGTCGGCCGGCGCATCAGGCGCGTAGTCCTGTCCCCGCCAGGTCATCGACCCGATCGTCGGTTGAACGAGGCCGGAAATGATGGAGGCGAGCGTGGACTTGCCGGCGCCGTTTTCGCCAAGCAGCGCGATCGCCTCGCCTGGGCGAACGTCTAGGTTGACGTCGTTGAGGACTGTGATCGGCCCGTATTTCTTGCCGATTCCGCGCAGGGAGAGCCCGCTCACGTCGCGGTCCGTCGGGTCTTGCGAAGCGGTCATGATGGCGGCCCTCGCGAGAAGCGGGCGGCACGCGCAGGCGCGCCGCCAACTCCATTGGCGTTACGGATGCTTGTCGATGAAGCCGGCGACGTTGTCTTTTGTGGTCAGCGTCGCGTCCTGAAGCTGCTCCGGCGGCAGCTTGTCGCCCTTTACGAGCGCAATCGCCGCGTCGAGGCCCATGCGGCCCATCTTCTGCGTCTGCTGTGTGGCGGTAACGTCGAAGACGCCGTCCTTGAGGGCCTTCAGCGCAGCGGTGTCGCCATCGAAGCCAGCGACCCAGATGCGATGATCGGGGTTGGCGACCTTGACCGCCTGCGCCGCGCCGAGCGCCAACGCATCGGCCTGCCCGAAGATGATGGTCGTCTTCGGGTGTGCCTGAAGCAGGTCGGCGGTCAGCTTGAAGCCTTCGTCCTGGTGCCAACCCTCGCTCCAGAGTTCGCCGACGACCTTAATGTCGGGATAGTTCTTGAGTGCGATGCCGCAGCCTTTCGACCTGTCGACTTCGGGGGTCGTGCCCTTCTGTCCGTGGACGATCAGCATTTCACCCTTGCCGCCGGCCTGCTTGGCGATCCAGTCGCAGACCTGGCGAGCCGATTCGACGCTGTCGGTCGCGATGAAGGTGTCGCCGGGCGCGCCGTCTGCATTACGATCGATGTTGATGACCGGAACGCCGGCGGCCTTCGCGGCTTTAACTGGCACGGACGCGGCGGTGGCGCCGGCGGGAATGTAGATCAGCGCGTCGATGTTCTGCGCAAGAAGATCCTGGATCTGATTCACTTGGGTCGCCGCGTCGCCCTTGGCGTCGACGGTGATCACTTTGATGCCTTTTTCGGCGCCGGCCGCCTCGACCGACTCTTTAATCTGGTTGAAGAAGTTCGCCTGAAGGTTGGCCACCGCGAGGCCTACTTTCTTGGCGTCCCTCGCATCCGCCCCGAGCGATGGAAGCAGCGCTATCGCTGCGACGGCACTGAGTAGCGATAATTTCCGAATACCCATTTTAATCTCCTTGTTCGCTCCTGTGCGGCGAATGATTCGCCGCCAGCTTCTTCACTCCGGTCCGAGTGGACCTCGATCCGCTCCTTCGAAGCGGCACCGACCGTTGGCGAACCCGGGCAAGCGAGTTCGCGAATTCCTCCCGGGGTTCGCTATCCTTTTCGATTGCGCATCGTGTCTGCCGCCACTGCGACCGCAATCACGACACCGATAACGACCTGCTGAACGAAGGGCGAGATTTGCAGGAGGTTCAGGCCATTGCGCAGGAAGCCGATGATCAGGACGCCGACGGCCGTGCCGCCAATGCTTCCGACACCGCCCGACAAGCTAGCGCCTCCGATGACGACGGCGGCAATTGTGTCCAGTTCGTAGCCCAAGCCTGAGCTTGGCTGCGACGAGTCCAGTCGAGCTGAAAGAATGACGCCCGCGAGGCCCGCGAGTGCGCCGCATATAACATAGACCCAGATCGTGTATTGGCGGACCGGAATGCCCGCGAGCCGTGCGACTTCCTGGCTGCCGCCGAGGGCGTAGAGCGCCCGCCCGACGGGACGAAAAGAAAGCACAATCCACGCAATTAAGGTGATGGCGATCATCAAGCCGACAGTCACGGTAAGAAAGCCGAAATGGCGGGTGATCGCTAGATTGGAGAACCAGTCTGGAAAGCCGACGATCTGTTCGCCATTGGTGATGATGCTCGCGATACCGCGGGCGATCGACATCATCGCGAGCGTCGCGATGAAGGCCGGCATGCGGAGGCGGGTCACCATCAGGCCCGACGTCAGGCCGCAAGCGGCGGAGGCGATGAGCGCGACGAGAATGGCGATGACGAACGGCCACTCTCGGCTGTTTCCCAGATAGCCCATCACCATGCCGGAGAGCGCGAGGACGGAACCGACCGAGAGGTCGATGCCGCCGATCAGGATGACAAGCGTCATCCCAACCGCCATCACGCCGAGAACGGTGATTTGATCCATGACGTTCAGGAAGTTGCGCATCGACAGGAACGTGTCCGTCGAGAAGGACAGGAACACGCAGAGAAGGACGAGGCCGATAAGGGGCCCCGTCGCGCCGCGCACGAAAGCAAGGGCGCGGCCGCTCGGGCTTTCCGTCGCTGACCCGGTCGTCGTCACCGCCATGCCCTTTTTCCTCCCGAGCGCGCTTCCATTGTTCACAGCGCTAAAGTGTCATTGGATCGACAGACCACGCGCCCGGGCGACGGCATGCGCCCAAGCTTTCCGCTCGCGCAGCCGGTCTTCAGGCGCGCGGGACGGTTTGAACCCCTTGCCGCCGCGGTCGACGCGCGACAGGCCTTCCATCGTGAAAAGGCCCGCGCTGACCCCGGCGAGTTGGGCGACGCCCATGGCCGAGAGTTCGGCGACATCCGTCCGTTCGACCGGGACGCCGACCATGTCGGCCTCGAATTGCATAAGTTGGTCGTTGCGGGTCGGGCCGCCGTCGACGAGCAAGCGCTCGACCGCGGCGCCGCTCGCGCGGACCGCGTCCAGGACGTCGGCGATCTGATGGGCGATCGAATCGAGTGCGGCGCGGGCGAAGGGCGCTCGCGTCACGCCGAGCGTAAAGCCGCTAATCGTACCGACCGCGGACGCGTCCCACCAAGGAGCGCCCAGACCGCCGAACCCGGGCACGACATAGACGCCGCGCGAGTCCGACGCTGTGGCCGCGAGGCGTGCGAGTTCCTGGGTGTCGACGCCGAGCAGCTCCGCTGCCCAGGTTAGGGTTGATCCGGCGGACCTGATATTGCCCTCGAACGCCAGCATCGGCGTGTCGATCTGCCAGGCGAGCGTCAGGCAAACGCCTGGCGCACCGGAGTCGCCGTTGCTGACGGCGTTGCGGTCGACGAGCCCCATCACGGAAGAGCCGGTTCCATGCGTCGCCTTGACCGGTCCCGGCACAAAGGCGCCGTGCGCAAAGAGAGCGGAATGGGAATCGGCCATCACTGCGCCGACGGAAACCCCGTCGGGCAAGGGCGCCAACCCTCTCGCCGCCGGAAACGGCCCTGTGGACGCGACAACGCGCGGCATGGCAGCGAGAGGCACGTCGAAAATCGACAAAAGCTCCTCGTCCCAGCACCCGCCGACGACGTCGAAGAGTTGAGTGCGGGAGGCGTTACCGGCTTCGATCACCGCCTCGCCGCCGAAGCGCGACAGGATGAAGGAGTCGATTGTTCCGATACAGGTCTCCGCCGCCTTGGCGCGGGCGTGCCCCGATGGGAGGCGTTCGAGGAGCCAGCGCGCCTTGGCGGCGGAGAACATGGGGTCGAGCGGTAGCCCGCTCTTTCGTCTGATGACGCCGCCGTGCCCGGAGGCACGAAGGGAGGCGCAGCCGTTTTCCGTCCGCTGGTCCTGCCACGATAGAACAGGGGTCAGCGCTTCGCCGCTCCGACGGTCCCAGACTACGCAGGATTCACGCTGCGTGCTCAAGCCAACCGAGACGACGCGTTTCGCAGTCGCCGGATCGAGCGTGTCGGCCACGACGCGGCGCACGCTTGACCAGATTTCGTTCGCGTCCTGCTCGACCCACCCTGGCTCGGGCGTCATCAGAGAGACCGGCGCCTGCCCGCGACCGGCGACCTGACCGCAATCATCGACCAAGAGGCATTTGGTAGAACTTGTGCCATTGTCGATCGCGAGCACCAGCGCGTCCGACATCTTACTGCCCCTTCAATTCCAGCGCGGCGGAGACGATGCCGTCTCGGCTTAGGCCGAAGTGATCGAGCAGGTAGCTTGCGCTGCCAGTGGGCGCGAAACCCCTCACACCAAGGATCCGCATTGGAACGGGAGCGTGGCGAACAACGACCTCAGCAACCGCGGCGCCAAGTCCGCCTTCCGTTGTGGCTTCCTCAGCTGTGACGATCGCGCCCGTCTCGCGAGCCGCGGCGACGATTGCTGCTTCATCGAGCGGCTTGATGGTCGAGATGTTGATCACCCGCGCCTCGATACCCTGTTTTGCAAGAGCATCGGCGGCGTCAAGCGCGCGGCTAACAAGGATTCCGGTCGCAACGATCGTGAGCGACCTACCTTGCCGCAGCACGTTCGCCTCTCCAAACCTGAAGGCCTTCGAATCATCGGTGGTGACAGAGGGCGCCTTCGTGCGGCCGATCCGCAGATACGATGGCACTCCGGAATTGGCGGCCCAACGCACCGCGGCCCGAGTCTGAGCTGGATCGGCTGGCACGATGATAACCAACCCGTCGATGGCCCGAAGCCAGCTCAGGTCTTCGATTGAATGATGGGTCGGCCCAAGTTCGCCATAGGCCATTCCCGGGCTCATGCCGCACAGCGTGATCGGTAGAGCGTTATATGCCGCGTCGACCTTAATCTGTTCGAGGGCGCGCCCCGTCAAGAAGGGCGCCGCGCCGCAAACGAACGGTAAAAAACCGCCGTTGGCGAGCCCGGCGGAAACCCCGACCATGTCCTGTTCAGCGATTCCAACATTGATGAGGCGCTCGGGAAATAGCTTCTGGAATTGACCGAGGTTGCTTGAGCCGACGCTGTCGTTACAGACCGCGACGATGCGCGGATCCGAGTTTGCGAGTTCGATGAGCGTTTCAGCGAAGGCCTGCCGGCAATCGAACGTTTCGACCTTCGTGGTTGCCAGCTCGTTCATCAGGCGAGTTCCTTGAGGGCGAGTTTAACCTGATCGGGAGAAGGCACTTTGTGGTGCCACTCGACCCGATCCTCGATAAAGGAGACGCCCTTGCCTTTGATCGAGTTGGCAATGACGCAAACAGGCTTGCCGGATCGGGGAGCGGTGAAGGCGTCGAAAAGAGCCTGATGGTCGTGGCCGTCGCATTCGACTACGTCCCACCCAAAAGCGCGCCACTTGTCCGCGAGCGGCTCGAGACGATTAGTGTCCTCAGTGCGCGCGCCCTGCTGCAGGCGGTTGCGGTCGACAATCGCAGTCAGGGTATCTAGCTGGCGATGGCCGGCGCACATCGCGGCCTCCCAGTTGGAGCCTTCCTGAAGTTCGCCGTCCCCCAAGATGACAAAAGTGCGCCAGTTCGCGCCTGAAAGCTTCGAAGCGATCGCACTTCCAACACCGATCGGGAGACCGTGGCCAAGCGGTCCAGTGTTTGCCTCGACCCCCGGCACCTTGCGTCGGTTCGGGTGGCCATTCAGCGCCGAGAGCGGCTGCATGAACGTCGCAAGATCTTGGGTCGGGAAAAACCCACGCAGAGCGAGGGTCGAGTAGAGCGCCGCGGCGCAATGGCCCTTGCTGAGGATAAATCGGTCCCGCTTCGGGTCCCTCGGGGCCTGCGGATCTACGCGAAGCACGGCGAAGAAGAGAGTAGCGAGAGTGTCCGTCGCTGAAAGGTCGCCGCCAATATGGCCTGCGTGCGCTCGTCCAATCATTTCGACGACGCTTCGGCGAATCTCAGTCGCGATCCTTCTTAGTCGATCCCGGCGCTCGTCGCTGTCGATGGTTGTCGGCAAGGGACCAAGCATCGCTCCGTTGCTGGGTGGTCCTGATGTCGCTGGCAACGGCTCCTCCCGTGAATAAATATTCATATATGCATTTATTTTCTCTACTATCCATAAAGAAAGCGGCTCGTCAAGCCAATCGCGGATAAAATTAATTCGGCGCCTTGGCTGGACTTTCTGGACACGGATGAATATTTATTCAGAGTCGCGGTTTTATGGCGACCTGGCAGCAGTGGGTGCCGCTCGTGAGTCGAACGGACGAACTTCGAACGATCGCACGCGTGGCCCAGCTCTATTACGAGGACAGGCTGAAGCAGGCGCAGATCTCCGAGCGCCTCCACGTTTCGCAGGCGACCGTCTCACGTCTCCTGAAGAGGGCCGAAGAGGAAGGCGTCGTGCGAGTCACGATTGTCGCTCCGCGGGGCACCTATCCAGAATTCGAGTCGGCCCTACGTGAGCGGTATCGACTCAACGAGGCAATCGTGGCTGAGTGCTTTGAGGACCGCGAAGAGGCGATCCTTTCGGCCATCGGTGCCGCGGCAGCGCACTACTTCGAGACGACGATGAGCGAAGGCGACGTCATCGGCATCTCCTCGTGGAGCGCTTCGCTCCTGCGCATGGTCGATGCGATCCATCCGACGAAGCGGTCGCACGCCGAACGTGTCGTCCAAATCCTAGGCGGCCTCGGCGACCCGTCCGTACAAAGCCACGCGACACAGCTCACCACCCGACTCGCGTCGCTCACGGGAGCCGAGGCCCAATTGCTTCCGGCGCAAGGGGTGGTCAGCTCATCAGCGGCACGCCTCGTGATGCTCGGTGACGTGTACGTCCGCGCTGCAATGGATCAGTTTCGCCGGATGACCATCGCGCTCGTCGGGATAGGAGCGCTCCAACCTTCCGTCATGCTCGCCAATTCCGGCAATGCTTTCACGAAGGCAGAGCTGCAAGATCTCGCAAAGCAAGGCGCAGTCGGCGACATTTCCCTTCAATTCTTCGATCGCGACGGCGCGCCTGTGCATGGACCGCTCGACGATCGGGTCATCGCCATAACCCTCGAGGAATTGAAAAAAACGCCGCGCGTTGTTGGCGTTGCGGGTGGCGACCGCAAGGTCGAGGCGATCCGCGCCTGTCTGAAAGGCAGCCTCGTGAATGTGCTTGTCACCGATAAGTTCACGGCGGAGAAACTCCTGAAGCCTGAAGAACTCTTGAACCCGTAGTCAATGCGAGGAGAGCAGAATGTCACGATTTTCAGGCAAGACCGTCGTCATCACCGGAGCAAGTAGAGGCATCGGCGCCGCGCTTGCGCGACGCTTCGCCCGCGAAGGGGCGTCCGTCGTCGTCTCAGCCAATGAGCCAGCCGCCGAATCGGTTGCGGCCGACATATCGCTGATGTAACGAACAAGGCCGACGTCATTGCGCTCTATGATGCCGTCGAGCGCGAATTCGGCGCGGTCGACGTCTCGATTCAGAACGCCGGTGTCATCACCATCGCCCGGATCGAAGCGATGAGCGAGGGCGAATGGGACAAAGTTATGGCGGTCAACACTAAGGGCGTGTTCCTGTGCTGCCAGGAGGCGATCGCCCGAATGCGTAAGCACAAGCGCAACGGCCGGCTGATCAACACCGCCTCCGGCCAGGCGCGGCAGGGATTTATCTACACGCCCCATTACGCGGCGTCGAAGTTTGGAGTCGTGGGGATCACACAGAGCCTCGCCAAGGAAGTCGCCAAAGAAGGAATCACGGTCAACGCCTTCTGTCCCGGCATCATCGATACCGATATGTGGGCTTACAACGATGAGATTTGGGGCAAGCTTCTAGGGACGTATAAGCCCGGAGAACTGATGGCCGAATGGGTCCGAGGCATTCCAATGGGGCGCGCTGGGACGGGCGAGGATGTCGCGGGGCTGGTTACGTTCCTTGCGAGCGACGACGCAGCCTACATTACAGGGCAGACGATCAACGTCGATGGCGGGTTAATAATGTCTTGACGGCGCGGGGCGGCTGGCACTCGGACGGAAGTTGTCTCGCTCAACTAAGGTCCGTTCCTAGGGCATTCCTTCCGCACCGGGACCCGCCGATTCGCCGTGGCAGGTTTGGTTTGAGTCTGCAGGTGTCGCAATCCAATTTGCTGGCGCGATAGAGTCTTGTGCCCTCGGCTGTGACGCCGCTTCTGGGAATGGCGTAGGTGCGTCGGAATTGGACAAGCTCTTTGCCCGCCGGGCACGTGTAACGGTCGCGTTCGGCGTCGAAGGCGAAGTCGGCGCGGGAGAATGTGCCATCGGTTCGGTTGGACTTGTCGAAGACCGGGATGTGCGGGGCAATGTCTTTGACCAGCCAGGCCAAGCTGTCCGCTGAACCGTAGGCGCTGTCTGCGGTCAGGGAGGCGGGCTTTATGCCAAAGCGGGTCTTCGTCCGCTCAAGC
>Ga0210410_10005555_pt1 | contig 10968 bp, 9 predicted proteins | sample IncBWC4MmetaG_FD_161058 | JGI IMG/M metagenome (GOLD analysis project Ga0210410, IMG submission 161058) | Forest soil microbial communities from Barre Woods Harvard Forest LTER site, Petersham, Massachusetts, United States - Inc-BW-C-4-M | ecosystem: Environmental > Terrestrial > Soil >... | reverse complement strand
ATTTCCACCCACTGGAACGCCAGCTAGCTTCACCGCAGCGATTCCCATCGCCCGCTCCATAAGTCTCGATGATTCAATTGCCTTTATGCGGCCGAGTTGCCAAAAATACCCCTAGAAATGGTCGGTGGACGCTAAATGGACGCTGCCGTCACCAATTGGACGCCGCCTCGGATATCTCGCCATTCGAGTAAGGTGTGTGCAATTTTGAACAGTCAGACATTGTTTGAGTTGCTTACACTCCTCGCACGGAGCTTTACCAAAGATCTGTCAACTCTCACGAAGCATCAGAATATGGGGCATCCCCGCGGTGCTGGATTCTAAAATGAAAATTCTGATTTAATGCGAATCTTATTGTACAACCCAGACAACGGCGTGACCCGTAACTTCATGCCGCATCTTTGGATGTTTCTACTGCAAGCGCTCACTCCACCTGGCCACGAAGTAGTCCTGATTGACGGCAATGCTCAGCCGATGGACGAAGAAAGTATCGCGCGCTACGTGCGCGAGCAAAACATCGGGCTGGTCGGTATCGGTGCGATGACCAGGATGATCGCCAAGGCCTATCGCATGGCGGACGCCGTGCGCGCTGTGGGAGTAAAGGTGGTCATGGGCGGCCCGCATGTCACGGAAATGTCCGATGAGGCGCTCGGTCGCGACGGCGGCTCGCGTCATGCAGATGCGGTTGCTCTTGGCGAAGCGGATGAGACGTGGCCCAGAATTGTGGAAGATGCCGTGCGCGGCACGCTTAAGGATGTCTACGCCCCCGTGGACGACTTTGGCCAGGAGCGCAAACCATCGCTGCAGCCCTATCCGGAGATTCCCTGGGACAAAATCAAGCTGGCGCAATTCAATCTACTGCCGGGCATCATGCATCCGCTGCTGAAGCACGTGGGGGCTGGTTGGGGAACCTTTCGAATTATTCCCGTAGAGTCCGGGCGCGGTTGTCCTTACGGATGCGAGTTTTGCACCGTGACGGGATTTTTTGGCGACTCCATCCGCTTTCGTACCAATGAAAGCGTGGTGAACGAACTCTTGCTTCTGAAAGCACGTGCGCGGGGCGAGGGCGGCCAAATTGCGGTTTTTTTTATCGACGATAATTTTGCCATCAACGTAAAGCGCACAAAATCGCTACTCCGAGACATCATCGCCGCTAACGCGCAAGTACATTGGGTCGCCCAGATCAGTGCCAATCTGCTGCGTGATGAAGAGCTCGTTGATCTGATCACGGCCGCAGGAGGCAAGTGGATCTTTATCGGAATGGAATCCATCGATCCAGCCAACCTTGCTGATGTAAAAAAAGGCTTCAACAAGCCAGGTGAATATGCCGTGGTGCTCGATCGGCTCGCCCGGCGCAACGTTTTGGCCATCACGTCCTTTATTTTTGGCATGGACAATGACACTCCTGGCGTGGCGGAGCGAACTATGAAGGAAATTCGCACCTGGCCACCGGGGCTGCCGATCTTTGGTTTGATGACCCCACTGCCTGGGACTCCCCTGTACAAAAAGCTGGAGGCCGCGGGTCGGCTCACACGTCCAAAGCACTGGCAAGAGTTCGTTCCCTTTGCGATGGCCCATACACCGCTGAAGATGAGCATCGATGAAGCTCACAACGAGGTACGCATTGGGTGGGCCAGCTCTTACAGTCCCGAGGCAATCGAAAAGGCGGTAGATTCGCTGAACCACAAGCCGCTGGGTTATCGCATCAACATTTTTATCGCCCGCCTCTGTTTCCGAGGAATTTATTTTCCGCAGATGGGCCGCTTCGCCTGGCTGAAATCGATTCTCGAAAATCGACGCACGATTTTCAAACTCATAAGGCAAGGGTTCGGAGGAGGGCTGCATGCCGCGGCGCCATCCGTCGCGACCGAGCCGGTCACAGAGCACCGGCACTGATCCTGGTGTTTCTTCAACAAAAGCATTGTTATTCGCGAACAGCTGTTCTAGCCTCAGGGCAAGTTTTGCGGTAGGAGCATCCACTGAGAACGAAATTAGAGATTTGCACCGAAGCGGATTACTTGCAGGCCCACCTAACGGTTATTGCGGCAGAATCTCGCCACAGGAATCCGGCGCTCGACAACCTCAAACAGAAGGTAACCTCGATACTAAAAAAATGGATTGCGGCAGCCAAGCGTCTAACGCAATACGAAGGAGCCTGGAATCTGCTTGACCGGTGAGTGGCAAAACCTCATGGATTCGCCCCGGCTACAACACGGCTAACGCACCGCTGATTACGAAGCACTTGCGGGCGTCGACGCGGACAGGGTTTGCCACCCGCCGCAAGTGAACGCCGTGCCGTTCTCACACTGGCCGATTGTCCGCGCCATCTCGCGCTAAGAGGCGCTGGCCGCGCGCAGTTGGAGCGAACTGACCCGGCGACGCCCTGGCGCGCGCTCTTCTAAAAAACCTTGGTTTCGCCAGCTAATCGCTTCAATTGAGGAGCAGGGAAGTTGGTCTTGAAGTTGCAACCATGGAACGCAGACGGAATCGGCTGCAACGCCTCCAAGGGACAAGCCGGATTGACCTCTAAAAGTCTCTGTGCCACCCCCCCCGGTGATATGACGCTCGTCGCGAATTTCTGAACGAATGCACTTGCCACGCAACCTGGGAGCAATTAGCTTTGAAAGGACAATGAGAGTCTATCGGACGACCTCCGTAGTCATGCTGGAACATGAACGCCAGAGTTATGTCTTGCCCGAGACGAACCTTGACATGCTCCTTGCCCGTGAAGATCTGCATGAATACCTGCTGCGAATAATCGCTAGCCTGCCAACCGTCGCGGAAGTTCCTGCGGATCGGCCACTTCTCCCTCCCATTGGCAACCAAGAAGTTTGGGCTGCCGGCGTGACGTACTTTCGGAGCCGAGCCGCTCGCATGGAAGAATCGAAAACAGCGGGTGGTGGCGATTTTTACGACCGCGTCTATCATTCCGAACGTCCCGAACTCTTCTTCAAGGCAACTGCTAGCCGTGTCGTCGGGCATGGAGGCAAAGTCGCGATTCGCTCCGATGCGAAGTGGTCGGTTCCGGAGCCCGAACTCGCGCTTCTGTGCAGCCCAACTGGGAGGATCACCGGATACACGATCGGAAACGACATGAGTTCGCGGGACATCGAGGGCGAAAACCCCCTGTATCTTCCGCAGGCCAAAGTCTACAACCGAAGCTGCGCGTTGGGCCCATGTATTCTCGTCAGGGAACAACCATTGAACAGTTCTACGGGCATTGAGCTTGAGATTTTTCGGGAAAGTATTTGCGTATTCCGTGGCGCCACCAGTCTCAACAGCATGAAACGTGACCCGCGAACCCTGGTCGAGTATCTGTTTCGCGACAACGTCTTCCCATCTGGCTGTTTTTTGCTCACCGGCACTGGCATCGTGCCGCCGGACGCGTTCACATTGCAACCTTCCGATGAGATCCGCATTTCCATAGACGAAATCGGCAGATTAACCAACTTCGTAGGTTGATCGCAAAAAGCAGAGGACGGCCTCGACGGCCGTCTGACGACTCGCCGAATTTCACAATACCTGGGACGATCCGCAGTGAAGTCCGAGTACGCGACTCATCGAGAGTTAGCCTGTCTTACCATCGTTCCATCACAAAATTCCGCGTGAATCACAGCTCCAAAGAAATTGGCAATCAGTGGGATAGGAATTGCCAACCCAACTGTTCCGAGAAGGCACAGCCCCGCGTGAAGGTTGCATCGCCTAACCTAGTGCACATGAATTGTGGCTCGAACGAAATAAGGAATGAGGCCTGTTGCCAGCTAACCGGCCAAGTCTTGGTAAACGGGAAGCGGTCGAGAAAGTGGCTTCGATGTTGGACGCTAATGGACGCCAACCGATCACAGTGAGCTAGTAGATTCAGCGACTTGGCCGCATTTGGCGTTGGGTTCGATTCCCATCGACCGCCGCATAAATCCTGTTGATGCAGTTGGGTTTACTGGCTTCCGCCCCTCAAAACAGGCTATACAACCTCGAGTTTGGACGCAGTTGGGTGCGACTCTCACTGCGCAATTGGATTGCCAAGGGGCGGTGTTCCAGATACTTCGGATCATTCGCCTTTTGCCCTCATTGCTGCAACTTCCAAGTCTCAGAGAATAACTTAGACAAAAACTCCTTGTTCGGGTGTCATGTCAGTAGAACGGTTAGCTGGCAGGGCGGAGCCGCTGGAAGTCCACAAGCTCACAGCAGTCCACGTGAAGGAGCTCTACGAGAAGCACGGCGGCGCGCTGGCGGCATATGCGTGTTGCTGCGGCCTGAATTTTGCTTCGGCGGAAGACGCGGTGCAGCAGGTATTCCTGAAGCTTCTTCGTGGCGAGATTTCGGTTCCTCGAGCGCCGGTTGCGTATCTCTACCGCGCCGTCAGAAACGTTTCGTTCAACCTCCGCCGCGACCGTAAGCACGAAACAGAACTCGTCGGAGAGGACAAATGGTTTGTCCATTGGCAGGGAGCGCGAGAGGATGTGTTCGCCCTGCAGGCCGCTCTCCGGGAATTGCCAGATGAACAGCGCGAGGTTGTATTCCTTCGGATTTGGAGCGGTCTGACACTGCAGGAAATTGCCGATACGACGAAGGTGCCAATAAACACGGTGGCATCGCGTTATCGCTACGCTCTGGAAAAGTTGCGGGGGAGGCTCAGTCCGGACCAAGTTGCGAAGGAACAAAATGCAGACTCATGACGAAGAGATGGAGAGCTACCTGAAGGAATTCATACCGAGGGCCATTCGGCCGCTGGAACAGGAGCAGCGATCACCCAATTTCTGGCCCAGACGACTCGCCGCCGCGGCGGTGATCGTGCTGGCAGGAGGGCTTTGTTTATGGGTTACGCGCAGGGAAGCCGAAACGGTTCCCTTAAAGCCGCTCATTGCGGAACTGCAGCGGAGCATTCCGAGTAGCCATAAGCCCCTGAATACATTTCTGTTAACAAAACTGGCCCTCGACGACAACAAAAGATTGAACGCGGTGATGACCGAAGAGTCTCGGAGAGTCTTGCCAAGCCTGCAAGGTCAAGAAAGCACGCTGCGAGTATTTGCTGGGGAATGAAGGAAAAGAAATGACCAACAGAGTCCGAATGCTTGCCATGGTACTGCTGACCGTAATCAGCTCCCGCTACGGGTCTGCCCAGGTAAAATTGCCACTGGAAACAAAAAACGCGGCACTGCGCTACTGGCAGGCATTCGCTGAACTTAAGGATCCTTCGCCAGACGTGGGAATCCAGAAGGAGATGGAAAGGGTTCTTTCCGGCGAGGCACCTTGGGATGAGGCCAAACTGGGTGGGATTGTGGCTGCCAACGATATTGCACTGGGAATTATGCAGCGCGCCACGAAACTTCCGGATTGCGAGTGGGGAGTCGAATATAGCCGAGGACCACAAGCGTCGATCGCATTCGTGCCTCGGGCGTATGTACTTTCACGGCTGAACACGCTTCGGGGAATTCGAGCAATGGCTCAAGGCCAGCCCCAGGCAGCGGTGGACACATGGATCGCAGGAATCCGTTTCGCGCAGGATCTGACGAAGGGTGGCTCGCTGATTTTTTCGCTCACAGCAAAGAGCGTGCTCATTCTGGAGATGCACACGCTGACGGCCGAGGCGAAGCAAGGGCGCTTGAATAGTTCGCAGAGAAAACAACTGTACGCCGCGGTCAAAGCATTGCCAGAGGGCGGCTTTGATTGGGGTCTTGCGTGGGAAATGGATGAAGCGGGTGCGGACGTTTTCTTTGCGGAAATGCAGAGCTCGAAAAACCCCGCGGGGCTGTTCGAGAGCCTAATGGGAGAACCAGCGCCAAAAGGTTGCGTGCCACCCAGCCCTCAGCAAGTGCAGGCGTACCACGGGTACATGAGCGATGTGGCTGCAGCCCTGCGCCTGAAGCCTGCCGCGACCAACCAGCGGCTTACGGAATTGGACGGCAAGGCAAAAGGCATCTGCGAGGCAATACGGGTAGCCATCCCTTCGGCGCAACGCGTGAACGACGCGCGCATCGAAGTTATCGCGGCGCGCCAAGCTCTGCTACAAGCTCTCCAGACAACGTAGCTGTGCAGCTTGCCCAAAGGTACTGGATGCGATCTTGAGGAGAGGTCATGGGTTGCTGTGTTGAGCGGGAAGGTCTCTAAGCCTACGTCACCGGCAAACGCTGAACTTTGTTTTCGTACATCCGTCCTGGGTCTTGTGCCTGGCAAACATTGATCGGACAAATGAAATCGATCCAAAACCACCTTACCGGGAGCTGGCTGAAGAAGCCAATTCAATGGACGCATTTCAAAATTGATTTTTCGCTTCCAGCACACGGGTCTTCGCGAAAGACCGTACTACGGAAACTTGGACTTCGGCAAAGGCATGAAAATCTCGAGGCTGGACTCAAGCGCCTCCGCGATGAGAAGCGGCGCATTGAGGCGGACTGAAGCGGTCATGGCTGCGATCAACGAACGCGAGGAAAGGTTGCGGGAAATAACAAATCAGGTGATCGAACCCGGACTTGAATCTCTCCAAGAAAAACTCGAGGAGTTACGGACCTTTGCGGTTTTGCGGTTGACGCTCTCGCGCGAGCTACTGACGAACCCTGAGGCGCGGGCACTCCTCGCGGATCAGATCGGAAAGTTCAAGCTGGAGCGCGTCAACCAGAATGGCAGGACAAGCTTCAAAGCCAACGGAAACATAGACTTCTTCTGGGAAGAGGTTCTTACACGCCTGGGTGGCGCACCGGATCACACCATGCGTGTATACCACTTTGGTCTATCGCTAGCCGCTTGAAGGCTGGTTAGTGGGTTGCCACCACGTTCGCTGCCGGCGGGTTGGCGTAGTAGCCTTTGCGCGCGTAGGCCTTATAGCCTTTTCCTCCGGGGGAAATCTGGATCTTGCGGAACTTGCCGTCCCAATTCTTGTTTTCGGGGTAGTAGCCCAGGCTGTACTGGTGGTGGAGTTCGTCGGAGATCTCGTCCAGCGCGGCTTCGAGTTTATCAATACCCCGGACTTCCAGCATCCGCCCGCCGGTTGCCTCGGCCAGCTTCTTCAGCAGGGACTCTCCGTGGCTGTCCTGATCGTAAATGTGGAGCACATCGCATTTGTCCCGCTTTGAGGCATCGTAAATCTGCAGGACATACGCGATCACGTCGTTTTCGTACAGAGTTTCCAGGGCGTCTGCCATCGTAGATTCGCTGTGGGCATCACCGGAGAGGGCTACGATAACCACGGCCTTGCGTCCCACCTCGCCTGCGAGGTAGCGGTGCGTGGAAACACGGATCGCGTCGTAGACGTGGGCTTCGCGGTTCTGGTCGATGCGCCGCCCGTTGATGCCTACTGTGCCTCCACCGGGGATCGAGACCCGCCGCTCCGAACCCGAGCCTTCTTCTGGCAATCCAATCGCCGCTTCACCGCTCCCAATGGTTTCGGTTGCCTCCCTCAGGAGCGCAATATCCGACGTCGGCAGCTGAACAGTTTCCACCCGCGAGGCGTAGCTCACAATGAATCCGAGGTCCGTGGGCCGCACTACGTGCTTCAGGAACAGCGCCGAGGCCTGCGCCTCTTGGCCCCGAATCCAGGACATGTTCGTGCCCGTGTCCAGGAGCACGCCCACGTTGAGGATCACATCACTGTGGTGGGCAAAGAACTTGATGGCCTGCGGCTGGCCGTCTTCAGAGACGCTGAAACTGTCTTGCGCCAGATCGCTGACGAGGCGTTTCTTGTCGTCGCGGACCGTGAAGTAGACGGAGACCAGATCCACCTGGCTTTGGAAGGCGGTTCCCTGACCGCTTTTATCCTGCCCGAAAGCCGATCGGGGCGAACATGGAACGGCCAATGCCAAAACCAGAACCACCACGGACGCGCGGCCTTGGATAGGCATAAGTACGCTCCTAGCGCTCTGCAATGGACGCGCACACTTGGATGCCTACCGGCTTGGCAGAGTTGTCGTGCGAGCGTCCTCGAGTTGAGAGACGTACGCGTAACTTCGATAGTTACAACGCGACAAAGCTCAACCCCCTCGTATGCCGTCCAAACGCCGTACGCGGAATTGGTGCCAGGACCCGCGTACTGTGAAAGGGCCGCCTAAGCGCGAGGTCGTCGTCGCCCCGGGGCAGGTGGGGTTGGCTTTCCTAAAGACGGCCGATTGGCCGGAATCGATGTTCTGCGTCGAGACAGTTTCGTGACAACCTCGATTTGGGGTCTTATCCGGGCAACTGTCTGCCACTCGGTGACGAGAGAATTGCGTCAGAAAGATATCTTGGTGACAAATCGCCTTATGGTTCGCACTACGCTCTGCGCGGAATGAGATCACTAAGTGCCATCTCGCACCATTGTGGTCTGTTCAAAATCGCTTTTGGGGGAGGAGCCAATGGCAAATTCAGTTCGGCCTGATTCCGTGAAAGAGTCTTCGAATCGACGTTCATTTCTGAAGAAAGGAGCTGTGGCAGCGGGCGCAGTTGCGGTGGGGTCGGGTTTGCTCGGTAGTGGGCTACCGGCCTTCGGCGGGGAAGACGAGTTCAGAGGAAAACTCAGTAAAGGAGATGCCGCGATTCTCAGGTTTCTTCACGTGCTGGAGACGCTCGAAGCCGATCTGTGGCGGCAGTACGCAGAACTCGGTGGTGCTACCAACCAGCCGGGGTTCTCGAAGATCGACCTTTCCTTCCCAACCGGGCTCGCTCCTCTCTACATCACGGGCCTTATCCAACTTGACGGCGATATGCCGCAATACATCGCGGACAACACCGACGATGAGTTTACCCATGAAGCGTTCCTAAAGGCTTATCTGGACTCCAAAGGCGCGACCAGCATTGACCTCCACAAAGATTTCGCCAATTTGGCACCCAGCAAAGTGACGGGAGTTCCCCAAGTGGGGAGGCTCACCAACCTGACCCAGCTCTCTGTGGATACCAGTTGGTGGACGAGATACCGCAGCGACAGCAAGAATCCAGACTTCGGGGACGGCTTCGATCAGGCGATCCCAACACTCAACGTGGGCCGGCATACAGCCATTCCTAGAAGCGACAAGGATCTGGTAGCGGACAGCAGCAAGGCTACCGGCGTCTCCGATCACACTCAGGCGATTGCCAACACCGCAGGCTTCCACTTTGGGACCATCGAGCAGGGCGGCAGCAGCCTCTATCCATCGCTTGCACAGCGTGTATCCAGCGTCGAAGTTCTTCGCATCCTGCTAAGCATCGGTCCAACGGAGACCGCGCACTTCCAGACGTGGCACGACAAGGCAGGTAATGCCCCGGCGGTTAGCGACACAGACAACGGTTTTCCTGGTTCGACGGGTGCCTTCGTGCAGTTCCTGGACCTTACTACCGGTTCGGACCCCGAGGCATTGCAAAAGAACTTGATCATGCCGGAACCAACCATATTCCTGAACAAAAAGTTCCCCATCGTTTCCATCATTCGTCCCACTGAGACGAAAGGCGCGGCCATGGGTGCCGTCAAGGGGCTCACCGCTGACGGTCTGTTCATAGGCCAGTCCCCAGAGTTCTTTGAACTCCTGCGCGACCTCGCGGAAGACGCCGACGAAGCCCGTCGCGAGCTCTAATCGGCGAGTCGACAACCGAATTGCATTGACGCCGCAAAGAAACGTAGACATGAGGGCCCAGGAACCCTTTCACGTGGGCCCTTTTTCTCTCCGGGTCGCAATGCTTGGTTGCTTTAAGCAATCAATGATGCTGGGGGATGAATCCTATGCTGCAAATCCTGCGGCGGATTCTGTCGTCTTTTTTGGGATCTCATCACCATTGCAACCAGCACAACCATGTCCAATTACTATGTACGAACCCGCGCGCACGATGGTGCGCCACGAGCCAACGGGCCCAACGGGCAACGGCTCTTCCGGGCTCGCCGTTTTTCGACTGGGGCCTACACGTCTCAGGCAACGGCGGATGCTTCAGGTAAATATGTTTATCTTGCAGAGGGAGCCGGCGTGTTTGGGTTCGCGATTTATAATTCAGGGGCGCTCGCAACTGTGCCTCCCGAAAACCTATCCGTGGAAACTGTCTTCGAAACCAGCGACATTCAAGAAGAGTAAACCGAGACTGTGCCGAAGAGTGGATCGGCAAGTAACAATGTTACATTCGGTTCAAGACCCGGTGAATGGAGTTTCGGGAGCCACCGTTGATGGGCCGAGCTAGTCGAATGGTGGGCAGCTCGTTGCCATCCTATGGCCCCGAGCGCAATCTTTACGAGCGTCTTTCTGCCTCGCTCAATTCGCAAGCCGAAAAGCGCTTCTTCCGCTTGTATTTTGAGATCCTCCGCGACAGTCTCAAGGAGAATCTTCCCGCGCTTATTGCCCAGGTGTATCTGCACTACGAGCCCTATACCTTTCGCGAATTGCCGAACGGCAGCTCGCTTCTTCGGCAACGTATGGATTTTCTACTCCTTTTCCTCCACCGGCAACGCGGGCGGAATTGGACGATGCTGCTCTGAAATGGCTGATCAACGACGGAAAATTTACGTACACGCATTTTGATTAGATCCAACACCTGAATGCACGAGTAAAACTTTCACTAGCGCTCACTCTTGGAAAGGAAAAAAGGTACAACCATCAACTCTCGCGCGCTCTCGCATCCAAGGGCGCGAAGAGAGGACAAGAAGGGCTGTCTCCTGTTTGTTCGCGTTGGGTAAAACATTTGTGGAGAATTTCGCGGCCCGCCCATCGCCAATGACGGCTGCGCATTGACATCCGCTCTTGCCCTGACTACGCTTTTCCGAGCCTCACATCGGAGTCATCATGAAGGCAGCTAAATTCGGGCTTCTCGCTCTCATCGGCACACTGTCGCTCGCACCACTTTCTCTCTCCGCTCAGGAGCCACAGCACCATCACGACGGCGACGAAAAACTCGGCACTGTCTCCTTCGCCACTTCCTGCGCTCCCGCAGTGCAGTCCCAATTCGAGCGCGGCGTCGCCTTTCTGCACTCCTTTGAGTACGAAGTAGCCGACGCGCAATTCGAGGAGGTCGCCAAAAAAGATCCGCGCTGCGCAATGGCTTACTGGG
>Ga0210410_10005554_pt1 | contig 10969 bp, 6 predicted proteins | sample IncBWC4MmetaG_FD_161058 | JGI IMG/M metagenome (GOLD analysis project Ga0210410, IMG submission 161058) | Forest soil microbial communities from Barre Woods Harvard Forest LTER site, Petersham, Massachusetts, United States - Inc-BW-C-4-M | ecosystem: Environmental > Terrestrial > Soil >... | reverse complement strand
GCGAAGTCGCTGTCGCAGCGCTGGGTACCGTCTACGCGATCGAGGGCGGCAAGGAAGCCGCCGACCAGATCGGCCAGGTGCTTGCGACCAAATGGAGCCTTGCGACCGCGCTGTCGCTGCTCGCCTGGTACATCTTCGCGCCGCAATGCGCTTCCACGCTGGCGGTGATCCGGCGCGAGACCGGAAGCTGGAAATGGATGGCGGTCACCTTCGGTTACATGTTCGCGTTGGCCTATGCGGCGAGCTTTGCCACCTACAGCATCGCCGTCGCGCTCGGCGCGGGCTAGATTGATCGCGGTTCCGGCAGACCCGGCTCTTGCGCGGAAGCCGGCAAGTTTCTAAAGGTTACGGGATCAACCCACTCATGGAGGCTGAAATGGACGTCGCAACGCACATCGCGCCGCGCTCCCCGTCCTTTTCGGAAGCTCTCCATGACCGCGTTTCTCACGCTGGACTCAATCTCCCTCACGACAGCTGACGGCCGCCCGCTATTCGACGGATTGACGCTCGCCGTCGGGCGCGAGCGGACCGGCCTTGTCGGCCGCAACGGCTGCGGCAAGTCCACGCTGCTGCGCGCGATTGCCGGCGAGGTCGAACCGGCCGCCGGATCGGTTCAGCGCTCAGGCTCGATCGGCACCCTCGCCCAACTGGCGGATGAGCGCCTGACGGTGGCGCAGGCACTGGGCGTTGACAGCGATCTCGCCCGCCTGCGGCGTCTCGAACGCGGCGAAGGCTCGCTGCAAGATGCAGGCGACGTCGACTGGACCCTGGAAAGCCGGCTGGCCGCGGCGCTGATCGAAACCGGGTTACCAACTCTGCCGCTGGACCGCCGGCTCGCCTCGCTGAGCGGTGGCGAGCGAACGCGCGTCGCGCTGGCGCGCCTGTTGATGGAGGCGCCGGACGTGCTGTTGCTGGACGAGCCCACCAACAACCTCGATGCCGACGGCCGCGCCGCGGTCGCCGCATTGCTCGCACGCTGGCGCGGCGGCGTGGTCGTCGCCAGCCACGACCGCGCGCTGCTGGCGCGTGTCGACCGCATCGTCGAGCTCGCCGCGATCGGCGTCACCATATTCGGCGGCGCGTGGCCGGAATTTGCACAAGCGCGCGAAGCTGCGCGGGCCCGCGCCGAGGCCGACCTCACCCGCGCCGCCGACGCGCTGCGCAGCACCGAACGCACGGTTCAGCAGGCAGGGGAGAAAAAGGCTCGGCGCGATAAGGCCGGCCGCGCCTGGCGCGCCAAGGGCGTCGAGGACAAGATGTTCATGGACCGCGAAAAGCAGCGCGCCGAAAACAGCGGCGCGCGCGAGGGCCATGTTGCCGAGCGCCTGATCGGCGAGCGCACTGATGCCCTCGAGCAGGCCCGCACCCGGGTCGAGATTTTGACACCGCTCTCGATCGACCTGCCCAAAACCAGCCTACCCGGCGGCCGCGAACTGCTGGCGTTCAAGGACGTGGTGATGGCGCATGGCGCCCGCCGCCTGTTCGGCCCGCTGTCGTTCGAGGTGCGCGGCCCCGAACGCATCGCCATCCGCGGCGCCAACGGCTCCGGCAAAACCACGCTGCTCGGCCTGATCACCGGACAGCTTCGGCCGACCGCGGGAGGCGTCAGCCGCCCGACCGATCGCGTCGCCATGCTCGACCAGCATGTCGGCCTGCTCGATGCGTCCGTCAGCATTCTCGACAATCTGCGCCGGCTCAATCCGGATTTGTCCGACAATGAGGCGCGCGCGGCGCTGGCCCGCTTCGCGTTCCGCAACAGGGCGGCGTTGCAAATCGCGGGCACGCTGAGCGGCGGCGAACGGCTGCGCGCGGGGCTCGCTTGCGTGTTCGCAAGGCCAGAGCCGCCTCTCCTGCTGCTGCTGGACGAGCCGACCAATCACCTCGATCTGTCATCGATCGAAGTGCTGGAGGCGGCGCTGGCAGGGTTCGACGGCGCGCTGATCGCGGTGAGCCACGATCAGACTTTCCTGCGGGCAATCGGCGTCGAGCGCGAGATCAGGCTGTAAAGAGCGCACGCCGGCTGTGATCTGCCGCAGCAAAGAAAGCGGCAGGTCGATCGCAATCAGCTTGATTTCTGCAATCGCCCGCTTTTTCCAAATTGGCACGGCCTTACCCGGCGCGGGGCTGGAACCTAGGCCCCGCATAGGCATTCTCTGCTCGGCTGGCAGGAACTACCGATCATGACCATGAGGCGGCGCGAGTTTTTGGCGGGCACCGCGGTGCTGCTGCTGAGCACCATGAAAAGCCGGGCCACCATCATCTCCGGCGGCCTGCCGTGGGCGCCGGACGCCGGCACGCCCCCCATCCCGGTGAGGCCGGGCCCCTGGCATTATTTCACCTCGGATGAAGGGCGCGCCGTCGAGGCGCTGGCCGACCGCATCATTCCGCCGGATCCGCAAACGCCCGGCGGCAAGGATTCAGGCTGCGCCGTCTTCATCGACCGACAGCTCGCCGGGCCCTACGGCCGCTCCGAGGGCCATTACAACCAGCCGCCTTTCATGCCCGGCACCAAACAGCAGGGTTCGCAATCCCAGAAGGCGCCGGCGGCGATCTATCGCGACGCGCTGGGCGCGCTCGATCGCTACTGCCAGTCGAGCTATCAGGGCAAGCGTTTTGCCGATCTGCCGGATGAGCAAAAAGACGAACTTCTCAAAAACCTCGAGGATGAGAAGGCAAAACTTGAAGGCGTCGACGGCAAGTCCTTCTTCGCGCTCCTGATCAAGGACGTGCAGACCGGCTTCTTCGCGGATCCGATCTATGGCGGCAACGTCGACATGGTGGCGTGGGAAATGATCGGCTACCCCGGCGCGCGCTACAATTATCTCGACTGGGTCGAACGCCACAATGAACGCTTTCCGCTGCCCCCCGTGAGCCTGATGGGCCGCGCCGACTGGTCCCCGAAAAACTGAGAGGCGAACGGCGATGCCGAAAAAATTGCCGAAGAAGGACGTCGTCATCATCGGGCTGGGCTGGACCGGATCGATCCTCGCCAACGAGCTGACCGACGAAGGTCTTGACGTGATCGCGATCGAGCGCGGCCCCTGGCGCGACGCGCCGACCGAGTTCCCGCCAAACTACGCCCAGGACGAGTTGCGCTATCGCATCCGCCACGAACTGTTTCTGCGGCCTGAACAAAACACCTTCACCTTCCGCAACAAGATGAACCAGACCGCGCTCCCGATCCGCGACTGGGGCTCGTTCATGCCGCCCAATGGTGTCGGCGGCGGCGGCGTGCACTGGAATGCGGAGACCTTTCGCTTCCTGCCGACGGATTTCATCGCCCGGACGCATTTGACCGAACGTTACGGCGCAGCCTTCCTGCCCGAGGACATGACGATCCAGGACTTCGGCGTGACCTATGACGACCTCGAGCCGCACTACGACGCGTTCGAGTATCTCTGCGGCACCTCGGGCACGGCGGGCAATCTGCGCGGCCAGATCCAGGAGGGCGGCAATCCCTTCGAGGGACCGCGTTCGCGGCCCTACCCCACGCCGGCCCAGAAACAACCCTTCAGCCACACGCTGTTCGCCAAGGCCGCGCGCGAGCTCGGCTACAAGCCTTACCCGCAGCCCTCGGGCAACCTGTCCCAAGCCTATACCAATCCGCTGGGCTTGCGGATGGGCCCGTGCACCTATTGCGGATTTTGCGAATGGTTCGGTTGCGGCAATTATTCCAAGGCCAGTCCGCAGACCACCATCCTGCCGCTGCTGGTCCGCAAATCGAATTTCACCGCGCGCGACAATTCCGAAGTGCTGCACATCAATCTCGACCGCTCGGGCAAGCACGCCACCGGCGTCACCTTCGTCGATACCGGCGGCGTCGAATGGGAGCAGCCCGCCGACCTCGTGATCCTGTCGGCCTACACGCTCTTCAACGTGCAGATGCTGCTGCATTCGAAGATCGGAATGCCCTACGATCCCGTTGCCAATAAAGGCGTAATCGGCCGCAACTTCACCCATCAGACGATCTCCACCGTCAACGGCTTTTTCGACAACAAGAAGTTCAACTTCAATCCGTTCATTGCCTCGGGCGCGATCGGCATGTGCATCGACGAGTTCAATGGCGACAATTTCGATCACGGCCCGCATGGTTTCGTCGGCGGCGGCTATATGGGACAGGTGCAGACCAACGGCCGGCCGATCCAGTCGGCCTCGGTGCCGCCAGGTACGCCGAAATGGGGCGCGGCCTGGAAGAACGCTGCGCGCGACAATTATCTTTCTACCGTGCGGCCGGGCACCGGGGTTCACGGCAGCTTCTACAGCTATCGCGATGTCTATCTGGATCTCGATCCCACCTACACGGACCGCTTTGGCCGTCCGCTGATGCGGATGACAATCGATTTCCACGACAACGAGTTGAAGCAGAATGCCTTCCTGACCGACAAATTCGCCGAGATCATCCGCGCGATGGGCGCCCATACGCTCGACAAGCAGTACCGCAAGGGCCCGTATGACGCGACCGACTACCAGACCACGCATCTCAATGGCGGCGCCATCATGGGGACCGATCCCGCGACCAGCGCGATCAACCGCTATCTGCAGAGCTGGGACGTGCCGAATTTGTTCGTGATGGGCGCCAGCGCCTTCCCGCAGAACGCCGGCTACAACCCCACCGACACGGTGGCCGCGCTGGCATTCTGGGCGGCGGCGGCAATCCGCGGCCAGTATCTGAAAAATCCGGGGCCTTTGGTCCATGCGTAGCGCAGCAAAACTTTCAATCGCGATCGGCGCGGCCGCGGCATGGCTCGCCGGCATCGGCTTGGGCGGCGCCGATCCGGACAGCCAGGCGTTCGACCAGATCGAAAAGGGCCGTTACCTCACCACCGTTGCGGACTGTTTTGCCTGTCACACCGTGCCGGAGATCGGCAAGCCCTTTGCCGGGGCGCGTCCGATCGAAACGCCGTTCGGCGTGATCACCTCCTCGAACATCACACCCGACAACGACACCGGCATCGGCGGCTGGACCGACGAGCAGTTCGACGATGCCGTGCGCAAGGGCGTGCGGCCGGATGGCAGCCGGCTCTATCCCGCGATGCCGTTTCCGGCCTACACCAAGATGTCGCGCGACGACGTGCTGGCGATCCGCGCCTACCTGAAGACGGTCGAGCCGCTGCATCAGCCGGTCAAAGCCAACACGCTGCCGTTCCCGTTCAATATTCGCACCGCGATGCGGGTCTGGGACGCGCTGTACTTCACCGAAGGCGAATTCCAGCCCGACAGCCGTCAATCCGCAGTCTGGAATCGCGGCGCCTACCTGGTGCAGGGTCCCGGCCATTGCACGGCGTGCCATACGCCGAAAACCGTGCTCGGCGGCGACAAGACCATCGACAATCTGCGCGGCTTCAATCTTCAAGGCTGGTTTGCGCCCGACATCACCGGCGATAACAATCAGGGTCTCGGTCAATGGAGCGAGGCGGATATCACGACCTATCTCAAGACCGGACATAACCGGATGACTGCCGCCATCGGGCCGATGAGCGAAGAGATCGTCAACGCGACGTCGCAATACAGCGACAGCGACCTGACCGCGATCGCGACCTACCTGAAATCCCAGCCGCAACGGCAGGACAATACGGCGCCGCTGCCGGCGAACTCGCCTGCGATGATCGCGGGCCAGGCGATCTACCGGGATCAATGCTCCGCCTGTCACGGCATCGACGGCCGCGGCGTGGCGATGCTGTTTCCGTCGCTGGCGCAATCGGCGCTGGTCCATGCCGGCGACCCCACCAGTGCCATTCACCTGGTGCTGCGCGGCGGCCGAAGCGTGGCGACCAGACAGGAGCCGACCGCGCCCGGCATGCCGTCATTCGCCTGGCAGCTCAATGACGATCAGGTGGCCGCGGTACTGACCTACATTCGAAATGCCTGGCAAACGGCGGGGACGCCGGTTTCTCCCGATGCGGTCGGCAAGGCCCGCGACCAACTGCGCGCCCGCTCCGACTAGAGCATGTTCGGTTCTGATTGAATCAGAACCGAAGCTCTAGATTCTTGTTTTGACGCGTTTTCTTCACGCGAACCGGTGTCCACTTCGCTCCAAAACGCTCCTAGAACGCCGGCCGCTGCGGATTGGCAGCCGGCGGCGTCAGTACCAGCGGCGGCCTTGGCCTCGGCGGCCGCGCGACGGGCGGTGGCCCGGGCGCAGGGCGGACCTCGATCGGCGGCGGCAGCGGCGCCAGTTGCTGACCGACGATGGGCGCGCCGGGATTCGCACTCGAACCTGGCGGCGCCGCCGCGGCCGGCGGACGCGGTGTGGTGGCTCTTGGCTTGAGTGGAGGCCGGCGTGGCAGGTCGGAAGTCGGTTGGTCCGAAGGCGCTGCGTCGGGAGCAGCTGCCGGCGGAATCGACGCCGGCATGGTCAGCGGTGGCGGTGGTTCGCCGCGCTCGATCGAATCGAGCCTTCTTGTTTCGCGGTCGATCGCCCGCACCGCCAGAAAGGACGACAACGACGCCACGTCGACGGTGCGATTGAGCGCATCAGGCGAACCGGCCGCGAACAACTGGATTTCGGGACGGCTCGCGGCCTGACCGGTTGCGGTCGACGTCAGCGTGGCGCGAATGTCGGCCTGGTCGGCGGGAATATCGTAGCCCCCGGAGATGATGGCGCGCGCGGTGTCGGACTCGAGCGTGGTGGCGCCGACGCGCAGCCGGCCGTCGCCGATACTGAACGGAATTTGCGCCGACTTCACCGTCAACGCGCCGGCGGCGAGCACGGGATCGACGATCTGCCGCAGCCTGGCATCGTCGGTCGCCTGGCCAATGTCGCTGGCGCGGATCGCGACCTCGAAGGCGCGCGGATCGAGCCCGGCGATGCGGGCGGATTCCAATGTCACGGTGCCGCTGCCGGACAACGAGCCCGTCACCGCCGAGGCGCTGCGGCCCTGGCTCGTCAGCGTCAGCTGCATCGACATGCGCCCGGCGGGCATCGCGAGATTACGATAGCGTAACGCGGCGCCATCGACGCCCGTGAGCTGAACGCGGGCATTCAGCGCGATCCCGTTCGGGCTCGGCCTGGTGTCGATGGTCGCGGCCGTTTCCCCGCCGCCGATCCCGCCCTTGATGGCGTCGAAGGTCAGCGACTGGCCGTCGCTCCTGATCGTTCCGCTGACGGGGCGCAACTCACCGCCGCCCGGCAGCGCGCCGCGCAGCGCCTGAAAGGCGATGCGACCGCGCCATCCCTTCAACAGTCCGGCGCCGAGCGGCTCCGCGGCGTCGTGCCCCGCCGCACCGATGGCGAGCGCGAAGGCCGGCGCGAGGTCGATCGTGTCGAGACCGACTTCGCCGTCGACGTTCCTGTCGCCGTCGAGCGCTACCGCAACGCGCCCGCGCAGCCGCGAGCCCGATATCGTGCAGTCGAGATCGTCGAAAGTCAGCTTGTTGCCGGCCAGCGACACGCGCGATGACAGCTTGACGTTCTGCGCGAGCCGGTCCGCCGGCTTGAGATCGAGCAGCGGCGCTAGACTTGCGCCCCTGACATTCAAATTGACGCTGGCCCTGGGCTCCTGCGTCCATGGCTCGGCCGTGCCCTGCGCTTCCGCATCCAGCCCGGCTCCCGACAATTTTGCCTTCAGCCGCAACGGCGCCTGCCAGACGCCCGCCACTGATCCCTCGAATTGCGCCGGACCCTCACCGGCCGCGATCATGCGGTCGAGCCCGAACAACGCCAGCAGGATGCGGCCGTGATCGGACGAAAGTTTCGATTCAAGGCTGAATTCGCCGCGTCGCAGCGCATCGAGATCCATCCCAAGTAGCGCCGCCACGTCGGGCGTTGCCGTGAGCACGACCTGTCCCTTGAGCTGCGGCGCGTCGAGACCGAGCTCGGCAGTGGCGATCGGGCCATCGGCGCGCCCTTTATTCTTGTTGAGATCGAGCGCGAGTTTCGTGCGCACGGGGCCTGGAGCTAGTCCCAACGCGGTGAGCCGCGCGGCGAGTGACGGCGCAAACGGCGCAATCAGCCCGGTGAGCTGGCCCATCGACGCCGCGGTTGAATCGAGCGCCAGCCTTCCGATCAAGCTGACGCGATCGAAATTGCCCCTACCCTCCAGCGTGACGCCATCCGGCTGGCCGATCTTCAACCGGTCGAGCAGAAAAAACTTCGGACCGTAGCCGAGTTTCGCCGCGAACGGCCGCAACTCCTGACCGGCCGAAATGGCGCGGCCGATGTCGAGCGACAGTTGCGCTTCCTCCGGCCATTCGCCCGGCGGGCCCGCCAGCGAGCGCGCGAAGGCGGCCGCGGCATCGAGATCGAGACGTTCTCCCTTCAGCTCGACATCGAAGCGGGAGCCGCCGCTGGCCGGCAGATTGGACAACGCCATGCGGCCTTCGACGGCGCCGCCGTCGATCTCGGCCTTCATGGCTTCAATGGTGAATCCGCCCGACGCCAGGCTCACATTGCCGCGCAGACGCAGCGGCTTCTGGTTGCGATAGCTGACTTCGCTGCGGCCCTGCAGCCACGCCATCAGCGTATCCGGGTCGGATGATTCGACGCTGAGCGCGCCTTTGAAATCGGACGGACCGGCTGGCACATTGGCGCCGGTCAGGGACAGCAGCGTCGCACCGGGCGCGCGAAGATCCAGCCGCTCGATGGCCCAGGATCCGGTGTCGCTGCCGAGCCCGGCGGTCAAATTCTGCACCGGGCGGCCGCCGAGCATGATCTGCTCGGCGCTGAATTCGATCTTCGTCGGGATCGGCGGCTGCGGGATGCCGGCCATCAGCGCCCGCAAGGCGGGGACCACGCGCAGCGGCTCGGCGCTGTCCTTGGTATCCTTGGCGGCAAACTTGTCGGCGTCGAGCTGCCGCGCCGAGAGCACGACGTGCAGCAGCGGCGAGGCGCCGAAGCCGATATCGCCGAGACCGGAAAACCTCAGCGCGCGCTCTTCCGCACCGTAACTGACGTCGATTTGGTCGAGCTTTGCCGAGGCCGGATCGGCCTTGACCTTGGCCGATATTTTCCAGGGCGTGATCGGCACGTCGTTCCGGGCCTTGAGGCCGGGGGGAACCGCCAGCACCAGCGCGCCATCGAAGCGGGGTGCGCGCGTCTCGAACGACAGTACGCCATCGAGGTCGACGGCGAGCGCACGCGCCCCGGGATCGATGTTGAGATGGACGCGGGTGGCGCTACCGTCGCTGCTCGGACCGGATGAGACCCGAAACGGGTAGCGCAACCCCGACAGCATGAAATTGCCGTCGCCCCGCACCGCGCCTGCCAGCGAGCGCACGTCGCCGGAGAAGGCGATATCATTCAATTCCAGGGTGCCGCGGCTGGCCGCGTCATGCAGCGCGATGCGGCCGGTCAGGTTCAGGCGATCGATCGAAAGCGATCCCAGATTGAATTTCCCGGTCGACGCCGGCAGTTCGACCCGGCCCTGCCGATCAAGACCGAGATCGACCGACATGCCGTTGATGGTCAGCACGTCCGCGCGCCATTCGCCGCGCATGAGCGAGCCGAGGCTGAAATCGACATCGAGCTTGTCGGCGCGGATCTTGCCGAGATCATTGGCGGATCCCACCACCACCGAACGCAGCCGCAACGACGGCGTCGGCAACAGCCGCGCGTCGAGTTCGCCGGCGACGCGCACCGGCGCGCCGATCACCCGCGTCGCCTCGGCCTCGAATTGCGGCCGGAACTGATTCCAGTCGATGAAGTACGGCCCGATCAGCGCGGCCATCAGCGCGAGGATAAAGGCAATCGCCAATCCGAGCAGCGTCGTCTGCACGGTGTCTCCCTTTGAGCACGCTCCGGCGCGGCGGCGTGACCCCGCCCATCTGCCGGCGCCTCGCACCCGTCACCGCCCGAAATCAACCCCGGAGCAGCGTTATATATAGAGACAAGTGTGGCGAAGTCACAGCGGCTCGCGCGCAGACCTCCTCACCAGCTTGCGGGCAGGTTTTTCAGGCCGCGCAGCACGAAGGTCGGCCGCCATTCCGGGGTTTCGGCGTTGTCGAGCCGCAAGCCCGGCAGGCGGCGCAGCAGGGTCGAAATCGCGACCTCGGCCTCGATCCGAGCCAGCTGGGCGCCGAGGCAGAGGTGGATGCCGCCGCCAAAGGACTGCGGGCGGATTTTGGGGCGGGTGATGTCGAGCCGGTCCGGCCGATCGGGGTATACCGCCGGATCGCGGTTGGCCGAACCCAGCAGGCACAGCACGCTTTCGCCCTTCGGGATCCTCTTGCCGCCGAGCTCCTCGATGTCCTCCAGCGCCACCCGGCCGGTCAATTGCACCGAGGAATCGTAGCGCAGGAACTCCTCGATGGCGTTGGTGATGAGTTCAGGATTGGCCTTGAGCAGCGCGAGCTGGTCGGGATTTCGGTGCAGCGCCAGCAGCCCGTTTCCGATCAAATTGACCGTGGTCTCGTGGCCGGCGCCGAACAACAGGATGATATTGGCGGTCAGTTCCTCGTTGGAGAGCTTGCTGCCGTCTTCCTCGGCCTGCACCAGTTGCGTCGTCAGATCGTCGCCGGGGTCCTTGCGCCGCAACTCGAACAGCTGCTGGAAGTACATCTGCGCCATCAGGTTGCCGGCGTTGGCCTGCTCGATTTCGGCTTTCGACAGCGGCACCGGATCGAGCAGGCGTCCGCCGTCGCGCGAGCTGGTATAGAACACCTCACGGTGCTCCTCGGGAATTCCGAGCATGTCGCAGATGATGGTGACCGGCAGCCGGAACGCGAAATCCTCGATCAGGTCCATATGCCCCTGCGGCGCGATGCGATCCAGCGTCTGATCGACGATCTCCTGAATGCGCGGACGCATGTCCTCGACCCGGCGCGCGGTGAACGCTTTCACCACCAACCCGCGCAGGCGGGTATGGTCGGGCGGATCCTGCTGCAGCATCCAGTGGCTCATGCTGCGGAACACCGGCTCCTTCATGATATCGGGTCCGTAGCGCCGCTTGGTCCGCTCGACGAAATCCTTGCCGAAGCGCTTGTCGCGCATCACCAGACTGACCTCGGCATGGCGGCTGGCCACGTATGACCC
>Ga0210410_10005553_pt1 | contig 10970 bp, 9 predicted proteins | sample IncBWC4MmetaG_FD_161058 | JGI IMG/M metagenome (GOLD analysis project Ga0210410, IMG submission 161058) | Forest soil microbial communities from Barre Woods Harvard Forest LTER site, Petersham, Massachusetts, United States - Inc-BW-C-4-M | ecosystem: Environmental > Terrestrial > Soil >... | reverse complement strand
TTGAGCATCCCCGCAAGAGGCGACATCGCGGAGCCGCCGACGCCAATCATGTGAATGTGCTTTGCGCTGGGCAAGACTAAATCCTCAATTTGAATTCGACCCACAAGCCTTTCGGCCGACCTAAAGGTCGGCCACTACAGTTTAATCGACAACCGCTGGTTCGAGAATTTCGAGCGTCCCTTCTCCCTTGGCGTGCAATTTTGCGCGAACACCCAAGGGAATCGTGAGCATGGGCCGGTTGGTGTGGCCGATAGGAGCGCCGAAAACGATCGGCACGTCGAGCGCACCAAGGATTTCCGCGCAGATCTCGGGAACGATTTGGCTGCCACGGGAGGGAGGATCACAGTCGGGGAAATCTCCGAGAAGTATGCCGGCGACTTTTTCAAAAATTCCCGCCTGGTACAAATGGCGGAGCGCGCGGTCAACCTGGTAGGGCTTCATTCCGCGATCTTCCAGGACGAGGATGGCATCCTTGGTGTTGGGATCAAGCCCGGTGCCCAGCGTAGTTTGCAGCATAGTTAGACAGCCGCCAACTACGCGGCCTGTCGCAGTACCCTGGGCAAGCGTTTCCCCGCGCAGGGGAATTCTCCATCTGGATTTCGTTTCGCTGACTGCTTGCAGGAAGGAGACCAGGTCATAGCCTGAAGGGCGATCCGCCCCATGATTGAAACCGGCAGCGACCATCGGCCCGTAGAATCCGGCCCAGCCTCGCGCTTCTCCGAGCAGCAGCTGAATGATGCTGAGATCGCTGAAGCCGACGACGCACTTGGGGCCCAGCAGGCGCGTGGCAAGGCGGAAATCGACAAGGTAATTGGCTCCGTAGCCACCACGCGCGGCAATCACGCCGTCAATGCGCTTGTCGTGGACAGTCTTGCAGAATTGCTGGAGGCGCTCGTTGTGACTCGCGGCAAAGTAGCCTTGAGGCTCCATCGCCGCCGGCTCTTCGACCTGAAATCCCAGACGGCGAAGTTCGGCAACGCCAGCGGATATCGCGGCTGCGTCAGCCGGAGAAGACGGGGAAACTATACCAAGGCGCGCCCCCTTGCGAAGCGCTTTTGGTTTTTCCAGGTTGTGGATGTACCGCTTCATTCGTGGTGCCCTTGGACCGGAAGCACCTCGCTGATGACCCCCTGGCGATTGAGCTGAGCGACGATCTCCACCTGTTGCTTGTGGCTGACAACGGCCTCGAATTCGACAACGGAACTGGCGCCAGCCATGAAAACTCGAAATTGCTGGCTGGGAATTTTCAGGCTAGCAAGGAGGTGTTGAATCTCGCTGGCGACATTTTCAACGTGGCTGGTGGTGAAGCGGAAGACCAGTGGGCGCGACTTGAGGCTAAATCGGTCGGCGCACCAGGCAACGACGAAGAGACCAAACAGGACGATTGCCGTAGCCGATCCGGCCACGGCGTAAAGGCCCGCTCCCGCGGCCATGCCGATCGCGGCTTCGACAAAGATGGTGGCGGCGGTGGTCATACCGACCAGGCCCGCGCTGTCCTTCAGTATCGCGCCTGCGCCCAGGAATCCGATACCCTGAACAATGTTCGACGCGATGCGCGTCGAACTGGAATCACCATACAAATGGCTGATCTCGACGGAAAGAATGGTGAAAAGGGCCGTGGCCATGCAGACGAACATGCTGGTGCGAATGCCGGCGGGGCGGCGGTGGATCTCGCGCTCGACACCGATGGCGGCTCCGAGCGCAGAGGCACAAAGCAGCCTTAGCAAGATTTGGTGAAAAGAAAACATCGCCGATCGGGCAACTCCAGGTTCAAAGAAATTCTACCGCTTAGAGTTCGAATTGGGTCAATTTCGAAAAGTGCCGTGCCCTGGCGTGTATCTCGGGCTTTTTGAGCTTGAGCAGGCGCTCCAGGCCGAAGCGTTCGACAGTGAAGCTGCCGAGGACCGAGCCATAAACCATGGCGCGGCGGAGAGAAGCATCGGACGTGCTGCCAGCTCCGGCTAGATAGCCCATAAAGCCGCCTGCGAAACTGTCGCCCGCGCCCGTGGGATCGTGCGGCTCCTCGAGCGGGAAAGCGGGCACGCAGAAGACGCCGTTTTTGTCCACCAGCATGGCGCCGTATTCGCCGCGTTTCACGACCAGCGTGGAGGGGCCCATTTTGAAGATGTGTTTTGCGGCTCGGAGAAGATTGTGCTCGCTGGAAAGCTGGCGCGTTTCCGAGTCGTTGATCATTAGAATGTCAACGTGGCGCAGCGTTTCGCGAAGGTCGGCGTTGGTGCGCTCGATCCAGTAGTTCATGGTGTCCATGGCCACAAGTTTTGGCGTGCCCTTGACCTGATGAAGGACGTCGCTCTGGAGATCGGGCGCGATGTTGGCAAGGAAGACGAACTTGGAGTTGCGATATTTCTCGGGCAGGCGCGGTCTGAACTCCGCGAAGACATTCAGGTCGGTGACCAGGGTGACGCGCTCGTTGAGATTTTCAGAGTAGCGCCCGGCCCAGAAGAAGCACTTCCCTTCCTTGCGCTCCAGGCCCTCGATGTCGATGGACCGCTTCCTCAGAATGGCTTCGTCTTTCGGATCAAAGTCGTCCCCAACGATGCCAACAAGATTGACGTGCGTGAAAAAACTCGCCGAAACGGAGAAATATGTTGCGGCGCCGCCGAGAGTGCGTTCCACCCTTCCATAGGGACTTTCGAGAGCATCGTACGCCACGGAACCAACGACGAGCAGGGACACGGGTTTCTCCTAGGACAGATACTTGCCGATGATGGCGGCAAGATTTTTCTTGGTTTTTGCAGGCACCAGTTTGAAATCGGTGATCAGGGAATGCGCCAGGGCGGCCCCACATTTGCATTTGCGCTCGGCGGGCATGGTCTTCAAGGCTTCACGGACCACGTTTTGCGCGTTGGTGGCGTTCTGGTTGAGCGTGGCGATGATTTGCGAAGCGGTGACGGACTCGTGCTCGGGGTGCCAGCAATCGTAATCGGTGATCATGGCGACGGTGGCATAGCAAATCTCGGCTTCGCGCGCGAGCTTCGCTTCGGTGACGTTGGTCATGCCGATCACGTCGAATTTCATGGCGCGATGGAAATGCGCTTCGGCGAGCGTGGAAAATTGCGGGCCTTCCATGTTGATATACGTGCCCTTGCGATGGACGGGAACGGCCATGGAGACGCAAGCATCGGCGAGAACGGCGGAGAGTTGCGCGCACGTGGGCTTGTCGAACGCGACATGGGCGACCAGTCCGTTCCCGAAGAACGTCGAGATGCGGCCCTTGGTGCTGTCGAAAAACTGGTCGGGCACGAGAAATTCTCCGGGACGCAGATCTTCCTGCAGCGAGCCGACGGCGCTGACGGAAATAATGCGCTGGACGCCGAGGAGTTTCATGGCGTAGATATTGGCGCGGAAGTTCAGTTCGCTGGGAAGAATGCGATGACCCCGGCCGTGGCGGGCGAGGAAGGCGACACGCTTGCCTTCGAACGTGCCGAGAACGATCTTGTCGGACGGGTCGCCGAACGGGGTTTTGACGCTCAATTCGCGGGTGTTGGTGAGGCCGCTCATCGCGTAGAGGCCGCTGCCACCGATCACGCCGATTTCCGCGAGCGGTTCTTTCGTCCGCGCAGATTTCCCCTTGGCCTTTTTTGTGCCAGCCATGCGTTTTCTCCTGGGAATTACCGGTTCAGATCCACCGGTTCGAATTCGATCTTGCCATCGCGCTCATGAAGCGCTGCCGCGGCGATGTCGGGATCGTGCCCGAAGACGACTATCCAATTTTCCTTCGCCATGCGCGGCAGCCACCTGCGTTTGGTTTCCAGCGTCTGCAGCGGGTACAGGTCGTAAGCCATGATCCAGGGCAAAGCAATATGGTGCCGTGTCGGGAGCAAATCCGCAACAAAGGCCAACGTATTTCCGCCACCGCTGAGGATGACAGCCTGAATATTGGCGTTGTGGCCGGGGATTCCGGCGACGGCGATGCCGGGAAGGATTTGCATGTCGCCTTCAACGAAGTCCCATAGACCGGCGTCGGTGATGGGCCGGAAATTTTCGGGAAAATAACTGGCGCGGTCACGCTCGGTGGGAACGCTGGCGTGCGCTAACTCGGCGCGCTGCACGACGTAGCGGGCGCAGGGGAAGGCCGGGACGGCGCGGCCGTTTTCGATGCGCGTGTTTCCGCCCGCGTGGTCGAAGTGCAGATGCGTATTGATCACCAAATCGACTTCGTGCGGCTGGACGCCGTTTTCGGCGAGGGAATCAACGAGCGGGTCGCCTTCCTGCACAACGTAGATAGCGCGCTGCTTGGAGTCCCACTTGGTGCCGTTGCCGGTTTCGATGACGATGGTCTTTCCGTGGGCGCGGACCAGCAGCGAGTTGGCGCGCAGACGGATGCGATTCTTCACGTCGGGCGGTGATTTTTTCTCCCAGAATACTTTGGGGACGACACCAAACATGGCCCCGCCATCGAGGCAGAAGTTGCCGCCGTCGAGATACCGAATTTCGATGTCACCCAGGTGCATACGCGAAAATGTTCGAAGTTTGTAGGGACGGCCTTCTGAGGCCGTCCGTGCGAGGGTGCGTGTCGGCACCACCGCGGTCCCTTCGGGAATGCGGGCCCTACAAATCCGATTTGGCTCCCTTCAGAATTTCTGAGACGGCAGTGAATGGATCCTTTCTTCGCTCCGCGACTTCCGCGGCCAGGGCGCGCAGGCGGGCTTCGCCTTCCTTGCCGCCGAGGACTTTTTCCAGAAGGCGCGACTCGAGCATTTCGATCAGGCGGTTCTGCCAGAGCTCGATGTGCTTCTGGCGGCGCTGGCCGCTGGATTCGAAATGCTTGCGAAATTTCTCGACGGTGGAAGCAAGCTCCTCCACGCCGCGATTTTCCGTGGCCACGGTGCGGAGCACCGGCGGATGCCAGCCGTCGCGAGGCATGACCAACGAGAGCATGGCGTGGAGCTGCTCTTCAAGGCGGTCGGCGCCTTCGCGATCGGCCTTGTTGAGAACGAAGATGTCGCCGATTTCCATCAGGCCGGCTTTCATGTTCTGAATATCGTCGCCAAGGCCCGGAACAAGAACCACGAGCACGCAATCGGCGAGCCGCACGATGTCGATTTCGTCCTGGCCGACGCCAACGGTTTCAATGAGCACCTGCCGTTTTCCGGCGGCATCGAGCAGAAGCGCAACTTCGGCGGTGGAACGCGCGAGGCCGCCGAGGAATCCCCGCGTAGCCATCGAGCGGATGAAGACGCCGGTGTCACTCGCGTGACCCTGCATGCGGATGCGGTCGCCGAGAATCGCCCCACCGGAGTAAGGACTTGTAGGATCAACGGCAATAACGCCGACGCGGTCCTCACGCTTGCGGTGATATGCGGCGAGGCGGTCGACGAGCGTGCTCTTCCCCGTGCCCGGCGCCCCCGTGACGCCCGTTAGATAGGCTTTTCCAGTATGGGGGAAAAGCTGTCGCAACAATTCTTCGGATTCCGCCGAATGATTCTCAATCGTCGTGATCGCACGAGAGATGGCCCGTACGTCGCCCGCGCGGACCTTGGCGGCCCAGTCGTCAACGGCAACTGTCATTGCGAAACGAATCCATGCGAACAGAAGGTGGCGAACGGGAGCATACCTCTAGCAGACTACCTCAACTCCCAAAATCGGTCATCCGCAGGCGGTTGTCGGCGGTTTGTAACTCCGGGCTCCAGCTTGCCCGAGGCAGGGCCTCAGGGTTTCGTTGCGGGACCATGGTTGCCCGGTTTATGGAAACCCGTACCCATGAAGGGTGAGCTACGGGCGATGATCGGGCTCACTATTTTTTGCCCAGGAGCTGGCGGGCAATGACCAACTTCTGAATTTCACTGGTGCCCTCGCCGATGGTGCATAGCTTGACATCGCGATAATACTTTTCGGCGGGGTAGTCCTTTATGAAACCGTACCCGCCGTGGATCTGCACGCATTCGTTGGCCACGCGGACCGCAACCTCGCTGGCGAAAAGTTTTGCCATGCTGGATTCTCGCGTGAAACGGACATCTTTCTGATCGGCGAACCAGGCGGCCCGATAAACGAGCAGGCGCGCGGCTTCCACTTCGGTGGCCATATCGGCCAGCTTGAACTGGATGGCCTGAAATTCGCTGATGGCCTGGCCGAATTGCTTGCGCTGCTTGGCATATCGCACTGCGGCTTCAAGCGCGCCTTGCGCCATGCCGAGGCCGAGAGCGGCGATCGAGATGCGGCCGCCGTCGAGAATTTTCAGACTGCCAGTAAAACCTTCTCCTTCGGGACCGAGAAGATTTTCAGCAGGCACTTTGCAGTCGGTGAAGATGACCTCGGAAGTATCGCTGGCTCGCATGCCAAGCTTGTTTTCCTTTTTGCCGGGGCGAAAGCCGGGCATTCCCTTTTCCAGGATGAAAGCGCTGATGCCGTGCGAGCCTTTGACTTTGTCGGTGACGGCCATGGCTACGCACGTGTCGGCATAGCGGCCGTTGGTGGTGAAGGTTTTCGAGCCGTTGAGAATCCAGTTGCTCCCGTTGCGCACTGCAGTGCTACGGGTGCCGCCGGCATCGGAGCCTGCTTCCGGTTCGGTGAGCGACCATGCGCCAAGTTTCTTGCCCTGGGCGAGCGGGACGAGATATTTGCGCTTTTGCGCCTCGGTGCCGAATTTATAGATGTGGTTGGAGCACAGCGAATTGTGCGCGGCCACGAAGAGCCCGACGGAACCGTCCACGCGCGAGAGTTCTTCGATCACGGTCGCGTATTCGATGTAGCCGAGGCCGGTGCCGCCGTATTCCTCGGGAAAGATGACGCCGAGGAGGCCCATTTCGGCAAGCTTGGGGAGAAGTTCGAGGGGGAAGTGCGAGGCTTCGTCCCACTCCATGACGTGCGGCGCGATTTCGCCTTCGGCGAATTCACGCACGGACTTGCGGAGGTGCTTTTGCTCTTCGGTAAAGGTGAAATCCACGAGATCCTCGGGTGATGCTTCTGTATATAGCGTCTAAAAGTTTAGCTTATGAGGACACTTCGCGCACGTTTTGGTTCGGAGGTTTGGTTGGGGGTTGTGTGCATTGCGAAACGGAAAGAAACTGGCCAGATTTGACGCAGAGGTCAGGGAGAAAGGGCGCAAAGGTCGCCGAGTTGAAGCAAAGAAAGTGCGTCGCCGACCTGGTCGGGAACGCTCCGCTCACCAGCCTACGGGGTAGTTGTTCCTCTCGTTTTGGGTGTCCAGCCAGGTTTTCAGCGGGGCGAAATAATCGGCTAACGCGCTGGCGTCGAGTTCGTGTTGGCCGGTAATGGATTCGAGGGCTTCGGGCCACGGCTTGCTCGCGCCAAGGCTGAGCATCGTGTTCAACTTTTCGCCGGCGCCTTTGTTTCCGTAGATGGAGCACCGATTCAGCGGGCCCTGGTAACCGGCCGTTTTGCAGAGGGCGCGCTGGAACTGGAACTGGTAAATGCGTGCAAGGAAATAACGCATGTAGGGAACATTGGCAGGCACGTGATACTTGGCGCCGGGATCGAAATCGGCTTCCGTGCGCGCGACAGGCGGCGCGATTCCCTGATATTTCTGGCGAAGTTCCCACCAGGATTTGTTGTATTCGGCGGGCTTGATCTTGCCGGAGAAAACTTCCCAGCGCCACTTGTCAATGACCAGTCCGAACGGGAGAAACGCCACCTTTTCGAGGGCCTGGCGAAGAAGATAATCGGTGTCGCCGGATGCAGGAGGCACGGCGCCAATCAGGCCTATGGTTTTCAGATATTCGGGCGTGACAGAAAGCGCGATCGTGTCGCCCACGGCCTCGTGGAAACCGTCGTTGGCGCTACCTCGGAATAGCGGCGGTTGTTGGTTATAGGCGCGCTGATAGTAGTTGTGACCCAGCTCGTGGTGGATGACGCGGAAATCTTCCTCGGTGATCTGAATGCACATCTTAATGCGCAAATCGTCTTGGTCGTCAACATCCCAGGCGCTGGCGTGGCAGACCACGTCGCGATCCTGCGGCTTAGTGAAGAGCGAGCGCTGCCAAAAGGTATCCGGAAGCGGGGCGAATCCGATCGAGGAGAAAAAGTTTTCGCCATATTTCACCATGCCGCGCGCGTCGGTCTTGCGCTCCACTAGGATTTTGCTGAGGTCGTAACTTTGCGCTGGCTTGGGCGAATCCATCAGTTCGTAGACGTTGTTCCACTCCTGCGCCCAGGGATTGCCGAGAAGATGCGCGGGAATTGGGCCGTTCGGCGGGACGACATCCTTGCCGTATTTCTTGGCCAGTTGGCCGCGCACGTAGGCATGAAGGGAAAGATAGAGCGGCCGGAGTTGTTCCCAAACGCGGTCCAGTTCGCGGGCAAAATCATCGGGGGGCATGTCGTACTTGGAGCGCCAGAGCGCCCCGACATCGGAATAGCCGAGTTCACGCGAGCCGGCGTTGCCGAGTTCCACCATCCGCGCGTAGCGATCGCGCATCGGCGCGCCAATCGCGTGCCAGCCGATCCAGGCGCGCTTCAGCTCCTCGGGATCGCGGCTGGTGGCAAGCAGGCGTTCGATTTTCGTAATGTCGAGGCAGGGCTTGGCGGCGCCGTCGGGGCACCACTTCCCTTTCCCGTAATCGCTGCCGAGCGAAGTCAGAATTGTGGCGAGTTCCTTTTGCGCTTTCGGATCATCGGGCGCGGGAAATTCGGTGGCGTGCTCGAGGAGCAGCAGCTTTCGGGAAAGTTCGGGAGAGAGCGGCACCTTGTCGTAGCGGTGGGCCAGCTTGGCATAATTCGTGGCGGCGGTGTTGGCGGCTTCCTGGGCGTCTGCGGCAATGATTTCGGTGTCAAACGTTATGAAATTGAGTTGCACCCACGCGGCGCGTTCCGCTTTCAGACCAAGGTCGAAGAGTTCCTGCTCCGCGTGCTCGATAAAGCGCTTGGCTTCATCGGGTGTGGGAGCGGTGCTCTGCTGGGCGCGCGCAAGGTGTGCCGCGAGTGAGGAAGCCAGCAGGAGAGTCAGCGCGAACGCACACCAACAATGGAGCGTGGTCTTCATGACGGGGTTTCCTTTTTTTGCAACTAGCAGAAGATTCTAAATCAGAACGGAGTCAGGCTACCTGCCCTTTTTTCTTTTGCACCACGGCGACGAGTTCCTGAATGGCGCGTTCGATTCCGGCGCGATTGACGTTCCAGTGGGTGACCATGCGGACCGAATTGATGGCGGTATCCTGGGCCAAGATTCCGCGCTCGTGCAGGGCGTCGCAGAGTTCGACGGCGTTCATTCCGCTGGCGCCGCAATCGAAAATCACGATGTTCGTCTTCACCGACGCGGGATCAATTTTCAGGCCGGGTATTTTCGCGACCCCCTCGGCGAGACGCCGGGCGTTGGCGTGGTCCTCGTGCAAACGCGACGGCGAATGTTCGAGGGCGAGAAGTCCAGCGGCGGCAACAATGCCCACCTGGCGCATTCCGCCACCGAACATTTTGCGGTAGACCCGCGCGCGCTCGATAAATTCGCGTGAGGCAACGATCATGGAGCCGACCGGTGCGCCGAGGCCCTTGGAGAGGCAAAACATTACCGAGTCAACTTTCTTGGTCATGTTGGCGACGTTGTCGCCGAGCGATGTCGCGGCGTTGAAGATGCGCGCGCCGTCGAGATGAACTTTCAGGCCGAGAACGTGCGCGCGATCGCTGATCTCGTCGACGCACGCTGTGGGATAAACCGTGCCCCCAGCCATGTTGCTGGTGTTTTCGAGACAGACCAACGCGGTTTGCGAGTCGTAATAGATCTTGGGGCGGATGGAAGATTCGATCTGTTTCCAGGTGAGGATGCCATCGTCTCCGCCCCGAACAGCCCGTGGCATGCAACCCGCGATCGCGGACATCGAGGCAAGTTCGTAAAGATTGACGTGGCTGCGGTCCTCGCACACGACTTCATTGCCGTGGTGCGTCCAGATCTTGATAGCGATCAGGTTGCCCATGCAGCCGGTGGGCACAAAGAGCGCTGCTTCCTTGCCGAAGATTTCCGCGGCGCGCTTCTGGAGCCTGTTGACAGTGGGATCTTCCCCATAAACGTCATCGCCCACTTCGGCTGCGGCCATCGCCCGCCTCATCTCCTCGCTGGGCCGTGTAACCGTATCACTGCGCAGATCCACAGTCCCATCCATAGGAGTAACGTGGTCGGGATCCGTAAGCTGATTCCCCTTAGCAACGGTATAAGTCATGGCTGGCCTCGCTCAAAGCCTAAAACGATTCAAACCCTATTGCAAAGCTGCGTCAACGTGCGGCCGGCGCCGCAACCTGCACAGACCGCAGCAATTCGACAATGATTTCACTCGACACACTCAGCTTCGCGGCCGGCAGCCGCAAAATCTGGCCCTTCATTTCCACCATGCCGCGAGCAGCAAGTTCGCCAACTCTTTCCCTCAAGCTGACTCCATACTCCCGCTCAATGCGTCCAAGATCGATCCCCGAAAGCTGTCGCAATCCCAGAAAGAACTCTTCATCGAGAGCGAGCGTCGGAGCGAGGGTATCAACAGATTCGATCCCGCTTTTTCCTTCTGATATCGCAGCCACGTACGCAGCTGCGTCGTGGCGGTTGGCCCAGCGCTGCGCGCCGGAAAACGAATGCGCCCCAGCGCCGAACCCGAGGTACAGCTCCCGCCGCCAATACTTGAGATTGTGCCGAGACTCAAACCCCGGCTTGGCCCAATTGGAGATCTCGTATTGGAGATAACCGGCGGTTTTCAGTTCTGCTTGAGCCAGTTCATAAAACGCGGCCATCTCCTCTTCCGAAGGAATCTCCCTGGCGCTGTACCGCGATCCGCTCTGCAAAACTTCCAGTCCCAGCCGGCTCCCCTCGTCAATTTCCATCATGTAAATGGAAATGTGTTCCGACCCAAGCGCGATGGCCTCGCCAAGCGACTGCCGCCACGAGTCATGTGTCTGCTTTGGAAGTCCAGCGATAAGATCGAAACTGATGTTGCGGATCCCCGCAGCCCGAAGAATCGCCACAGCGCGATAAATATCTTCCCGCCGATGCATGCGGCCCGCGGCCTTCAGTT
>Ga0210410_10005550_pt1 | contig 10972 bp, 7 predicted proteins | sample IncBWC4MmetaG_FD_161058 | JGI IMG/M metagenome (GOLD analysis project Ga0210410, IMG submission 161058) | Forest soil microbial communities from Barre Woods Harvard Forest LTER site, Petersham, Massachusetts, United States - Inc-BW-C-4-M | ecosystem: Environmental > Terrestrial > Soil >... | reverse complement strand
CGCCGCTCGGCGAGATCGACGTGGACGTGCTCCTCGTGATGCCCGTCGGAGCCGGGGCCGAGCACGGTAGAGAAGCGTGCGCAAGCGCCGGCGCGGATACCGTCCCGCCACGCCTTGGCGATATTCACGTCGGTCAGTCCGATCATCTCGCCGTTGGCGAGCTTGAATGCCCGCACATCGAGCGCATTGGCGCGGCCGTGTTCGCTCAGGGTCGCGCCACGCACGCGATTGCGCCCGCGGCATTCGTAGGAGTCGAAGTTGTCGAGACCGCGCAGCGGCGCGCCGAGCTTGAGCACTGCCGGCCCGATGTCCTCGCGCAGCCATGCGGCAACCTCTTCGGCCATCGTGCAGCGCAACGTTGCCGGCGGCGAGACAACGACTTTCGCGCGGTCCGGCAGGATGACGCCGTCGAGGATCACGGCGTCCAGGGCCCCGCATTCGCCGGCTCCAATCAGGACCGGCAGCGGCTTGAAAGTCGCGACTTTGGCGAGCCGGAGCTGACAAGCCGATGGTTTCGCGGGCGCAGCGGTCGCCGCCTCCGGGAACGACGCGTAGGCTTCCTGCGGCGGCGAAAACTGCTCGGGAACGGTCGTCGGAAGCGACGCCGGCGTTGCGGTGCGCGAGACCTGCGGCCCTGCCCGCTGCGGAGCGATCTGCACGGGCGTGGCCTGGCCCGCCTTGACGGCTTTGGCCTGCGGGATCGCGTCTTCCGCGAACGCCGGCCAGCTGCCGGCGAGGAGCAGCGCAACAAGGACAAAAGCCTTCACGCGACACTCCCGGCGCAATGCCAAAGACGGCGCCCCGCAACCAAGACGACCAACAGGTTTTAAGCTGTCGGCGCACTTTGGCACAAGAGCGCCCTGCACGCAGCGGCCGCGGCACTACGGCATTTTCATCGGCATGGGGCCGGGCTAGATTGGAAACGCAGCAGTCGCCGCGAGTTGCGGCGTAACGAAGCAAAAACAACAGATCCGACTTCCAGGAGGAATTCCATGCTCGGGCTCATGCAGGACTGGCCGCTCCTGTGCCACCGCATCATCGATCATGCCGCGACCAACCACGCCGACCGGACCGTCATCACACGCTCGATCGAGGGGCCGATCCATCACACCAACTACGCAGAGATCCGCGCGCGCGCGCTGCGCGTCGCCCAGCGGCTCGACCGCGACGGCGTCAAACTTGGCGATCGCGTGGCGACGCTTGCTTGGAACACCTGGCGGCATCTGGAAAGCTGGTACGGCATTGTCGGCATCGGCGCCGTCTATCACACCATCAATCCGCGCCTGTTTCCCGAGCAAATCGCCTGGATCATCAATCACGCCGGGGATCGCGTGATGATGACCGATCTCACCTTCGTACCGCTCCTGGAGAAGCTCGCCGACAAGCTGCCGAGCATCGAGCGTTACATCATATTCACCGACGCCGCGCACATGCCGGCAACGTCGCTGCGCAATGCCGTCGCCTATGAGACATGGCTCGCCGAAGCGGACGGCGATTTCGCCTGGAAGACCTTCGAGGAAAATACCGCCGCCGGCATGTGCTACACCTCCGGCACAACGGGCCATCCCAAGGGCGTGGTCTATTCGCACCGCTCGAACGTGCTGCATACGATGCTCTCACTGCAGCCGGATGCGATCGGCCTTTCGTCGCGCGATACCGTCTTGCCGATCGTGCCGATGTTCCATGCCAACTCTTGGGGGCTCGCTTTCTCTTCGCCGATGGCGGGCGCAGCGCTGGTCATGCCGGGCGCGAAACTCGACGGCGCCTCGGTCTACGAACTGCTCAACGAATTCAAGGTCACCTGCACCGGCGCCGTGCCGACGGTCTGGCTGTTGCTGTTGCAGCATCTGGAAAAGACCGGCGGCAAGCTTCCGTATCTGGAACGGGTCGTGATCGGCGGCTCGGCTTGCCCGCGCGCCATGATCAAGACCTTCGAAGAAGACTACGGCGTGCAGGTGTTCCACGCCTGGGGCATGACCGAGATGAGCCCGCTCGGCACGGTCGGCTCGATGAAGCCGCAATTGGCCGATCTCACCGGGGAGGCGCTGTTGGATATAAAGCAGAAGCAGGGTTACACGCCCTTTGGCGTCGAGATGAAGATCACCGACGATGCCAACAAGTCGTTGCCGTGGGACGGCAAGACCTTCGGCCGCATCAAGGTGCGCGGTTTTGCGGTCGCGCGGGCCTATTTCAAGGAAGACCACGACGCGATCGACGACCAGGGCTTCTTCGATACCGGCGACGTCGGCACCATGGACCGCTACGGCTACATGCAGATCACAGACCGATCCAAGGACGTGATCAAGTCCGGCGGCGAATGGATCTCCTCGATCGATCTGGAGAACCTCGCGGTCGGCCATCCCAAGGTGGCGGAAGCGGCCGTGATCGGCGTGCATCATCCCAAATGGGACGAGCGCCCCCTCCTGGTCGTCGTCCTTAAGGAGGGCCAATCCGCCACCAAGGACGAAATTCTCGCGTTCCTCAAAGGCAAGATCGCGAGCTGGTGGCTGCCCGACGATGTCGCGTTCGTCAGCGCCATACCGCACACGGCGACCGGCAAGATCCAAAAGACCGTGCTGCGCGATCAGTTCAAGAATCACGTGCTGCCGACCAAGGTCGCAGCCGAATAAGTTCCCAAGATTCGCAAGAGTGAGGATGGAGGCGGCCGCTATGGCCGCCTCGATTAACCCTTTGACGGCAAAATCGATCCTGGTAAACGCCGATTTTCTCGAAAGCTTAATGGCCGTCGACCCGAAGGCTATGTGCCTTAATCGGTCGTTAAACCAAAGATTTCCCAGCGAAAATCCAGCCCCTCACGAATTCTGACATAGTATTTCCCAGCAAAGTTCCCGATCACCAAGTCTTGCTGGAACAATTCGTGGCCTTCGTGCCGCATAATCTCCACATTATCCGGTCAACAGGGCGCACGGTTCGCATTTGAACGAACCGTTTAACCACTACCATCAACAACTGAAAAGGAAGATCATGGCTTTGAAGAGCCTGACTAAACTTGTATTCGCCTCTGCTTTTCTTGCCTCGACTGTTGCTCTGCCGATGATCGCATCGGCTCAAGATGGTATTGCTTCAGTTTATTCTGGCGAACGCACTGCCAATGGGGAATATGCAAACGCGTCGGGTTTGACGGCTGCGCATAAGAGCTTGCCGTTCGGGACCCAAGTGCGGGTCACCAATCATCAGACCGGCCGTTCGGTCGTGGTGCGTATCAATGATCGTGGGCCGTTTGTCCGCGGGCGCATCATCGATCTCACGCCCGCGGGCGCGCGCGCGCTCGGCATGGACGGCCTTGCTCACGTCTCCGTCGAAGTCGTCGGCGGCAAGAGCTAATACCGAAGCCCAAGGCTTCGACTACCGCAGTGCAAGACGGGAGGCTTCGGCCTCCCGTTTTCACGTCGGGTGCAGGCGGGTTCACATTCAAGCAACCATTCTCAGCCAACATTCAACGATGGCCCTGAGCGCGATTCCCCCGATGCCGCCGGCTGATTCAGTTCCCGAATTCGAAACCCGACGCACCTTCTACAAGATCGACAATCGCGTCTGTTCGATCCTTGCCGCCATGTGGCCGATCATTGCGCCGACCATCGACCGGTCGATCAAAGAGGTCATCGACGGCGTTTTGGAGCTGCCGATCGGGGAGCGCGTGGCGCCGCATCGTGAATCGATCACCAAGCTCGAGCTCGCGCACTTCCAAGCGTTGCTGGGCGGCGATCTCGATCGACGCTACGCCGAATCGTGCCGGCGCACCGTCGAGCGGGAGGCTGAGATCGGCCTCGACGCGCGGATTCGCAGTTCGGCCGGGAACACCGTCCTGCGCGGGGCGCTCGATGCGCTGGCACGCGCACACCGTTTCTCCCCCGCCAAACTCGCTGAGCGGGCCAAAGTCGTGTCGCAGGTCATCTCCTTCGACGTGGCGAACGCGATGACCCTGCATCGGCAAGCCGCGGAACGGGCCGCGCACACCCGGCGCGACGCCATCGACGCGGCGATTGCGGAATTCGACGGCGCCATCGGCGAGGTTATCGAGGCGATCAAGGAGGCCTCGGCTTCGCTGACGCTCACCGGCTCGATGCTGCGGCAGATCGCCGAGGACACGCTCAATCGAATGACTTCCGCCTCCTCGGCCTCGGCCGAAACCGCGCGCCGCATGGAAGCAACCGTCACCGCGACAGAGGAACTGTCCGGTTCCATCCAGGAGATCGGCCAGCAAGCCACCAACGGGCTCGGGATGGCACAGTCCGCGGTTGCCGATACCGAACGCACCCAGACCGTCATCGGTACGCTGAACGACGCGGCCGAGCGCATCGGCTCGGTGGTGGGAACCATCTCGGCGATTGCTGCGCAGACCAACCTCCTGGCGCTCAACGCCACGATCGAGGCGGCGCGGGCCGGAGAGGCCGGGAAGGGATTTGCGGTGGTCGCCGCCGAGGTTAAGACGCTCGCCAACCAGACCTCGCGCGCCACTGGCGACATCTCCCAGCAGGTTACCGCCATCCAGGGAGCGACCAAACGGTCGGTGGAAGAAATTTCCGCGATCGCGCGCACTATCGGCAAATTGACCACGGTCTCGACCAGCATCGCTTCGGCCGTACAACAGCAGAGCATGACCACGCGCAGCATCGCCGAAAGCGTTCACAATGCAGCCGGCCACACGGCGCGCGCGTCGGTCGAGATCAACTCGGTGGACGAGGCTGTGAGCCGCGCCGGCGCCGCCGTCGGCGAAATCACCAGCTGGACCGATCGATTGTCGGCACGCGCCAACGACCTCGAAGCGAAAGTGGCGACTTTCTTCACCCGCGTGCGCGCCGCGTAACAACCGCAGTTTCACACATTTCATCCGCCCCGCCCTGCGGTATGGTGGACTATATTTCCGTTTGAGCATGATCTTTCCCGAAAACCCGGTGTCCACTTTTCGGGATCATACTGCATGGGAGAGAAGTCATGAGCCAGCCAACCGTCCGACAGATCGTCTTGGCGTCGCGGCCGAGCGGTCCGCCCAAGCCGGAGGACTTCCGCTTGGAACAGGTTCCGATGCCGGCGCTGCCGCCGGGCGGGCTGTTGCTTAAGGTGCTGTATCTATCACTCGACCCTTACATGCGCGGCCGGATGGACGACCGGAAATCCTATGCCAAGCCTGTCGGCATCGGCGAAGTGATGACTGGCGAGAGCGTGTGCGAGGTCATCGCCTCCGACCGCCAAGGCTATGCGCGCGGCGATATCGTCTTGGCCCATACCGGCTGGCGCACCCATGCCACGTGGGAGGGCCCTGCGCCACGCAAACTCGACCCGAAGCTTGCGCCGATCACGACCGGCTTAGGTGTGCTCGGCATGCCGGGCTTTACGGCCTATTCCGGGCTTTATATTCTAGGCAAGCCCAAAGCTGGCGAGACTGTCGTCGTTGCCGCGGCAAGCGGGCCGGTCGGCTCGCTGGTCGGACAGCTTGCCAAAATGGCCGGCGCAAGGGCGGTCGGCATTGCCGGCGGCGCCGACAAATGCCGCTACGTTCTGGACGAACTGGGCTTCGATGCCTGTATCGATCACCGCGCAGCCGATCTTCCAGCGCAGCTCGCAGCCGCCTGTCCGAAAGGCATCGATGTCTATTTCGAAAATGTCGGTGGCGCGATCTGGCAAGCGGTGTTGCCGCTGCTCAACGCCTATGCACGCGTGCCGGTGTGCGGGCTCATCTCTCAGTACAGCGCGACCGGGCAGGACACCGGACCTAATCTCCTGCCGGCGACCATGCGGGCGATCCTGACCAAGAGCCTGACGCTGCGCGGCTTCATCAATACCGAATTCGTCCCCGAGCACTACGGCGATTTTCTCAAGCTCGTCTCCGCCGGGCTGAAAGACGGCCGCATTCGCCACCGCGAGGACATAACCGAGGGCTTTGAGAATGCGCCGGCGGCTTTCATGGGCCTCTTGCAAGGCAAGAATTTCGGCAAGGCGTTGGTGCGCGTGAGCCAATAAGCGGAGGCAGCCAAGCAAATGTGGCGCTGAGCGCTGACAGCCCTACTCCGCCGGCTGCTTCGGCTTCGGCTTGATGAAGGTCCGCTTGAGGTTGTCAAACAGTTCGATCTTGGCGCCGTTCTTGTGCATGATAACGCTCTGCTGCAGCACCGAAAGCGTATTGTTCCAGGCCCAGTAGATCACCAATCCGGCCGGGAAGCTTCCCAGCATGAAGGTGAAGATCAGCGGCATCCAATTGAACACCATCTGCTGGGTCGGATCGGGCGGCGGCGGGTTGAGCTTCATCTGCACCCACATGGTGACGCCCATGATCAGCGGCCAAATGCCGAGATGCAGGTAGCTGCCGACGAGCGGCAGCACGGTCGGATCGAACGGGATCAGCCCGAAAAGCGTGAAAATGTTGGTCGGGTCCTGCGCCGACAGGTCCTTGATCCAGCCGTAGAACGGCGCGTGCCGCATCTCGATGGTGATGAACAGCACCTTGTAGAGCGAGAAGAACACCGGAATCTGAATCGCGATCGGCAGGCAGCCGGCGATCGGATTGATCTTCTCCTTCTTGTACAGCTCCATCATCGCTTGCTGCTGCTTCATCTTGTCGTCGGCATAGCGCTCGCGGATCATGGTCATTTCCGGCTGCACCGCCTTCATCTTCGCCATCGAGGCGTAGGATTTGTTGGCGAGCGGGAAGAACAGGATCTTGACCAGCACCGTGACGATCAGGATGGCGATGCCGAAATTGCCGACCAGATGGAAAAAGAAGTCAAGCGCCAGAAACATCGGCTTGGTGAGGAAATAAAACCAGCCCCAATCGATCAAGAGATCGAAGTGGTTGAGATTGAGCGCCTGGTTATAGCCGCCGGCATTGGCGAGCGGAAAATTGATGCCGACCACCGACACTTCCTTGGCGCCGGCGAACAACCGCGCATTGACCGAAACGGCCGCGCCGGGCGCAATGGTCTTCTGATCGAGGAGATAGTCGGTCTGGTAGGTATTCTGGCCGCCTACTTCGCCGGCAGAGTAGCGCGCATGCACCCTGGCATCGATGTCGGGCAACAAGGCCGCCGCCCAGTATTTGTCGGTAAAGCCGAGCCAGGCGTTGACGACGTCCCACTGCAGCTCCTTCTTGTCGTGCATGTTCTTGTAGGTTTGCGCCTGCTCGCCTTGATCGCCCATCACACCGATGAAGCCCTCGTGCAGGATGTAGTAGCCCTGCACTTGCGGCGTGCCGTGGCGCGAAATCAGCGCATAGGGGAATAGCGCGACGGCGGCGCTGCCCTTGTTCTGCACCTCGTCTTTCAGGGTGAACAGATAACGGTCGTCGACCGCGATGGTGCGGCGGAAGATCAAGCCGCCGCCGTTGTCATAAACGAGGGTGACCGGATGACCGGCCGTCAGCGCGCCACTGCCTTCCTGCGTCCAGACCGTATCAGGTCCCGGCATTTTTTCGGTCACGCCGGCTGCCGGCACGAAGCCAAACTCGGCGTAATAAGCCTGCGGCGCTCCCGACGGCGAGAACAGCACGATCGCAGGCGAATTAGGATCGACGGTCTCGCGGTATTGCTCAAGTAAGAGATTGTCGATGCGCGCGCCCTTAAGGTTGATGCTGCCGCTGAGCGTCGGGGTCTGGATTGGAATGCGCGGGGCCGCCGCCACGACCGAATCCCGGCTTGGCGTGGCCGGTTGAGCGACGGCGCCCGGAGCGCCCGGCACGGATGGCGCGCCCGTTTGCGGGGTGGCCGGAGCGCCGCCCGGCTGCGCCTGCGGCTGCTGAAGCTGCGTTTGCTCCTGCTGCTTGAGTTGCGCTTCGCGCTGCTGCCGCTCGATCTGCGGCTTGGCAATGAAAAAGTTCCAGCCGACCACCACGATGAGCGACAGCACGATGGCAAGGATGGTGTTCTTGTGCTCGATCATTCGGCGCTCTTGCGGACGTTCGGGCGAGTTTGCGATTTTCGGCTTTGGCGGCGCTTCGGCGGCGAACCTGCCTCATGTAAGGGGTCCCGGCAGACACCACCAGTTCCCTTATTGGCCCCTTTGCCGCCGCCGGCATGAACGCGAACAAGGGCCTTGTCGAGATCCTGCATCATCTCGCCGAACGGAACCGCCAATGCCGCACGGCGGCCGATCAGCACGTAATCGTGGCCCGGACGCAATAGCTCAGTGCCGGCAGCGGCCGAGAGCCGGACGATCTCGCGCAAGCGCCGGCGGACGCGGTTTCGCTCCACGGCGTTGCCGACCTGCCGCGATACGGTGAAGCCAACTCGAATAGCGTCATCTCCCCCGCGTTGCCGCGTCTGAAGCACGAAAGCGCGGCCGGAGGCGCGCACGCCATCGGCCGCGGCTCGAAAATCGCTGCGGCGTTTCAGCCGCTCGACGACGGCAGAACGGGGATCCTGCTCACGCACTGAGACGCTTGCGGCCGCGCGTGCGCCGCGCCGCAACCACCTTACGGCCGCCGTTGGTCGCCATGCGAGCGCGAAAACCATGCCGGCGCTTGCGCACCAATTTGCTCGGCTGGTAAGTTCGTTTCACGGGACTCTCTCCGCTGCACGCAAGACCCGCGTTTTTCGCAGCTTATCGGTCTGACACAATTTCGGTGCGGGCGCGCGATTGGCGCGGCTTATACGAGACCCCTCCCGGCTCGTCAATGCGACGCCCCCACTCGTATTTGACCCTTCTGGCGGGGATTTCCCGGCCGATTCGGAGCGAACTTCCGCCGCCGTCCGCCTTGCCCTGCCTAGGAACGTGCTCTGCCTACAAAATATGTATGACAGGACGGAGAACCGGATTCCTGGTCCGCATTCGCTAGGTTCGTGGGCTGCCGGCGGATACCTCCGGCTTGCCGCCACGCTGGTAAACGGACCGCAAACACCTATCTCACCCGAGGTTTGACGCAGGGAGAAGCGCGTCGCATCATAGGGTAGTTGCGTCACGGGCATTGACGCACAAGGTCTAGCCAATGAGCGATGATCAAGCCGCACGGGCCGAACCGGTCCGCGCGCCGCGTCTTGGGCTATCCGGAAAGCTCCTCGTCTTCACGATCCTGTTCGTGATGATCGCGGAAGTGCTGATCTATGTGCCGTCGATCGCCCTGTACCGCCTGATGTGGCTGAACGACCGGCTGGCGAGCGCCTACACGGCCGCGCTTGTGCTCGATGCCGCGCCCAACGGGATGGTGCCCGACAGCCTGGCCAAGCAGATTCTCGACAGCATTGGCGCGCGCGCTGTCGCCATGAAAATGGGCACGCAGCGGCGGCTACTCGCTGTCGGGGACGCGCCGCCGCCGATCGCCGACGATTTCGACATGCGCCACGTCTACGCATTCGATTCGATCGTCGATGCCTTCAAGGTCATGCTCAATAGCAACAAGAACGTGATGCGTGTCGTCGGCCCGGCGCCGATGGGCGGCGACTATATCGAAATCATTGTGGACGAGCCGCCGCTGCGCAACGCCATGCTGCGCTACTCGGTCGACCTGCTGCTGATCTCCTTGTTGATTTCCGGCATCACGGGGGTCCTGGTCTACCTCGCGCTGCATTATCTGTTCGTCCGGCCGATGCGGCGGGTGACCGCCAATATGACCGCCTTCCGCGCCGACCCGGAGGATCCCGACCGCATCATCGTGCCGTCCGGGCGGGTCGACGAAATAGGCATCGCCGAGCGCGAGCTTGCCGCCATGCAGACCGAGCTCGCCTCGACGCTGCAGCAGAAAAGCCGGCTGGCGGCCCTTGGGCTCGCGGTATCCAAGATCAACCACGATCTGCGCAACCTGCTCGGCTCGGCGCAGCTTTTCTCGGATCGCCTGGTCACCCTGCCCGATCCGAATGTGCAGCGCTTTGCGCCCAAGCTCGTGCATGCTCTCGAGCGCGCCATCGCCTATTGCCAATCGACCTTGTCCTACGGCCGCCTGCAGGAGCCGCCGCCGGATCGTAAGCCGCTCCTGCTCGAGCCGCTGGTCGAAGAGGTGCATGAAACGCTCGGGCTTAGCCCGGAATGCCCGATCCGCTGGATCAGCGCGGTCGAGCGTGGTCTCGTGGTCGAAGCCGACTACGACCAGCTCTTCCGCATCCTACTGAACCTCGCGCGCAACGCCGCGCAAGCCCTGGAAAGCCGCGCCTCCGGCGACCCCGGCCGCGACCAGATCCGCATCACCGGCCGGCGCGAGGGCGCAGTCGTGGTCATCGAAGTTTCCGACACTGGGCCGGGATTTTCGGAGAAGGCGCAGGCGCATCTGTTCGAGGCCTTCCAGGGCTCGACCCGCGCCGGCGGCACCGGGCTCGGGCTCGTCATCGCCGCTGAGCTCGTACGCGCGCATGGCGGCGAAATTCGCCTGGTGGAAGGGACGATCGGTGCGACCTTGCGGCTGATGATCCCGGATCGCGCGGTGGAATTGAGCGCCCGGCGCGGCGCGCGCGCGCAGGGGTGAGGCCCGTTCCCGGGCTGGATTGCTTCGCTACACTCGCAATGACAATCTCCCCCGCTGCAGGGGGAAGACGCAATGGACGCCGCGGCAAGCGACGCGCACAGTACCATCTACGACGATTTTGCCACGGGCGGGGCGTGGCCCGGCGACAAGTGGTATCGGCACCTGCCGATACCCGGCCTCTGGGATCCGGCCGCTGTCGTGACGTGCCGTGGCGGTTCCGATGGGACGCTGGCGCTCGAGGCGCAGCGCTTCACGCTCACCCGGCGCGATGGGCACGACAACGTCAAGGCACTGATCTACTCGACCGCGGAATTTGGATCCGGCGAACGCGGGATTTTCAATGTTGCGGCCGCGATGCGAGTCAACACTTTCGGCACCGAGCGCAATCCCCATGGCGTCGACCCGGGAGACGTGCGGCTAGGCTGCGGCGCCTTCAACACGATCGATCTGAAGACCTGGATGGTCTTCGACTTTTTCGTCAGCGGCAGCCGGATCGTGCCGCTCTATGAAAGACTGCCGTTCGGCGCCAACAAGGACAACCCGTATCCCGCCTTCACCGAGCTGATC